>Ga0098065_1000868_pt1 | contig 12329 bp, 9 predicted proteins | sample 25_taG_FD_75062 | JGI IMG/M metagenome (GOLD analysis project Ga0098065, IMG submission 75062) | Marine viral communities from Cariaco Basin, Caribbean Sea - 25_WHOI_OMZ | ecosystem: Environmental > Aquatic > Marine > Oceanic | place: Caribbean Sea: Cariaco Basin | collected 2014-11-08 | reverse complement strand
TGCCTACCGCTAAGTAAGGGATGCCGGTCTTTTGCCAGACAGGTAAAGTACCGGTTAGCTCGCGGATGCTATGCGGATGCTGTGGTAAGTTCTGACTGGTGGCGCGCAGTTCGGTTTGGCTTAAGTTGTTGAGGACGACAGGCGAGATGGCCGTATCTCCTGCAAACGGCACAAAGGCTACTTGGCTTTGTTGTTTCGGCGCCACATAAGTGAATTCTAATTCAAGCGGGTCTTCTGCTTGGGCTATTACTGGCATCAACGTCATGCTGCCCAAGACGACTAAGCCTAAAGAGGCAATATCTTTCGCCATATTATGGGGAGTTTTTTTCATAGAGAATTACCGTTTATTAATATAGTTTTCTAATGGGGAGTATGCAGAAGGTTGCTTACTGATTTTGCTTACTATAGCAGATAAATTATTAGATTTCGTCAAGGGCATGTAGTTGAGCAATAGTATTATTGTGCGGGATAAGGAGATAAGTTAGGCCGTCATAATAGCTACTATGACCCTCAGCAAGGAGGCCTTACCATTAGCATCAACAGGCTGTTAATGCTAACTGGCTATTCCTATTAACTAGCTATTCCTATTAACAGGCTATGAATTTTAACTGCCCTTAATCTTTACCCGAATCGAAGCAAAGGCTTTCGGGTTGCTGGTATCGATAGGTAGAGGGCTGGCCGCAAAAGCAGCACTCTCAGCCGCCGCATTCACCTCAGGGCTAGAGCCACTGGCGCTGGCAGATAACACATTACCGTTGGCATCCAAACGCAGCGATAGATTGGTAAAGTCGCTTTCACTACCATAAGGGGGAGTAAAGTGGCTTTGAATTTTATTCACAATATCGTTTTTATAGGAGCTTACAGAGCGGCCACTACTGCCGGCACTATTACTACTGCTGTTAGAGTTGCTAGTAGGACTGCCTTGATTGCTGACCTTGGCTTGACCATCCGCGAGATCAATAGAGATGCGATCTGAGTCTTTGGATTTATTGCCCGTCTTCGCATCGGGGCGTTTTGGTCGTTGCACGGTCGGTTGACTGGCTTCGATACGCTTTAATTGATTGACCCTCTCTTGTCGGATTTGCTCGCTCTGGCGGGCTTGGTCTTGAATGGCTTGTTCATCATTTTGCCAAGCTTGGTCTATCTGTGCAGCCAATTCCGCCATTTTGCGTTCGTACTCGGCTTCAGCCTCTTGCACTTGCTGCTGGTATTCCCGCGTGACCATAATACCGTCTTCAGTCGGCATATCGGAGGGGGCATCAGAACGGACAAAGACAGGCACGCGTCTAGAGCCACTACTGCTGGCTGCGGCACTGCTGCTACTTTGACTGCTAAAGCTTTCGCTACTCTCCATTGGGGCAAACTCAGAGTCACCTGCGCCAGAGGCTCCCATCTCCGCCATAGCAGCACGGTTGGCCAAGATCTGACCTTGCATTTCTGCCAACTGCTCAGGAGAAACCATAGTGGCCTCAATACCTGGCGGAGTCTCTAGGGTAGGTGCTTGATGGGTATAAAGAATAAAGCCAATCAGCAGTCCATGCGCCAAGACACTCAATAGTGTCGGCAGCGTGATGCCATCCCCTTCAGGCGGGGTAGGAACAAAGACGGAGGGGCCTTGAATCATGTAACGCTTACCTTTCCCATAGTCATTAGTGCTAAGGCAATAGACCCTGCTTATGACTATAATTGATTGACAACGATGGATTGACAATGATTAATGAACAGCGAGGTTAGCACTTCGCCATTTACTTTACTGTGGCAGTCTCGCTAGTTTTTCATTGACCAGCTTAAACTATTTTAAACCCTATGACCTTGATTGAAAACTGGATTACAAGCCAGGCTCTGGTAAAGGCTTACCCGTTAATAAGCCTACTTTTTTGATCCCCGCTTGCTGCAAGCTCGCCATCAATTCCATAATCGAGCCATACTGATTGTTTTGGTCGGCATTAATCATGACTTGCAGGCCTTCAGTTCCCGAGTCTTGGCTTTGCAGGCGCGAGAGGGTATCGATGAGTTCAGGCTGGGTGATAGGTTGGTCGATATTGTTCTCATAGCTGATAAAAATCTCGCCATTGTCTTTTAGCGATACGATAACTGGTAACTGACTGCTGCTACTGATGGTATTGGTCTGCTCTTTTGGCAAGTCCACATCCACCCCTGTCGTCAGCATAGGGGTCGTAATCATAAAGATAACCAGCAGCACCAACATGACATCGATATAAGGGACGACGTTCATCTCCGCATTAAGTGCTTTTCTTTCACGGCGATAAGGGCTGGTCTTCATAGCGAGCTTACCTGCGCAGGTTGCTCTTGTGGGACAGCTTGGGCCACAGGAGCGGGCGTGGCTGCGGTCTCACGCAGTAGCATCCCCGTCATCTCTTCGCAAAATAGCGCGCGTGAGTCATAGATACTGTTGGCTTTGGCGGTAAAGTGGTTATAGGCCAACACCGCTGGAATAGCGGCAAATAGACCCATAGCCGTCGCAATCAAGGCCTCTGCAATACCAGGGGCGACTGCAGCTAGGCTGGCTTGTTCGGTCTGCGATAATCCCAAAAAGGCATTCATAATGCCCCACACCGTACCGAATAGACCCACATAGGGCGCTACCGAGCCGATGCTGGCGAGGGTAGGCAGGCCTTTTTCTAGCAAGTGCTGTTGACGACCCAGGCCGACGCGTAATTTACGTTCGACGCCATCGATAATATCGGGCTTAGGTTGACGCTTTTTATGCATCTTCAAGTATTCTGAAAAGCCCACATAGAATATTTGCTCAAGCCCTTGACGGTCTGGCGAATTTTGTACGCCTTGGTACAATTTTGCCAAGTCCTCTCCGGACCAAAACCAAGACTCAAATTGTTGGTCAAAGTTTTTGGCTGTACCTAGCCGCGCACTTAAGCGAAAGATCATCACCCAGCACAGCAGTGAGGCCAGTAATAATAGCCCCATAACGATCTGTACCAACAAACTAGCTTGGGTAATCAGCTCAATGATATTTAACGATTCAGGCATGCAAAAGCTCACTTTTGAGAGGGGTTGGGTCAAGCAATAATCAGGATAAAGGATAAACCAAATAGCAACCGGCTAGTGTACTGCTAAATAAAGACAGCGTCATCTATAAATATGCATAGACTCAGATTATGCCGACTATTATGTCGCGTATTGTACTACCAAGCCTAATAAAAGCGGTAGCAGTTAATTGGCCTATATTTTGCAGATAGCTTATATATAGATAGCTGGCATACAGATGGCTTATAGGATTAAGGCGGCTGTGATATTTAATCTAACCAGTCATAGTGCGTACAAGCGGGCAAAATGTTTGTATAATGGCGCGCTTTTATATCCTTAAGACATAAATCAGTAAGTAAGTTGAAGCCGATAGTATAACGTATAGGTCTACAGTATTTTTAGCCCCAGTAGTGGCTGAAAGGCGCACAATTTATTTATCTCAATTATTCCAACGTTATGTTACTATTTGTTACCCATCCTTAATACACTGGCTGCGAAACCATCCTTGCAGTTGTATTGTTTGACTAATTTAATAAAAGCTAGGCGTCACTTATGAATGCAATTGAACGTTATTTTGGGATTAATGGCAGCAATACCACCGTTAAAACCGAGGTGATGGCAGGGATTACGACTTTCCTGACCATGGCATATATCATTTTTGTTAACCCGAATGTCTTGGCAGAAGCCGGCATGGATAAAGGGGCGGTCTTCGTTGCGACCTGTCTAGCAGCAGCGGTTGGCTGTTTTATCATGGGTATATTTGCGAAGCTACCCGTGGCGTTAGCACCAGGAATGGGGCTGAACGCCTTTTTTACTTATGGCGTCGTCCTAGGTATGGGCTACACTTGGCAGACGGCTCTTGGCGCGGTCTTCTTATCAGGGTGTGTCTTCATCCTATTGAGTCTCTTTAAGATTCGCGAATGGATCATTGATGCTATTCCGGGTACTTTGAAAAAGAGTATCGTCGCAGGTATCGGGGCTTTCCTAGGGTTTATTGCCTTACAAAGTGCAGGTATTATTGTTGCGCGTGAGTCCACCCTAGTCATGCTAGGGGATATGACGTCTTTCGGCCCGGCTATGGCTGCCTTAGGCTTCTTCATTATCGCTGCCTTAGCGCATAAACGTGTGCCTGGCGCGGTGATTCTCGGTATTTTGATTATTGCCATCATCAGCTTAATTTTTGGTCAAACGCAGTTCGGCGGTATTATGTCGATGCCACCGAGCATTGCGCCAACGATTATGCAATTGGATATCGCGGGTGCCTTTAACGTAGGTATGATTGCGGTTATCTTTGCTTTCTTATTCGTTGATTTATTCGATACTACAGGCAGCCTGGTGGGGATTACCACCAAAGCGGGCTTGATTGGTGCAGATGGCAGAATCCCTAATATGGGCCGAGCTTTACTGGCGGATTCTACAGCCACAGTGGCTGGGGCTATGCTAGGCACTTCCTCAACGACCAGTTATATTGAGAGTGTCTCAGGGGTAGCCTCTGGTGGTCGTACGGGTCTGATGGCGGTGACAGTTGGGATAATGTTCTTACTCAGCTTATTCTTTGCCCCATTGGCCGGTATGATTCCTGCCTATGCGACTGCGGGTGCTATCTTTTACGTGGCCGTCTTAATGATGTTCTCACTAAAAGAAATCGATTGGGAAGACATTACCGAAGCCGCTCCTGCAGCTGTGGTGTTATTGTTTACCCCGCTAACTTACTCAATTGCAGATGGTATTGCCCTTGGGTTTATTACTTACACGGTCATCAAAGCGGCTACGGGTAAATTTAATGAAATCAGTATCGCTGTCTGGGTATTAAGCGCGGTATTATTGGCTAAAATTATTTTCTTATAAGCTTTGCCAATAGCCCTGTTAGTATGCTAGGAAGCCCTCTATCACTGTGGTTGATAGGGGGCTTTTTTATTCGCTACAAGCATTACTATTAGGGGGGTATAGCCTAGGTGTGAAAAAAATTAAATATTTTTTAGCGACTATGCATATAACGTATAGTTTGACTAGAATTTTCGTGATACTATGCGGTCAGTTAAGCGCATCACCTCAACTGGACGAGGTAGCAGTACCCAGTCCTTAGAGCCGAAGAGGTTTTTCTGACAGTGAAATAATATCTTAGCGTTAATTCGCTAATTACATTACCTGTTAAGTCTGTACTGGTAGCTGTTCTCACCTATACCGACTTAATCTGCGTTATGTTCCCCCGTATTCACTATCACCATGAAGAAGGCGTTAATGCCGCTTACGTTGATCTACTGTATGAGACGGCTATTTTTAGCCCCTTTGCGCGTGCCATAGGCTCAGTGAGCCAACTGCCCCGTATCTGGCTGACATTGGCACATTCATCTTGATTGACTATGTTGTTTAATTGCCTTTTTATCTATCGTTATTGCTCAAATCGACAGTGCTCTGTTAATACTCTTGTTCCCATTGCTTTTGCAAATACTTGGGTGAGTGTATCTATTATGAAAAACTTTGTTTGAGTATAACGACTTCTAAAAGGGCAACTAAATATAACCTTATGTTATTTATTGACTAAGCATGGAGTCGGTATGCCCCCAATCGAGCAATTCACCCCCAAAAACCCAATATTATTTTCGCCAGTAGAGTTATTAAACCCTGCCTATATTGAGCAGAGTCCTGCGACTTTGTTATCCCGTGTCTCCCCGTTATATAGCGTGGATGAAGCCACTTGGCTCAGCCAATTATTACCGCTAGCCAAGCCTACAGATGCGGAAAAACAGGCGATCTCTGACCAGACCGCAAAGCTGGTCAGCCATGTCCGCCAAAATGACAAAGCCGTCAAAATGGTCGACTCGCTATTACTAGAATATAGCTTGGATACCCAAGAAGGTATCTTGCTGATGAGTCTGGCCGAAGCGCTGATTCGTGTGCCAGATAATGCGACAGCTGATGCGCTGATTCAAGACAAGATGAGCGTCGCCGATTGGAAAAAACATTTAAAAGACAACAACGGTTTCATCGTCAATGCTTCCACTTGGGGCTTGATGATGACCGGCCGTGTGGTCAGTATTGATAAGAGCACGACCGCCAGTGGCTTTTTAGACCGTATGACCAAAAAAATGGGTGAGCCAGTCATCCGTGCGGCCATGCAAAAAGCCATGCGTATCATGGGCCATCAGTTCGTGTTAGGCGAAACTATCGAAGACGCCAACCGCAATAGCCAACCGTATCGCAAAAAAGGCTATACCTATTCCTTTGATATGTTAGGTGAAGCGGCGATTACCAATAAAGATGCTGAAAAATACTTTGCTGACTACCTGCATGCGATTAAAGCCACGGCCAGTATCAAAGTCAACGAAGGCATGCCGAAGCCGTCAGTCTCTATCAAACTGTCTGCCTTGCATCCGCGCTATGAAGCCACTCAAGAAGCACAAGTCTTAGGTTTGCTGCGTCAACGTTGCTTACTGCTCATTGAAGCGGCTCGTGAAGTGAATGTGGATCTGAGTATCGATGCAGAAGAAGCCGATCGCCTAGAGATTTCACTAAAACTTTTTGAATCGCTATACCGCGATCCGCTTACCGCCGGTTGGGATGGTTTAGGCTTAGTCGTGCAGGGTTACTCTAAGCGCGCTATCGCTATTTTTGCTTGGTTAGCTAGCTTATCTAGAGAAGTGGGTGACCGTATCCCACTGCGTTTGGTCAAAGGCGCTTATTGGGATACAGAGATCAAACTGGCCCAGCAAAAAGGGCTGTCTGGCTATCCGGTATGGACCCGTAAAGAAGGCACCGATTGTGCTTATCTTGCCTGCGCTAGATTCTTATTAAGTGAGCATCTCCGCGGTCTGATTTGGCCACAGTTTGCCACCCATAATGCGCATACCTTAGCCTCAGTTATGACCATGAGCACGCACAGAGACTTTGAGTTTCAGCGCTTGCATGGTATGGGTGATGCGTTGTATGACCATATCTTGCAGACCTATCAAATCCCAGTACGTATCTATGCTCCAGTAGGCGCGCATAAAGACTTGCTCCCATATTTGGTGCGTCGTTTGTTAGAGAATGGTGCCAACAGCTCGTTTGTTCATCAGTTACTAGACAAATCTTATCCTATTGAAAAGCTAACCATACATCCGTATGACAAGCTAACGGCCAATGCGACCTTGCATAATCCGCAAATCCCACTACCATTAAATGTTTATGGCGACCGTCAGGCGAGTTTTGGTCCCAACATCTATGTGGAGTCACAATGGATTCCGTTTAAAGCGGCTATTGATAGCTACTTGACGAACACTTGGACGGCGGCTTCTGTCATTGATGGCGCTACCGATACCAATACGCAAAACAGTCAAGAAGTGCGGGCGCCATGGAATCATAATGTGCTCGTTGGGCAAGCCCATTACGCTGATGCAGAACAGGCGCGTCAAGCGGTGACTGCTGCCATCGCTGGACAAGAAAACTGGCAACAAGTACCGGCCACTGAGCGTGCTAGCATCCTACGCCGTATTGCCGATCTCTTTGAAGAAAACTATGCAGAATTCATGGCGTTATGTCAGTTAGAAGCTGGCAAGACCATGCAAGACAGCATCGATGAGATTCGTGAAGCTGTTGATTTCTGTCGCTTCTATGCGGATGAAGCCGAGCGTTTAGCGGCTGATGTTAATACCTTTACTGACCTCAATGGTCAAACGGTCTCTCAGCGACTTAAAGCGCGCGGTACCTTTGTCTGTATTAGCCCATGGAACTTCCCATTAGCGATTTATACCGGTCAGGTGGTCGCCGCCTTAGCTGCTGGCAACACGGTCGTCGCCAAGCCTGCTGAGCAGACCAGTCTGATTGCTTACTTTGCAGCTCAGCTCATGTACCAAGCGGGCGTGCCACACAGTGCCTTGCAGTTGGTAATCGGGGGTGGTGAAGTCGGTGGCGCATTGACGGCAGCAGATAATATCTCTGGCGTTATCTTTACCGGTTCGACCCAGACTGCGCAGCGTATTAACCAAAGCTTAAATGCGGAGCGAGCTACGGCCAGCACTTTAGCAGAATTGCCTATTCTCATCGCTGAAACCGGTGGTCAGAATGCCATGATTGTTGACTCAACGGCCTTGCCAGAGCAAGTGGTCCAAGACGCAGTATTATCTGCCTTTGGCTCTGCAGGCCAGCGCTGTTCAGCTTGCCGTATCTTATGCGTACAAGACGATATTGCAGATGGCATTATCGAATTGTTACAAGGGCATATGGCCGAGTTGGTCGTGGGTAATCCGTTAGCTATCACTACCGATGTGGGTCCGGTCATTGACCAGGATGCTAAAGAGGGCCTAGAGCGTCATATCGCCCGTATGGAAGCAGAACCTACAGCGACTATTATTGCGCAAACGGCACTGGGTGCAGAAGCGGCTAGCGAGCAGGCGTCAGCGACTTATGTCTTACCTACTGCTATTGAAGTGAAGAGTATCGATGTGATTGCGGGTGAGCATTTCGGCCCTATCTTACACGTATTACGCTATCAAGCCGGCGAAATGGATAACTTAATCGATGCCATCAATGCGACGGGCTTTGGCTTAACTTTAGGTATTCATACCCGTATCGAGCGTATGGCTGAGCATATCGAACGCCGTGCGATGGTGGGTAATACCTATATCAACCGTAACCAAATCGGTGCGGTAGTCGATGTACAGCCTTTTGGTGGTTGTGGCCTGTCAGGTACGGGTCCTAAAGCGGGTGGTCCTCATTATGTGGCACGCCTAATGCGTTGGGAAGAGGCGTAGATAGTCTACAGACCCTTAACTCTATTATTGCTAATTTAATAGGAGCCTTATTATGGCGACCGAATTCAAAAAAAATCATGCAAAAATCTGTGAAGAATGGCGTTTACTAAGTGCCACTGATCGTGCGGCATTTTTGCAAGCGGCTAGCCCACGTTTAGCATTACTTACGGGTAACGCTAATAAAGCTAAGCGCTTATTCGCCCATCTGCTTGAGCAAGCACCTAAGCTAGATGCCGTCATGGCTATGAATGGCGCGACCGGCGAGTCCAACGACTTGTACCTAGACGCTCGTGGCAAGACTATGGTCATCGGGACAGAAAATGCCAAAACTTTGCCGGTATTAGGTCAGATGGTAGCCGCGCTGTTGGCCGGTAATGAAGTCATTTTACATTATCCTAGCCAGCCTGAAATCTGCGTAGAAGTGGTTGATATCTTGTACAATGCCGGTATTAAAGAAGATGTGATTAGTATTGCTAATGACTCGCAAACCACCATTTTGCTGCACATGGATCGTCTAGCTCAAGTCGCTGCTGTGGGCACCCCTGCAGAGATGCAAGAGCTAGCGTCTGAGCTGGCTAAAACCGATGGTATCCTGACGCAAATGATTGCGGTCACTGACGTTAGTGGCTGCCGTGAGATGTTGACGCCGGACTATCTCTATCGCTTTGTCACTGAGCGCGTGAAGACGATTAATACTACGGCTATTGGTGGTAACGCCAGCTTGCTAGAGTTGGTTTAATCGTAAAGCCTTTCACGGCATAGTTTAGAGCTAGTTACTGTACGCTCACCTAGGTTTTACTAAAGCTTACTGCAATCAGTGTGCTTTACTGGGCTGAGTGTATAGTGTTTAAATAAGGCAATGGTTGTTGGCTGCATTCGCGGCGGCACCATTGCCTTTTTTTATGCCAAATTTTTCGTGCTATTGTCGTTGATTAAGGACACGCCCTAGTGACTCTATAGCCAATATTGAATGGAGTGACTATATTAGACTGGCCATAGCGGCACTAGCACACACAGGAACGCCGAAACATGCTACGACGGCTTATCTCCATACTCTTAGGGCTTCTACTCAGTATTATGGTGATAGCTGCGCTAGCGTTTGCGCTGCTGCGTGCACCCGACCGTAGCGTGGCTGACCTGTCGCAGTGGCAATTGCCCGATAGTGAGTTTATAGACATAGAGGGCACGCAAGCTCATGTGGTGCAGTCTGGATTGTGCCAACAGCTTAACAGCAAAAATACTACTAAAAATAAGGGTCAAACTGGTATTGAGCCGCCTGTCGTAGTGCTATTACACGGCACCTCCGCCAGTCTGCATACTTGGAATAGTTGGGCGGAGCAGCTGGATAATGACTATTGTGCTATCCGTATGGATTTGCCTGGTTTTGGCTTGACGGGACCTTTTGCTGATAAGGCTAAGAGCTACCATAGCGAGCATTACGCAGATTTCGTCATACAGGTATTGGATAAGCTGCACGTTACTCGTGCCAGCTTCGTAGGTAACTCACTAGGGGGCAAAGTGGCTTGGCTCAGCGCCGTCAATTATCCTGAGCGGGTCGATAAGCTGATTTTAATCGATGCTGCGGGGTATCCGGCCACCCCCAAACACGTACCGATTGGCTTTAAACTGGCGAAATATCCTAAGCTTGACCCGCTCATTAAACGAGTATTACCACGCTCGGTCGTAAAGAAAAGTTTGCTTAGCGTCTACGCCGATGATACTAAAGTAACGGATGAGTTGGTCAACCGCTATTATGAGCTGACTCTACGCGCAGGTAACCGCGGTGCGCTAGGCCGGCGGATGCGTGAGTTTGATAGTCCAGGGCAGCAAGCACGTATCAAAGATATTGCCGCACCGACTTTAATCCTCTGGGGAGGGCAAGATGACCTTATCCCACCGGAGAATGGCGAGCTTTTTCATCAAGATATCAAAGGCAGTCAGCTGGTTCTGTTTCCGGACTTAGGGCATGTGCCGCAAGAAGAAGATGCTGTAGCCACAGCGGCAGTTGCCAAAGCATTTTTAGCTGGCGAGTCTATTGTTAAGTGAAATACAGGTATTAAATGACGCAATAGTTATTAGCTATTTGTTTGGATTAAGTCTTAAAAGTGAAATACGGCCGTAGTAGGTCGTATTTTTTTGCCCCATAATTTTCCTTAGCGTCTCGACCTATCTGGGCTATTGTGCCTGTCTAGTTATGTGGCTATTCATATAGATATTGATTTGTCTTAAGGCTTAGTAACGTTTTTTGACGGACTTCACCCGCTATAACCGTTAGAATTTCTGAATAATATAAATTTCTTATCAATAAAAATTAGCACAGCAGTCATGGAGACAGTATGCCCACACTTTTTATGGTTCAGCTCGGTGGTCGACCCAAAGGCCGTTTGATTGAGCAACACGATATGTTCTTTGGCATAGCTGATAACTTAGTTGAGCTTATTCCTGCTATCAATGAGCATTGGCCAGAAGTGAAGAATAAATGGCACGTGGACTCTTATCGTGCGGTGACTTGTGTGGACGGCTATCGTATTGATTGGGTGGCTACAGCTGAGTCGGATAGGGCTAATGAAAACCAAGCAGATGACGCCAAAGATTTAAAGCTGTATTTTATTAATTTAGGCGGTTATCTGCCCGATGATTTTGAAGAATATCATCATAAGCTGCTTATCGTGGCGCCGACCCAAGCTGAAGCTATTAAGCAAGCCAAGCAAAGTGATTTTTATAAAAAATATAGCTTTAAAGATAAAGACACTCCGTTTGATGCCGCCTCACATATCGATGATAAGCACCAAGTGGATGTGGATGACATTTATAACGTCAATGAGTTGCTGACCGCAGGCAGCTTACAGATTATCAAGGATAAAGCGGATACAGCCTCTATAGAAGACAAGGCTTATATCGGATATTTAAGCATTAAGAATTTAAGGAAGTTGTCATAATATGGCTTTAAATATGTATTATAAAAATGGCATGATTCGCAAAACCCGCTGCCAAATTCCAGATGATTTAGTATCCACTCTCTATCAGGTACACGATAATGCTAAGTTCCCACAATTGACTTGGTTGATTGATAATCTGTATGAGCAGCCGCAGATTGAACCTTTTATCGCTAAGGTATTGGCTGATGAGATGGTCGCATTTGAGCGATTAATCCTGTCACTGCATTTGCCTTTTCCTATGGTGCCACTGCAAAAGTTACAGACTTTCTTTTTAACGGCGGCTGAGAAACAACAGGTTATTATGACCCGTACTGACTAGATAGGCTAAATTAAGTGGACGTAGTTAAGGTGTCATAGTTGGGGCAACATTTAGACTGTTTTGATGTTAGTAAAAAATACGTAAGTAATAACATAAGCAAGCAATAAAAAATCTAGTTAATTTAATAAATTTAAAGAAGAAAACCTTTTATGAGCCATTTATTTACCCCCAAAATTATCTTTTTTGATATAGACGATACCTTAAGCCGCGACGGCATTATCGCTCCCCATAACCAAGCGACTCTAGAAGCGCTAGCAGACACCGACATTAAACTGGTCATAGCGACAGGTCGCGCTAAGCCGATGCTGCCAGACGATATTTTGGATTTGCTCG
>Ga0098065_1000866_pt1 | contig 12346 bp, 10 predicted proteins | sample 25_taG_FD_75062 | JGI IMG/M metagenome (GOLD analysis project Ga0098065, IMG submission 75062) | Marine viral communities from Cariaco Basin, Caribbean Sea - 25_WHOI_OMZ | ecosystem: Environmental > Aquatic > Marine > Oceanic | place: Caribbean Sea: Cariaco Basin | collected 2014-11-08 | reverse complement strand
GCACCGTGGCCCGGTCACAGCCATTCGAAGGTTATCCACAACAGCCGCAAATGGCCGGGCCTGCCCAGGTGGTGACTCCGTCGCAGCCATATTCTCCCCAGGCCGGTCAGCCGGCGCCGGTCTATCAGGGTGGCCAGAGTGGTCCGGGTTCCCGTGTTGAAACCCTGGAAGCCCTCAAGATGCTCTGGGAGCGCGCCAGCGGTGATGAAAAGCGTGAGTTCCTGCGTTGGGCGTTTGACTAACCCTCTGGCGTTTCCCCGGTATCCAGCCAGTCCCGGTACACCCCGGGCTGGCTGAGCCTCTCCCAGAACCATTCCAGTGCCTTGCCCTGTTCGTCGTTTCGCCGTGCAATATGCACCGGTATCGGATCCCTGGGCAGCTCCACATCACAGATCACCAGCGAGCCTTCTTCCAGCTGTCTACGGATCCGGTGTCGTGGCAGCCAGCCCACGCCGAGACCTGCTTCCTGCAGCGCGATCTTCTGATCGATATTTGACACAGTCAGGGTCTGCTGGCGCCGGAAGATACCGGCACTGCCTGGCGGCAGGTTCCGTGAGCTGTCCGCTGCCACGGCGGCTGGATAGCGGGCGATGTCCCGTTCGCTGAGCGTTCCCTGCTGGCTGACCAGCGGGTGGTGTGCTGAAACGGCGAACACGAAGGGGACCCGCCCCAGGCTTCGGGTGGTAAAGGCCCCGGCTGGCCGGCTCACCTGGTCGGCGCCAATGGCCAGGTCTATCCTGCGGCTTTGCAGGGCGTCCCAGGTGCCGGCAAACACCTCTTCAACCAGCTGCACTTCCACCGGCAAACCCAACTCGTAGAACTCACGGATTGTGGGAAACAGGGCTTCCGCGGGCAACAACGAGTTGAATCCTATGCGTAGCCGGGTTTCCCAGCCCTGGGCGACCTGCCGGGTGGTATGGGCCAGGGTTTCGGTGGCTTCCAGCAAGGCACGCCCTTCGTTAAGGAGGTAGCGACCCGCCGGCGTCAGGGTGGCACGATGACCGCTGCGGTCAAAGATTTCCACGTCCAGGTCCTCTTCCAGCTTCTGGACGGTATAGCTGATGGCGGAAGGCACCCGGAACAGTTCACCGGCAGCGCCGGCAAAGCTGCCCTTGCGGTCAATGGCGTCGAGGACTTTCAGGGCGTCGATGGTAATGGCTGTATGCATGATCGAATTATCTGAAGGTGATGGCCAGAATTGCTTGCTTGGAGCGTAGCAGGGTGGTGGCTAAGCTGTCTGCTATTGGTTAATGACTTTTTCAGCCACGGAATCCACGGAAGGACACGGAAAGAAAAAGAAAGAATGAAAGGATTTTAGCCACGAAATCCACTAAATCCACGAAACGACAGGCCCGGAGCTTCCCGTAAGACTTTGAGTTGCTGGTTTTATTTCGTGGGTTTAGTGGATTTCGTGGCCGATATTTTCCTTATCTTTTTGTTTTTCCGTGTTCTTCCGTGGGTTCCGTGGCTAAAACCGAAATAGGGGTAGCAACGATGGGATTACTGGTAGACGGCAAATGGCACGACCAGTGGTACGACACCGACAAGACTGGTGGCAAGTTCGAGCGGGAAGCGGCGCGGTTCCGTAATTGGGTCACTTCCGACGGTTCGGCCGGGGCTGACGGCGAAGGCGGGTTCCCGGCGGAATCCGGTCGCTATCATCTGTATGTGTCCATGGCCTGTCCGTGGGCGCACAGGACCCTGATCTTCCGTAAACTGAAGGGGCTGGAGAAGCATATTTCGGTCTCCGTAGTACATCCGGACATGGTGGAAAACGGCTGGGAGTTCCGCCCCGAAAGTGAACAACACAGGGATCATGTTCACGGTGCCCGCTTTCTCCATGAGGTCTACACCCGTGCGGCTCCCGACTACAGTGGTCGGGTAACGGTTCCCACCCTGTGGGATCGCCAGCGGGAAACCATTGTCAGCAACGAGTCGGCAGACATCATCCGTATGTTCAACAGCGCGTTTGATCATCTCGATGGCGTGCGAGCAGACCTGGATTTCTACCCGGAAGGGCTTAGAGAGGAAATCGATGGGGTCAACGAGCGGGTCTATCACACGGTAAACAACGGTGTGTACAAGGCCGGGTTTGCCACGGCACAGGACAAGTACGAGCAGGCCTATGGCGAGCTGTTTGATTCGCTTGACTGGCTGGAGGAACGGTTGACTGGCCAGCGTTACCTGACAGGAAGCCAGCTGACCGAGGCGGACTGGCGCCTGTTCACTACACTGATCCGGTTTGACGCCGTGTACTTCAGCCACTTCAAGTGCAACCGGCAGCGCATTGCGGACTTCCCGGTGCTTTCAGACTTCCTGAAGGACCTTTACCAGGTACCGGGTGTGGCGGAGACGGTGGATATTGACCAGATCAAGCGTCATTACTACGTGAGCCAGCGCACCATCAATCCCACCCAGGTCGTACCGGTGGGCCCCGAACTGTCCTTCGACGGCCCGCACGGGCGGGATCTTCTGGACTAAAACGCCATCGGACCAGGACAAAAAAGCCCGCCCTCGATTCCGGGGGCGGGCTTTGTTCTTACTGGCTATCCTGAATGATCAGGATTCCAGCTGATCCCGGATCAGCTTCTTGTTGATCTTGCCGACACTGGTTTTCGGAATGTCGTCGACAAAGTCAATCTGCTCCGGAATGGCCCACTTGTTGATCTCGCCTGAATCGACGAACTGCTTCAGGTGATTCTGCAGGTCCTCAAGGCTGGCTTCCTGCCCGGGAATCAGTTGTACCAGGGCGTGGGGGCGCTCACCCCATTTCTCGTCCGGTACCCCGACCACGGCAGTGGCGTTCACCGCCGGATGCTGGCTGATCATGTTCTCCAGGTCCAGGGACGACAGCCACTCACCACCGGTCTTGATCACATCCTTGATGCGGTCCCTGATCTGGATGGTGGAGTCCGGGTCGATACTGGCTACATCGCCGGTGTGCAGCCAGCCGCCTTCCCACAGGGCCTCGCCCTTTTCCGGCTCCTTGAAGTAGCCCTGGGTCAGCCAGGGCGCACGGCATACCAGCTCACCCTTGGTTTCGCCATCGTGGGGCAGGGGGTTGCCTTCCGGGTCCACGATCTCGATGTGCACCATGGGTACCGCCACGCCGGTGCGGATGCGCCGGGGTGCCTGCTCTTCCAGGGGCAGCTCCAGGTCTTCCGGTTTCAGACGGGTGGAGGCCAGCAGCGGGCAGGTCTCAGACATGCCGTAGCCGGTGTACATGCGAATGCCCAACTTGGCGCCGGTGCGGCACAGGCCTTCGGTCATGGCGCTGCCACCGATCAGTACGTGCCAGTTGCTCAGGTCGGCGGTCTTGATGGACTCGGTGGCCAGCATCATCTGCATGATGGTGGGCACGCAGTGGGAGAAGGTAACCTTGTGTTCCTTGATCAGGTCGACAAGCAGTTCCGGCTCGTAGCGGCCCGGGTAGACCTGCTTGATGCCCAGCATGGTGGCGGCGTAGGGCACACCCCAGGCATGGACATGGAACATGGGGGTAACCGGCATATACACGGTATTGGACCGCATGAAGGGCATTTCATCGCTGGCTGCGAGGCTACCAAGCTGGGCCATGGTGTGCAGTACCAGCTGGCGATGGCTGAAGAACACGCCCTTGGGGTTGCCGGTGGTACCGGTGGTGTAGAACGTGGTGGCGACGCTGTTCTCGTCAAAGTCCGGGAAGTCGAAGTGGTTGTCGGCCTTCGCCAGCAGGGCTTCGTACTCGCCAACGGTGTTCAGGGACGTGGACCGGGCCTCGCTCTCGTCCGTCAGCTGGACATAGCCCTTGACGGTGGTGAGCTGGTCACTGACCTGCTCCAGCAGCGGCACGAAATCGTCATGCACCAGCACCGTGTGGTCCTCGGCGTGGTTCATGGTGTAGACAATCTGATCCGGCGACAGGCGCACGTTCACGGTATGCAGTACGGCACCAATCATGGGGATGGCGAAGAAACACTCCAGGTACCGGGGGGTATCCCAGTCCATCACTGCTACCACGTCACCGGGGCCGACGCCGGCGTCGGTCAGCGCGTTGGCCAGGCGATGGATCCGGTCTACCAGGTCGGTGTAAGTGTACTTGCTGCGGTTGGCATAGACGATCTCCTGGTCCGGGTTATAGCGCGGGCCGGATACCAGCAGATTCTTGATCAGCAGCGGGTACTCGTAAGCATTCTGGGCGGAGGGAATTATCTTTGTATTTGCCATCGATTCGACCTCTTGCTTGGCATTATTGTGGAAATCAGGGCGCAATAATCTGACACAACAGCTCCTTGACGGGAACCATTTATGTCAATTTTTTGGTGTTATATGGCCTAGCGAAGGCGGGGTGCAACGCGCTGGAGCCATTACTGGCTCCAGGGTTGGCCCCGTGTGTCCTTCATGCACTTGACCTGATGATGCATGGCGGCCTTGGCCAGCATATTGGCGCTGACCGGTGCAGTAAGGAACAGGAACAGGGTGACCAGTACTTCTGCAATGGCGACCTCACCGGTTTTCAGGGTGAAGTACATCATCGAGGCGATCACCACACTGCCAACACCCAGGGTAGTGGCCTTGGTGGGGCCGTGAAGGCGGGCATAGAAGTCTGGCAGCCGGGACAGCCCCAGGGCACCTACCAGGCTGAAGAACCCGCCGGAAACCAGCAGGGCGCTGATGATCAGTTCGGCAACGAAAGGCAGGGATTCCATGATCGTGACTCCTTATTCAATAACGCTGCCGCGCTTGAGGTACTTGGCCATGGCCACGGTGCCGACAAAGCCCATAACGGCCATCAGCAGGGCGACCTCCAGGTAAAGCCGGGTGCCGAGCACCAGGTCCAGCAGGATAACCAGGGCGATGCCATTGATGTACAGGGTATCCAGGGCGAGGATGCGGTCGGGGGCATCCGGGCCCTGGACCAGTCGGTACACGTTCAGCAGGACTGCCACGCCAACGAGGGCCAGCGTGATGTAGAGCGCGATGGTCATCATCGGAACATCTCCAGCAGGGGCTTCTCGTAACGCTGGTGGATGGAGCGGATCAACTCCGCATCGTCATCCACGTCCAGGGCATGGATCAGCAGAAGAGTGCCGTCATCACTGACGTCCGCACTGACCGTGCCCGGGGTCAGGGATATGGTGCTGGCCAGGATGGTGATCCCCAGCGGGTGTTCCAGCTTGAGCGGGTAGGAAACGAACGCCGACCGTGGCTGTCGCGGGCTGAGAATCAGGATGGTGACAGTTACGCTTGCCACCACAATGTCATACAGCACCACGACCAGGTAGCGCACCAGTACCCAGGGCTTTTGCATGCGTGGGCTGTCGGGCCAGAATTGGCGGGTGATCTGGGGAATCACGATACCCAGGATCAGTCCCATGACGACACTGGCCCCGGTCACACCATCGGCCAGGAACTGCCAGACAATAAACAGCGCAACCGACAGCCAGGGTTGCGGAAAACCAAAACGTGCAGCTGTCATTATTCGTCCTCCCCGACCATAGCAGTGTCCAGGATGCTCGTGTAGGCGGATGTGTCCCGCAACTGCTCGGCGGCGGCATCGGTATAGTCACTGAGCGGCCCGGCGCCGAACACGATCACAACGCTCATGGCAACCAGTGCACCTGCGCCTACGGTGTGGGGAAAGTTCAGTCGTTCCGGTTGATCAATGTGACCGTCCACGTTGCGCCAGAAAACGATACTCCCCGCCCGGCTGTAGGCGACCAGCGACAGGAAGCCGGCGAACAGGATAACCGCCCAGAGTGCTGCCATTTGAAGCCCGGGAACCGCGGCACTCATGATCAGCAGTTTGGCAAAGAACCCGCTCAGGGGAGGTAGCCCCGCCGCTGAAACAGCGCCCAGCATGAACATGACACTGATAAACGTGCGGTTACGCATCCGGGGGGCTGTGACGATCTTGTCGCCCGCGGAACCCCGCTGGCCGGCGATCAGGTCCACCACCAGGAACAGCCCCGCGGCCACCCAGGTGGTGTGCACCATATAGAACAGGGCCGATGACAGGCCTTCTTTGCTGACCAGGGAAAAGGCCGCCAGAATGGTGCCTACCGATACCACTACCTGCCAGGCCACCATGGTACGAAGCCCACCGGAGCCCATCATCCCGATCACGCCTACAATCATGGTCAGCAGGGCCAGTGGGAACACCCAGTCCATACCCAGGTTGGCCAGCGCCCCGGCATTTTCGCCGAAAAGCAGGGTATAGACGCGGATAATGGCGTAGACGCCCACTTTGGTCATGACCGCGAACAGTGCTGCCACGGGGGCAGTGGCGCTGGCGTAGGCCCGGGGTAGCCAGAAGGTCAGGGGCAGCAGGGCCGCCTTGAGGGCGAATACCACCAGCAGGATCATGCCGCCGGCCTCAACCAGGGGCAGGTCCGCGGCCCCAAGCTCCGGAATGATCCGGGCCAGGTCTGCCATATTGAGCGTGCCGGTAACGCTGTAGATCATCCCCACGCTGATCAGGAACAGCGCAGAACCTGCCAGGTTCAGGACCACATAGTGCAGGCTGGGAACCGTGCGTGCAGTACCCTCGCCATGGAGCAACAGGCCGTAGGATGCGATCAGCAAAACCTCGAATGCAACAAACAGGTTGAACAGGTCGCCAGTCAGGAAGGCTATGTTCAGCCCCATCAGCTGGAACAGGAAAAGGGCGTGGAACTGGCGGCTGCTGACATCGGTCCGCCCCAGTGAGAACAGGTGGCAGAATAGGGCCAGCAGGGCAGTAATGAACAGCATCAATGCCGCCAGTCGGTCCAGCACCAGCACAATACCGAACGGTGGTGCCCAGTTGCCAAAGGCGTAGGCCCGATAGCTGCCGTCATCGGCCAACATCAGCAGGATCACGGTGCTGACCAGCAGCAGGCCAGTGGTGGCCAGGCCCAGGGTTCGGCGCAGACTCAGTGGAGCGTACCCCATGAAGACCTGCAGGAAGCCGCCAATCAGGGGGATCAGGACAGGCGCAGTAAGCCAGTGATTCATTGGCCGGTCTCCTCCCGGGGTTGCTCGATACTCTGGTGATCTTCGGGTTCCTCTCTCGGGATATTGCCATCCACATGGTCATCCCCGGTATCTGCCCGGGAGCGGAGCGACAACACCACCACGAACGCCGTCATGGCAAAGCCGATAACAATGGCGGTCAGTACCAGGGCCTGGGGCAGCGGGTCCGAGTAGGTGTCTGTACTGCCGATGATGGGCTGGCCGCCAGTCATCAGGCGCCCGGTGGAGAACAGGAACAGATTGACGCCGTAGGACAGCAGGGTCAGCCCCACCACCACCGGAAATGTCCGGGCACGGAGTACCAGGTAGACGCCGGAGAAGGTGAGTGACCCGATAATGAGAGCGAAGGCGAGTTCCATAGTTATGACTCCTTCCGTGCTTCAGTACGGGTCAGCGGCCGGCCGGCAGGGGTCAGCTTGCCGAGACTGACCAGGGCCAGCAGGGTGGCACCGACGACGGTCAGGTAGACGCCCAGATCAAACACCAGGGCGGAGGCCACTTCGAACTTGCCCACCACCGGCCATTCCAGGTAGGTGAATGTGCTGGTGAGGAAGGGGTAGCCATAAGCCAGGCTGCCGGCACCGGCTATGGTGGCGAAGAGCAGCCCCAGTGCAATGACATTGTGGTAGCGCATGGTAATTCGCGCCTGCGTCCAGTTGACACCACTGGCAATGTACTGGATCAGCAGGGCCACTGCGGTTATCAGCCCGGCGATAAAGCCACCACCGGGCAGGTTGTGGCCCCGAAGGAAGATATATACCGACACCATCAGTGCCAGTGGCAGCAGGGGACGCGACATCTGCTTGAGCATGGTGGGATGTGCGTCAAATGCCCAGGGGTGGCCCTGGCCATCAGTGGGGGGAGCCGACAGCTGACGGTTGCGCAGCATGGCGAAGATGCCCAGCGCAGCGATGGCCAGCACCGTGATTTCACCAAGGGTATCAAAGCCCCGGAAGTCCACCAGGATCACGTTGACCACGTTGGTGCCGCCTCCGCCCGGTTTACTGTTCTGCAGGAAATAATCGGAGATGGAGCTGAATGGACTGGTCAGCATGGAGAGGGTGACCAGGGTCATGCCCACGCCGGCAACGCCAGCGATGGCCAGGTCGCGGGTTCGGCGTCCCGCCGAGGCTTCCGTCGGCGTCCAGGAGGGGAGGTAGTAGAGGGCCAGCATCAACAGGATGATGGTCACCACTTCCACCGAAATCTGGGTCATGGCCAGGTCCGGGGCGGATAGCCGGGCAAAGGTCAGCGACACCAGCAGGCCGACCACACTGAGCATAATCAGCGAGGTCAGTCGCTCCCGGTGGAGATACACAGTGCCCAGTGTGCAGAAGATCAGGATAGCGGCACCCACGGCCGTCGGAGGGTCGATGGCCGTCAGGCCGTTACTGCCAATCAGGTCCATGCCGGTCAGTGGTACAGCTGCAACCACCATGGCGCTGACCACCAGCAGCATCGCGTAGCGCTGTAGTGAACCATTCTCCAGTAGCGCGGTGAAGCTGTTGGCGCGCTCAACCAGCCAGGACACCACCGCCTCGAAAACCGCCTTTTCGTCGATTTCCTTGAAGCGGGCATGGAAATCAAAGAACTTCTGGCGCTGTGAATACATGATCAGGCCACCGACAAAGGCTGCCACGCTCATCATCAGCGGCAGGTTGAAGCCGTGGAATACAGCCAGCCCGTAGTCGGGTACCTCGCCAGCCAGGGTCGCAGAGGCCGCTGCATTCAGGAGCGGACCTACCGAAAACGCCGGGAATACGCCCACCAGGATACAGGCGACCACCAGGATCTCCACCGGGATCTTCATGTACCTGGGTGGTTCATGGGGCGGGTAGATCGGCAGGTTTCGGGGTTTTCCGTTAAAGAACACGTCGTGGATAAAGCGGGCGGAGTAGGCCACCGCAAAAATACCTGCCAGCGTGGCAACAATGGGCGGAATCCATGCCCAGATGCCCGGCAGGTTCAGGCTCAGGGCTTCGGCGAAGAACATTTCCTTGGAGAGGAAGCCGTTAAGCAGTGGTACCCCGGCCATGGACGCTGCCGCCACCATCGCCAGGGTGGCGGTATGGGGCATGTATTTCCACAGGCCGTTGATCTGTCGCATATCCCGGGTGCCGGTCTCATGGTCGATAATGCCGGCCGCCATAAACAGGGACGCCTTGAAGGTGGCGTGGTTGATGATATGGAACAGCGCCGCCACCGCCGCCAGCTCTGTACCCATGCCCAGCAGCAGGGTGATCAGGCCCAGGTGACTGACCGTTGAGTGGGCCAGCAGGCCTTTCAGGTCGTGCTTGAAGAGGGCGACATAGGCGCCTATCAGCAGGGTGATCATGCCGGTAAAACTGACCATGAAGAACCATTGCTCGGTACCGGCCAGGGCCGGGTAAAGCCGCGCCATCAGGAAGATACCCGCTTTCACCATGGTCGCCGAGTGCAGGTAGGCTGAAACCGGGGTGGGTGCCTGCATGGCGTGGGGCAGCCAGAAATGGAACGGGAACTGGGCAGACTTGGTAAAGGCCCCCAGCAGGACCAGGGTCAGCGCGTACGGGTAGAGCGCGTGGGCCTTGATCTGGTCGCCGGCGGCCAGTACATCGTCCAGTTCAAAGGAGCCGACAATGCGGCCGATCAACAGGATGCCGGCCAGCAGGGCCAGGCCACCGCCCCCCGTGATAGCCAGGGCCATACGGGCACCCCGGCGCGCGTCCTGTTTGTGGTTCCAGAAGCTGATCAGCAGGAAGGACGTCAGGCTGGTGAGCTCCCAGAACACCATCATCAGGAGCAGGTTGCTGGACAGGACAATGCCCAGCATGGAGCCCTTGAAACACAGCAGCAGGGCGTAGAATTTGCCGACGTTTTCCTGGGGTTTCAGGTAGTAGCGGGCATAGAGGATGATCAGCAGGCCGATCAGCAGGATCAGCAGGGCGAACATCAGCGACAGTCCGTCCAGCCGGAAGCTCAGGTTAATGCCGAGCTGAGGCAGCCACTCCAGGCTCTGTACGATGGTGCCGCCTTCCGCCAGTGTGCCCCACATGGGGAACAGCGTGGCTAATGCCAGCAGTGCCGGCACCGATGAGGCTATGGCAATCGCGGTTCGCCCACCCTGGGCGAACAGGGGCGCAGCAATGGCCCCCAAAAATGGTAGTAACACCACCAGCGACAGTGTCATCGCAACCTCTTTTCTCAATTCTTCTGGTCGGTGGAGAGGCCGTAAAACGGGCCTCGCCCTGAAATCCTGCTACTGCCAGTAAAGGACAGTATTGCGGCCAGGATGTGGCCGCACCAAGACGCTTACCGGGAAGCGACGGGCGGGTCCGGAAAATAGGGCAGGCGTCCGCTGAGATGAATGGCGGGCACGTGCGACAGGGCCGGGTTCATGCCTGGCTTGGGCCGACAGTCGGCAGAACAGGGCTGAAGAATCATAAGACTCCCTTAAAAGTGCACGATCCTGATCATACGTGGCGACTGACGCAGGTCAAGTTTCGCGGCGGCCTATCGCCTGTATAGCGGCGTTTGATTTGCGAATTTGCGGACCTGCCTGCAGCGATTGCCTGCCTTCTGCCGGTGCGCGATCAGTTCACTGCACCATAATCGCCTCTTTCCTTACCAGGGCGCCTCATTGCGGTGCGCATCTTGTTGCGCGGCGCACCAATTGGGGATCCCTGTATGGGCTTTTAGGTTTTGGTGTTGTCCTATCTTGATGATTTAAAAGAATAAAAAAATGGCACTTTGCTGTGGCACACCTGTTGCAAAACCCAGTGCATGAAGCGATCGGAGAAATGTCGCTCCGCGCCATAACGGCGCACCCATAACCTGAGAACGAGGATAGGCACGTGACAACATTCAAGAAGCGTCTGGCCAGCGTTGCATTGGCTACTGCACTGGGTACCGGAATCACCCTGGCCCACGCCCAGGAAGGTCCTATCAAGGTGGGCATACTCCACTCTCTCTCCGGCACCATGGCCATCAGTGAGACAGTACTGAAAGACACCGTGGAAATGCTCATCGAACAACAGAACGCCGAGGGAGGTCTGCTGGGCCGTGAACTTGAAGCCGTGGTGGTGGACCCTGCTTCCAACTGGCCGCTGTTCGCCGAGAAGGCTCGCGAGCTGCTGGCCCAGGAAAAGGTGGACGTCATCTTCGGCAACTGGACCTCAGTCTCCCGTAAGTCGGTGTTGCCGGTGGTGGAGGAACTCAACGGCCTGCTGTTCTACCCGGTCCAGTACGAAGGTGAAGAGTCTTCCGAGAACGTCTTCTATACCGGCGCGGCTCCCAACCAGCAGGCCATCCCGGCTGTTGATTACCTGATGAACGAACTCGGCGTTGAGCGCTGGGTACTGGCGGGCACCGACTACGTCTACCCGCGCACCACCAACAAGATCCTTGAGACCTACCTCAAGGACCAGGGCGTGGCCGCCGAAGACATCATGATCAACTACACCCCCTTCGGCCATTCGGACTGGCAGAACATCGTCTCGGATATCAAGAGTTTCGGTTCTGCCGGAAAGAAGACTGCCGTGGTGTCCACCATCAACGGTGATGCCAACGTGCCTTTCTACCGTGAGCTGGGCAACCAGGGCATTTCGGCCACCGACATCCCGGTGGTTGCCTTCTCGGTGGGTGAGCAGGAACTCTCCGGTATTGATACCGGTCCGCTGGTGGGCCACCTGGCCGCGTGGAACTACTTCATGAGCGTGGATTCCGACGCCAACTATGACTTCATCGACCAGTGGATCGAGTACACCGGCGACGAGGCAGCGGTCACCAACGATCCCATGGAAGCCCACTACATCGGCTTCAACATGTGGGTTGAAGCGGTGCAGAAAGCCGAAACCACCGAGGTGGATGCGGTCAAGGACGCCATCATCGGTGTCACCGTGCCCAACCTGTCCGGCGGCTACGCCACCATGATGCCGAACCATCACATCACCAAGCCGGTGCTGATCGGTGAGATCCAGGACAATGGCCAGTTCTCCATTGTCTGGCAGACACCGTCCACCGTCGCTGGCGATGCCTGGTCGGATTTCCTGCCCGGCTCGCGGGACCTGATTGCTGACTGGCGTGCCCCCATGCGCTGCGGCAATTTCAACGTCAAGGAAGGCAAGTGTGGTGCGTCTGCCGGTGAGCAGGCGGCCGCAGCGGAGTAACCGGCCCACGGACCGGGGTGGCGTCACCGCCCCGGTCTCTCTTGCCACTTTTTTCTGTGTCCCGTTCGCCCTGAGCCTGTCGAAGGGAGCTTGTCGAAGGGCCGTGGATTCAGTGGCAAATTATTCACCAGAAAGCTGACAGGACCACACCATGAGCATCCCCAGATGGCTCACCGTCTTGCTTATTGTCTTGCTGACAGCCCCCG
>Ga0098065_1000864_pt1 | contig 12371 bp, 11 predicted proteins | sample 25_taG_FD_75062 | JGI IMG/M metagenome (GOLD analysis project Ga0098065, IMG submission 75062) | Marine viral communities from Cariaco Basin, Caribbean Sea - 25_WHOI_OMZ | ecosystem: Environmental > Aquatic > Marine > Oceanic | place: Caribbean Sea: Cariaco Basin | collected 2014-11-08 | reverse complement strand
CCGTTCAACTCGCCGCGTCTGGTTGTCTTTCCAGAAGTCCTCGACTCACCGCCGAGCGCGCCGATCACGCGGCTTTTCAGTCTGTTGGTGGAGGCCATCGGCGAGCAGGGCCTGAAACCCACCGCCAAGGGCAACCTGCCACGCCATTTCTGCCGCGAGGCCGCCCTGGCCTACTGGGGCGAGCAAAAATACCAGGAGGAGACTCGTTTTGGCGGCATCAATCGGGAGGTGGACTTTTTCGATCTGCATGTCACCCGGGTCGTGGCGGAGCTGGCGGGGCTGATCCGCACTTACAAAGGTAAGTTTATCCTCAGCCGCGACTGCCGCCGCCTGCTGGCCGAAAGCGGCCTGGCGGCGGTGTATCCCAGGCTGTTCAGGGCCTATGCGGAGCAGTTCAATTGGGCCTACCAGGATGGCTATGTGGACCTGCCCTTTATCCAGCGGGCGTTTTTATTCACCCTGTATTTGCTCTGGCGCCACGGCGATACCTCACGCCCGCAAACCTTTTATGAAGACGCTTTTTTGCGGGCCTTTCCCATGGCGCTGAACGACGTGCCGCCAAACTCGTTCTCTACCGCCGAGGAAACCTTACGCCGCTGTTATACCTGGCGCACGCTGGTGAATTTCGCGGGCTTTTTCGGGCTGGCCGAAGTGGAGAAAGTCTCCGAGGATATTCTGTGCCGCGAGTATCGGGTCAAAGCTTTGCCTCTGCTGGGCGACGCCTTGCGGTTTCAGGTTTCGGGGTAGCTCTTCAAGGGGAAAAGTCATGGAGAGAAAGCCACGGCGAGGGGGCGAAAGCCGAGATGCCCCCGAGCGCCCTGCTCGTTCAACCAGACAATTCTCCATTAAAAAGTAGTGGAATAATCATCGAGTTAAACGGCGCTCCGCGCATTGGCGACACAGGCCACCAGATTCAAGACCGACAGGATCAGGTATTTCGAACCCTCGTTGGTCATAGATAGTGCCCCGTTGTCTTGTAGCAGCCCCACGACGTATGCGAGTAGCCACGGCTCTTTTTGGAAACCGACGTACTGGCTGACTGATTCTTCCACCAGAGGCAGCTTCAGCCCCTCCGAGAATCTCACCGAGGCCGCGAGCCGCTGAAGTTCACGCTCTTGCTCCGCCTCCGTTATCGTCTCGATCCCAGACGCTTTCAGCGCAAGATGCATCACCATGAGCGCTTCCAGAGCCATCTCCACATGCCGCGGCGGGATATCCATCTTTGTTAAGACCAATACCGAAGCCAGGAGATTCGGCTGTTCCACGAATATCTCATCACAAATCGATTCCCGGGCACCGGGATCCGTATCCGCAATCTGCTTGATCGCGGACACCAAGCTTGCTTGGGTAATTCTGCTCATCATCTGCTTCCGGGCTGACAGCGGATCACCCCCCCCCCGCAGCGCTTCCACCTTCGGCGTGACCCTCGGCTTGAGGACGACTTGGCCGCCTTGATCGCCGCTATGCGGCCGGTTCTATGCTTTTTTCTTAGCGAGGTACCTGACATCCGGCAGGCCCTTGAAGTCATTATCCTGAGTCCAGAGTACGGCGGAATGCTTTTGAGACGTGGCGAAGATGATGCTATCCGCCAACGGCAACTTATGAAGGACGCCAAACTTGGCGGCATCCATTGCCAGCTCTGAATCCAGAGGGATCACCTTGCCCTGCTTCATGTGGGCGGTAACGATTAACGCCGCCTCTTCGCCACGCTGGCGGAGCACGTTTTTAAACACTTCCGTGATCGTGATGCTCGGCACCAACAGCTCCGGGAGCGCTTCGATGGGCTCAGCAAACGCCGTTGCATTCTTGTCGCTGGCGAAATACGACAACCAGGCGGACGAATCAACGACGTTCATAGCCGGTCTTCTTCCCGGTCGACAGTGGTATCAATGCCCTTAAGAAACCCTCTCATTTCCTTCATGGGCTTGAGCGGGATCAATTCAATGCGCCCCTGATAAGACATGACCTGGACTTTCTGTCCGGACACGATGCCCATGGATTCGCGAATTTCCTTGGGGATGACGATCTGGTACTTGGGGGAAACGGTGACGGCGGTCATGACAGGACCCATCGATAAAGGTTTGGTATTACGATACCCCCATCGATAAGCGCAATCAAGATGAAAGCGGCAGGCCGCGCTGCGAGCCTGGGCCGTGGGTATCGGCAAACCGGAGCTGCCTGTCTGGTTTCTGGCCGAGGAGGGGCGACGTCTATTCGGTACTCACCTCACCCTCATTGGCCACACTGATGTCATCCGCAATCAGGTTCATGACCAGCCGGGCCATCAGATCCTTGGCCTTCGGGTCGCTTTCGGCGATCAGCAGCGTCAGGGCAGTCAAGCCCTGCTCGTTCAAGGTCAGGCGCATGCCTTCCTGGCGCAGGTAGAGCAGGAACAGGAAGGCGCCGGAGCGCTTGTTGCCGTCCGAGAAGGGATGGTTCTTGATCACGAAATACAACAGGTGCGCGGCGCGTTCCTCGCGGGTGCCGTAGAGGGGCTCGCCGAACATGCTTTGTTCCAGGTTGCCGAGGATAGAGGCCAGGCCATCATCCCGGTCCCGGGCGAAAAGATCGCTCGCTTCTTTCCTATCGCGCAGTTCGCCGGCCAGGGCATCCAGGGCACGGCGCGCTTCATCCACGCCCAGCACACCGCGGGCCGGGCGGGCCCCGGGCGGCACGCCCAGTGCGCCTTCGTCATAGTCCTGGAGCAAGCGCCAGGTGCGCGCATAGCCGAGGATCAGACCGACCACCTCCTGACCGATGTCGGAAACCAGCTCTTGTCGGGTCAGGGTCTGGCCGAGCAGTTCCACGGCCTGCTCCAGCTCGGCGAGGCCATGCCGGGCCAGACGGTGCTCGTTGAGGCTGTAGCCCTGGGTCAGATGTTCGCGGAGGACGCGGGTGGCCCATTGGCGGAAGCGCACGCCCCGCTGGGATTTGACGCGGTAGCCCACGGAAATGATGACATCGAGGTTGTAGTGATCAATCGCGCGCCGAACCTGCCGGTTGCCCTCCTGGCGAACTATCCGGAATTTCCGGATAGTTGCCTCACGGCCCAACTCATCCTCTTCGTACACATTGCCAACGTGCTCGCTGATGGTGCGCAGGTCCCTCCCGAACAGTTCCGCCATCTGCTTTTGAGAGAGCCAGACGGTCTCGCCTTCCAGGCGCACTTCCACCGGCCCGGTGTCCTCCTCGAAAATGACGATGTCACTCACACAACCTCCTTATCGTAATCCTCCGCACTGGCCATATTGACAGTACATTACACGAAGGTACACTTACCTAAGGAGCCTAGAAACTCCAACAGGCGGGCAAAGCCGCACCCCGGAAGCATTGCGGCTTTTTTGTGCCCGAAATCCGGGACGTAATGGCCGGGAGGTCCGGCGAATACAACACCTGTTTGCAGGAAATAGTCGGAGCAGTACCTGTTGCTGTTTCTAGCCTCCCGACCGCCCTATTTACGCAACCTAGAAATTGCACAACAGGAGCAAGACCATGAAACATCGCAAACTGAAAGTCCGCAAAGGCCACCGGGACTACACCCTGAAGAGCATGCCTTGTAGCGGCAATCCGATTACTCCTTTTCTTCTTCTCAAAGGGACCTGGCTGGAACAGGCAGGGTTCACCATTGATACGCCGGTGTCAGTAACCGTGGAGGATGGGCGGCTTTCGATTGTTCGGGATTGATGTCGGTGAGGGGCCCCGGCCGTGGGCCGGGGCTTTACATGACTGCTGGGAAGGCAAAAAGCAAAGACTGCCCTTACTAGTCTGCTACGGCGCGGGAACTACAGCATCGTCTGAACCGCATTGTTAGGCGAAGCCTGATCTCAGGCCACCTGATTTCCCGCCATTAGCTCGGCTTGGCGAATAACTAATTGAGTAGCCGCCTCCTGCGCGTCCGGTGGGTAACCATACTTGGCCAGTAGTCGTCGCACGGTCCGACGCATGTCTGCACGCACGGTGTCGCGTTGTGTCCAGTCCAGCGTAGCCTTGGCCTTGATACGGTCTGCCAGTTCATGGGCGATCTGACGCAGGGTTTCATCTGCAATCACGTCGCGTGCAGACTCATTGCTGGCAAGAGCGTCATAAAACGCTAGCTCATCTTCCGATAGACCGGTCTCCTCTCCTCGATGCACTGCATCACGAATAGTGCGAGCCAGACCGATGAGCTCTTCAATCACCTGAGCCGTAGTAATCGCTCGATTGGTGTATCGCGTAAGCACGGCCTCCAATGATTCCCGAAAGCCCTGAGACTGTATGATGTTGACTCGCTCACGACTTTTTATCTGATCATTGAGCAACTTCCGCAGCGTTTCCAGCGCCAGGTTCTTCTGCGGCATGCCAGCCAACTGGCCGAGAAATTCTTCCGAGAGAATGCCCACATTCTGCCCACCAAGACCAGCCGCCTGGAACAGGTCGATCACGCCATCTGAGGCGATGGCACCTGAGAGGACCTGCCGTACTGCAGCGCGGTTGTCCGCAGCCGGGGGCGGACCATCATCAGCGAGACGTTTGCGGATGGCGGCGCGCACGCTCTGGAAGAAGGCCAGGTCATCGCGGATGGCTTCGGTTTCCGGGCGCGGTACGGCCAGCGAGAAAGCCTTGGAGAGCCCGGCCACCATGGTCATGAAGCGTTGCTTGCCATCGTCCTGTTCAAAAATATAGTCCGCGCCGGCGGTCACGGCACGAATCTGGGCCCGCTCATCGCCGCCGGCAAAGCCGCTGTAATCCAGGCCGTTGAAAAAATCCCGCAGCGCCTCGAACTGGCGCTGCATTAAGGGCACCGCCTCGTTCTGGATATCTTCCACTGGGCTCCCTTCGCCGCCAGCCTGAGTGTAGGTCTGCACGGCGTCGCGCAATTGGTCGGCGATGCCCAGAAAATCCACAACCACGCCGCCCGGCTTGTCGCCGAACACACGGTTTACGCGGGCGATGGCCTGCATCAAGTTGTGTCCTGCCAGCGGCTTGTCCAAATACATGGTGTGCATCGGCGGACAATCGAAGCCGGTCAACCACATGTCACACACGATGACCAAGCGCAGGTCGTCGTCCGGGTTCTTATAACGTCGCGCCAGGGCGTCGCGTCGTGCCTTAGTCCGCGCGTGTTGCATCACCCGTTCGCCCTCGGAAGGCGCCCCAGTCATAATCACCTTGATAAAACCGGATTCGTCGTCATCTGCATGCCAATCAGGTCTGAGTGCGACGATCTCATCGTACAGATCCATGCAGATTGCCCGACTCATGCACACCGTCATGCCCTTGCCTTCAATCACCTGACGGCGTTGCTCGAAGTGCTCCACAATCTCCTGTGCAACCAGCTTAAGACGCTGGTTCGCGCCGGCCAAGGCTTCAAGTTCTACTCGGAAATAGTCATTGGTTGGCTGGCCCGCTTTGTCGGCCTCGGCGGCTTTCTCTGTTAGCTTATCTTCCGCCTCTCGCACCCCCTGTTCATTGGGGACCAGCTTAACTAGGCGCATTTCGTAGAAGATCGGTACCGTTGCATCATCAGAGATCGCTTGGCGGATATCGTAGATGTCCGCGTACTCGCCGAATACAGCTTCCGTATTTCTGTCGTCGCCCTCCAGCGGCGTGCCAGTAAAACCGACGAAGGTGGCATTGGGGATGGCATCGCGCATCCAGCGTGCACCGCCATCAAGGAAACCGTACTGACTACGGTGGGCTTCATCCGCAAGTACCACGATATTGGCGCGTTCACTGACCGCCGCGCCGCGTTCAGCGAACTTCTGGATAGTCGTAAACACTACGCCGCCCGAGGCCCGATTCAGCCGTGCAGCTAGGTCTTCCCGACTCTCGGCCTGCTCTGGGTCCTGCCGTAGCAGCGCACGCCCATCTGCAAAAGTCCCGAAAAGTTGCCCATCCAGATCATTGCGGTCGGTCACCACCACAACGGTGGGATTGGCGAGTTGCTCGTCACCGATCAGTGCGCCAGCCAGGATCAGCATGGTCAAGCTCTTACCTGACCCCTGGGTATGCCAAATCACACCGCCGCGTCCATCACCCTGACCCGCCGGTGCTTTCAATGCCGCCTTGACGGAATCCCGCGCCCGCAACATGGCGCGGAACTGGTGGTAAGCCGCCACCTTCTTGATGATCATGCCGCTGCGCTCGTCCTCCTCGAAGGTGATGCAGTGACGCAGATAATCTTCCCATCGGCCGGGCTGGAACAAGCCGTGGATCAGTGCCTCAAGAGTCGGCTCACCCGGCGCGCGCGCATCGTCCAGCGCGCGCCAGGGCGCAAACCGGTCCGACGCGGCGGTGAGCGAACCGACCCGGGTGCGGTCGCCGTCACTGATGGCCAGCAGTGCGCTGTAGGTAAACAGCGGCGGTATCGTTGCCTTGTAATCCTGCAACTGCCGATAGGCCATCCACAAATCCGCCTGCTCATTGGCGGGGTCCTTTAACTCGACCACCACCAACGGCAGACCGTTAAGAAACACCACCAGATCGGGCCGCCGCGTGGCGTTGCCGCAGCGTACGGTGAGCTGCTGGACCACCAGCCGGTCATTCGCGGCGGGGCGAGTGAAGTTCACCAGCCACGCCTTGTCCCCGCGGGTCTCGCCCTCTGGGGTACGGTATTCCACGTCCACGCCATCGGTTAGCAGATGATGAAACCAGCGGTTGTTCTGTTCCAGTGTCGGCTCCGGCGGCCGCATCACGGCCCGTACCGCCTGCTCAATGGCCTCATCCGGAAGCTGGCGGTTGATCGTGCGCAAAGCCGAGCGCAGCCGCGGCTCCAGTACCACCTGTTCATGGCTGTCGCGCAGAGGGGAATCCGCTCCCGGCGAAATGTCCACACCCCGGGCAGTCTCAAACCCCAGGGCCTCGAACCAGCCCAGGGCGGCCTGTTCAACTTGTTGTTCTGAAATGGTTTTTGTCATCATTCGCACCGTGGCTGATGGGCCTTGACGAGCGTACGCGCCACCCCTTTCACTTGACAATTTGCCCTGTAACCACCACTATTCATGGCGTTCTCTGCCAGTGGCAGCAGAACCTACAAAGGCCTCCGCTGAGCCAGCCTGGCGAATCAGCGGTTTTTTTTATGTCCATTTCGGCCCCCTTCTGATCATATCCACGGTTGACGGTCTCCCCGGCGCGGCGGGCGTATCGGCCAGGAATGCCGTCACGAAGTCCGCCCGACCGTTACCCTTCAATGCAATCACAACCACGTAGTTGCCCATGACAACGGTCACCCTGCGACTACCGTCATAGCGTTTCCGCTTCTTGTCCCAGCCCTGGTAGCACTCACTGCTCGGGTCCTGCAATGCAGCCTTGATCCAATCGAGCCGTTTGGCTCGCGGCTGTGAAAACGCGTCCTTGGCCCCGTCCCGACGGGATGACTCAAAGCAGCAGTGGTCGAAATCGCGCTTGCGAAACCGCACCTCAATGCCGTCGAACGCGCGGATCGGACCGCGGCAGTAAGTCGCCTCGAAATGGGCGCGGTATTCCGCCTCGCCAGGCAATTCAAGCAGAGGGGGATAAGCCACAACTCACCACCCTCCTGCCAGATCAATACGAAAGACATTGAACTTCTGCTCGCCCTTGAAGGTGGGCCCAATGCGTTGCCCGTACAACTCTTCGTAATGCTGCAGGACCCGGGCTTTGACACTGCCTTCGCGTACCCGGTCATTGAGCCGGTACGCGGCCATGCCGGTGAGTACATCGGCCAACTGAATAAGCACTGACTCCTCCGAGCGCACCGCTTGAACGTCGTGTACTTCGGAGGATAAATTGGAGTAGTCCAGGCACCGGCGCAGCACATGCAGACGGTCGCGCCGCCGGTTGCTCTTGAAATCCACGAAAACATTGTATTCGTTAAAATCCAGTATCCAGTGATGCAGCAACTGGTAATAGAACTTGTAAAACCCCAGTTCCTGATCGTCCTCGTGGTAGAGCTTCAGATCCACCTGGCTGTGATCCACCGCGATACAGCGAAACCGCAGCTGGTCACCCTTACCCTGGAACCATTCGACGAGCTGCCGATAAAACGCTTCCCTGGACGGCGACACCTTCTGCCATTTGAACTCACCCCCAATCCGGTGCCGGTCGCGCAACTGGTGAATCTCGGCCTTGAACGTGTCCCGCTCGGAGGTCGGCAGCCAAAGACCGCCGATCACCATGAACTGGCCCTGGGGATGATCGGAACCCAGCAGGTCGGGTCGGCTTTCGTCGCAATACACGTCGAATTTCATGCCTGCTCCTCACCGGCTGCGGTTTGCTCTTGCTTGAATTGCACCAACGCTGCCCGGTAGGCCTGAAAGTCCGTCCGGTAAAGTGCCTCGCTGGCGATCAGAGGGATCTCCAGTACCTCGAACGGGCCGTGTTCGTTGTCGATCGACTCGTTGAAGTCGGCATGCTCCTCATAGGCGAAACGGGCCAGTGGATCACGCCGGGCCGATTGCAAATGGGAGCGGAACAGCAGGCCCACCACCGCATCGGTCGAGCGCGCCAGAATCTCCGCGTAGCGGCTGTCGAGCAGGGGCTCGTAGGCATCGGCACCATGGGCCGCAGAGCCGTGGGCGTTGCGGATCTCCACCACCCCGCTGATGATCTGGTTCAAGCCCCGCACCAGCGACTCCGCCCCGTTGCGCAGCTTGGCATCTACGCCACCGTCCTCGCTGGGACCGAGATTCAGATATTTCATCGCCTCGGCAACCAGCTTCGGCGCCTCCCAGCCCGAATCCACCGGCACGCTGCGGTCGGTGAGAATGGTCTTGCAGGTGGTCTCGATGATGGTGCGGCAGAAAGAGACCACCACGCCGGGACGATCCGGCATGGCCTCCTCCAGCGCCTCCACCTGTTCGCGGATGCGCAGCGACTCCGGGTGAGCCTCCAGTAGCTCGCGACAGGCGGCGAGCGGGAAGTCGGCTTGAACGTACTCAGCCGCCATCGGAGCCTGCCTCGGCGACGGGAACCCGCAGCTCGCCGGAGATCAGCTTGGGGAGGAGGGTGTCGCGGAGGGCGGCAAGAGTTTGTGCCTCTAGCCAGTTTGCGACGCGCTTATCATTCAGGTCGCGAACGACTCTGGCAAATGCCTCTTGTACATCGCTTGGGGCCTTGATTACCAATAGCTCTCCTAGGCGAGTTCGACTTAGCTCAGTTTGACCGGTACTGCCGTGGCCTAGCATTTCAATTTCACTTTCCCGAAAGGAGAGGTCATAACCGAGGACCTCCGGAACTATTTGTTTTGGATCCGCACGCACTACAGTCACATGTGAGTCTACAATGGTTTTTCCTGATAGATTAAAGACCTGCGCCACACGCCCAAGAGTCCCCACTCCAGTAGAGTTCACCAGCACATCAAGCAAATGGAGCTCTCTACCCTCGACGGACTTAAGCTCCTCGTTATGTCGGCGCGATTGGGCAAGATCAATCCATCGATCACGGATGCAACGTTGGTTTATTACGCAGACGCCACCTTTTTCGATGTACTTCGGGCTGATGCCACGCTTGAGGTATTCCGTCACTTCTGCCAAAGGTAGCCTTTCCCAACCCTCCGGCACCGGCCCCAGTTCGGAATCGGTGAAGTGGTTGGGGAGCTGGTCGAAGACGGGCTGGGGCATGCCGCGGAAGCTGGTGGCGCCGGCGGCCTTGGCCTTGACCGGCTCGAAGTCCACGAACCAGGCTTTGAAGATCGCCCGCGCCATGGCCTCCAACGTGCCGTTCATCTGGCGGTTGAGTTCGATTTTGTCGTCGAGAGTGCCGAGAGTTTCTGCGACACGATGCTGATCCGACAGGGGAGGCACCGGAACTTCAAGCTGACCTAAATCGGTGCCAGTAATGCCAGCTACTGCAACTTGTCGCCGGATTGTGTCAAGCAGATGCCGCCCATGGGGCGAGCTGAACAGGTAGTATAGAAATCGACCATCAGCTACTTTCCGGTTGGGTCGAGCTCGGATTATCGACGACTCGAAGGTAGTTGGCTCATCCGCACTCATTACTATTGAGCATTTTCCGGCACCAGAAGCCACCAGCGACCTGCGTGCAAACAACAGATCACCTGGCTTAAGCAAGAACCTTTCTTTCTCGCTATCGGTAAGCTCAACTCTCTTCATGGGACACGAAAAGAGACGAGGGTTTGCGAAAAGCTCGCCCATGTTAACTATTTTGACGCCTGAACCGTGAAACTCTTTCTTCTTATAGATCCCGTTTCTAGTTCCTCCACACAAGACTTCCTTAAAGGGCAGAGTAGACCACTCACTCCCCATAACCCAACGCCTCCAGATTGGTCTTGATACGCGCTTCCAGCGCGTCGGATTCGGCAAACTGCGCGTGCAAGTCGGCAGTAAGCCGCTGCATCTTCTCCTCGAACGGCTCGCCGTCGTCTTCTACAGCGGCGGCGCCGACGTAGCGGCCTGGGGTGAGCACGTGGCCGTGTTTTTCGATCTCTTCCAGCTTGGCCGCCTTGCAGAAGCCGGCCTCGTCGGCGTATTCGCCGACACCTTCTTCGCCCCGCCAGGCGTGGTAGGTGCGCACGATGCGGCCGATGTCGCTGTCCGGCGGCGGGTCGCCCTCGGCGTCGGCGCCGGAGAGCACCCGCAGCACACGGGTCTGCAGGGTGCCCATCTGACGGGCGTCGATAAACAGGGTCTCGCCGCGGCGGTCGCGGCCGCCGTGCTTGATGTTGCGCCCGGTCTTGTCGCGACTTATAAACCACAGGCAGACGGGAATGCCAGTGGTCAAAAAGAGCTGCGCGGGCATGGCGACGATACAGTCCACCAAGTCTGCCTCGATGATGGCTTTGCGGATCTCGCCCTCTCCGGAGCTGTTGCTCGATAGCGAGCCATTGGCCATGACGAAGCCGGCGATACCGCCGCCATGGCCATTAGGTGGCGCCAGATGATGGATAAAATGTTGAATCCAAGCATAGTTAGCGTTGCCGGTGGGGGGCACACCGTATTTCCAGCGCACATCCTCGCGCAGCAGCTCGCCGGACCAGTCGGAGATATTGAAAGGCGGATTGGCCAGGATGTAGTCGGCCTTCACGTCCGGGTGTAGGTCACGCGCAAAGCTGTCTGCCGGTTGCTCGCCTAGGTTGGCCTCGATACCGCGAATGGCTAGATTCATGTGCGCCAACCGCCAGGTGGTGGGGTTGGATTCCTGGCCAAAAATCGAGATGTCGCGCTTGTTACCGCCGTGTGCTTCGGTGAACTTCTCAGATTGCACGAACATGCCACCGGAGCCGCAGCAGGGGTCGTAGACCCGTCCCTCGTAGGGCTCGATCATTTCCACCAGCAGCCGCACCACCGAGCGCGGGGTAAAGAACTCGCCACCCAGCTTGCCTTCGGCGGCGGCGAACTTACCGAGGAAGTATTCATAGACCTGGCCAAGCACATCCTTAGCGCGGGCCTCATCGGAACCGATGCTCATGGAGCCAATTAGGTCGATCAGCCCGCCCAGGCGCTGTGGCGGGATACCCCGGCGGGCGTAGTCGCGTGGTAGCTTGCCCTTGAGTTTACGGTTGTCCTGCTCAATGGCGTACATTGCATCGTCGATCAGCTTGCCAATGTTAGGCGCCTTGCCCTGTGCTTGGATCTGTTCCCAGCGCGCCTCGGGCGGCACCCAAAACACGCCCTCGGCGGTGTATTCGTCGCGCTGCTCCAGCAGGTCTTCCGCCTGTTTTCCCTCAATGCCGTCCTCAGCAAGCTCCTCCTTCAATTTCGTCCGGCGAGCCTGGAATGCATCGGAAATATATTTCAGGAAGATCAGCCCGAGAACGACGTGCTTATATTCGGCGGCATCGATAGAGCCACGCAACTTGTCCGCTATCTGCCAGAGGGCTTCGGAATCAACCCCGTGTTCACTATGTTGATTTGACACGTAATGCCTCTGTGTTCATGTGAATTTTAGGAAGATTACTCGTGCCTGATCCTGGAGTCTCATCATCAAACAGCACCTAGTCACTTATTTTCGAATCTTTTTAGATCTAGCCAAAACCAGCAAAAACCTGTAATGCCTCCGCCGTCGTTTGTTTTTATATCCTTTAAGGCCGAGAAGCCAACTTACACAGTACGCTGAGGCACCGCCGGTCGCTTAATGTAAGCAAGCTCTTACTTACTTATTATTCCCACTCAATCGTAGCCGGCGGCTTGGACGAGATGTCGTAGGTCACCCGGCTGATCCCCGGAATCTCGTTAATGATCCGGCTGGAGACCTTCTCCAGGAACTCGTAGGGCAAATGCGCCCAGCGGGCGGTCATGAAGTCGATGGTTTCGACGGCGCGCAGGGCCACGACGTATTCGTAGCGGCGGGCGTCGCCGACGACGCCGACGGATTTGACCGGCAGGAAGACGGCGAAGGCCTGGCTGGTTTTGTGGTAGAGGCCGGCGGCGTGGAGTTCCTGGATGAAGATGTGG
>Ga0098065_1000862_pt1 | contig 12394 bp, 7 predicted proteins | sample 25_taG_FD_75062 | JGI IMG/M metagenome (GOLD analysis project Ga0098065, IMG submission 75062) | Marine viral communities from Cariaco Basin, Caribbean Sea - 25_WHOI_OMZ | ecosystem: Environmental > Aquatic > Marine > Oceanic | place: Caribbean Sea: Cariaco Basin | collected 2014-11-08 | reverse complement strand
CGTTTAGTGAGTCAACACTCAAATTTTGGGATTTGTGCTTAGGATACATGTGCCAAAACATTGGCGATTTAAGGATGAATGATATCACCAGTGAGATGATATTAAGTGTGTGTGAAGCAATCCAACATAATGACAATCAAGCGACTTTCGTTGGTGCCAGCACTCGGCTTTATACGGAAAAAGTATTTTCATTCGCCGTCGCACGAGGATTATGCGATAAGAATGTGGCGATTGACACCCGTGGCGAGTTGGCACCTGCCAATTCAGGCAATCACTTGCCAGCCATTACCAAGCCGGATCAGTTTGCGACGCTTTTACATGATATGGCTAACTTTAAAGGGGCAAGCAAGCTCACATTAGAAGCCATGAATTTACTGCCTTATGTGTTTGTCCGTAGTATTGATTTACGCTCTATGCATTGGCAGGATATTGATTGGGATAATAATACATGGGCGTTCTCCCCTACCAAAGGCGAAGGTCGCGACGACATGGTATCGCACTTGGTCGTACCATTAGCCACGCAAGTGATTGCGCGATTACGAAATATTCAATCTATCACAGGCCATAAAGAGTACGTCTTTGCCTCAATGCGTGGTTCAAGCAATGCTTATATCAGCAAAGCCACACTGGTACAGATATTCCACCGGCTTGGATACAAAGACGTGCAATGTGCGCATGGCTTTCGTGCATCGGCTAAAACTTTGCTCATGGAACAGCCTGAGCTACGCTATTCAGACATCGTCACAGAGTTACAGCTGGGTCATCGAATCAAAGATACCCATGGCGGGGCTTATAACAGACTCGATGAAATCGATACTAGGATACGAATGATGCAGGATTGGGCAGATTATATAGATAAGCTGCGAGATTACGCTAAGACGTCAGCTAAATAATCTAGTACTAAGCATAAAGCATAGTTTGAAAATTTGAAAAATAGACGAGGCGTTAAATACACTATAGTATGACAAACATCGGTTGATAGAAAATTTATTCGAGCGTCAAACATAATTACCCATTTATGTTAAATTGCAAAAAACGGTAGGGATATCTGTAGAGGCATAACGTCTAAGACAGCCCTACTACTATACTCGTTAATACTGTACTCACTCATTTAATAAGAAGGTTAAGGATGACTTTAGATAATAACGTACTACGTAAACGCACCAGCTTATTGGGCTCATTACTAGGCGATGCCATTTCTCGCCAATCTGGAGAGCAGACAATAGAGACTATTGAAACCCTGCGTAAAGGCTTTATTCAACAGCGCCGTGAGCCAAACGAGGCGCACAAACAGCAGCTCATCGACTTTATTGCGTCTTTAGACAATCAAACTTTAAAGAATGTCATACGCGGCTTTTCTATCTATTTTTTTCTTGCCAATCTAAGCGAAGAGAATTACTTGCGTGAGCAACGTCATGAGCTGCGTATGCAATCGGAGCAAAGCTGGGAAGGATCATTTCGCCGTACCTTACTTGAGTGTCGTGAACGCAATATTGAACCCGCTCAAATGCAAGAGCTGATTGATCAGCTCAAATTTACGCCTGTATTTACGGCGCATCCTACCGAAGCGCGTCGCCGTACCACAATGAATATCTTACAAAGTCTATTCGCCCACAGCGACGCTTTAAACAATGTGTCTGAAAACAGTTTTGCTTACGAGCAAGCCAAAGAGCAAACCGCGCAAACGATTGATCTACTATGGTCGTCTGATGAAGTGCGCACGCGCAAGCCATTGGTATATGATGAGATTAATAATGGCCTGCATTACTTTAATGCCAGTTTGTTCAATGCCATTCCCAAAGTATATCGCAATATCAAAAAAGCCATTGTCGATATCTATCCAGAGCTCACCGACTATCCACTGCCTGCCTTTATGAGCTTTGGTTCTTGGATTGGCGGCGATAGAGATGGCAATCCTTTTGTGACGTTTGAGACCACAGAGCTTGCCGTCTTAATGCATGCAGATACTGTACTGCGTCACTATCAAGTACTACTCAAAACACTGCGCCGACAGCTGATTCATAGTGACACTATTGTCACCGTTGCACCTGATGTCTATGCCAAGATTAAAAGTTATGATGAGCTCGATCAGCGTGTGTTTGACTACAACCTCGATGACTATGGCAACGAGCCATATCGTCGATTGCTTTCTTTAATACTTACCAAGGTTAGTGCCACCAATCGCCGTATCCAAAGCAAAGGCACGGACATCGAGGCTGAAAAAGACGCCTATACCAATCCAGAAGATCTATTAGAAGACCTACGCATTATCCGTCAAAGTGTCAATACACACGATACGGCACACGCAGATGGATTATTGCTCGATGTGATTCGCCTGGTCAAAACCTGCGGCTTTCATTTGGCAGCGCTTGATATCCGTCAAGAGTCGTCATACCATGGCGAAGTGATTGCAGATATTTTTGCCAGTGCCTCCAACCTACCTGATTATCAAACGCTAAGCGAAACCGAACGTCAAGAGTGGCTGACGCGCTTGCTAGAAAAACCGGGCACGCCGCTCATCTATACTGATAACCTGACAGACAAAACACGCGAGCAATTGGCGCTGATGAATTCGGTCGCCACCTTACGTAAATTGGTGGGACAAGCTACTTTTGGCAGCTATGTTATCTCAATGACGAACAATGCCAGCCAGCTACTAGAAGTGTTGCTGCTCATGCGCTTTGCAGGCTTATGTACGATTGATGCTGACGGTCAGTTGTCTGCTGATTTGCCAGTTGCACCGTTGTTTGAGACCATCGAAGATCTTAAAAACATCGATAAAATCTTGCCTGCCGTGTTAGACAATCCACTGTATCGCGGATTGCTACAGAATACAGATAATACGCAAGAGATTATGTTGGGCTATTCAGACTCATCAAAAGACGGCGGTATCATCACTTCTGCGTGGCAGCTTTATAGCGCGCAGCAAACCATTAATAACATTGCTGAGCAATACGGTATAAAAACACGCTTGTTCCATGGCCGTGGCGGTTCTGTGAGCCGTGGTGGCGGGTCAACGCATAAAGCCATTGCGGCACAGCCTGCTGGCACGCTACATGGTCAGATTAAAGTGACCGAACAAGGCGAAGTGCTCTATGCCAAGTATGCAAATACGGATACGGCCGTGTTTGAGCTGACCATGGCAATCACGGGTACACTCAAAGCCTGCTCGACAAGGTTTGTGGTACAACCGACTGAGTTGCCAGAATATGAAGCCTTGTTTGCACGGTTAGCAGATGCTGGCGAGCAGCGCTATCGAGAGCTAACCGATCATACTGAAGGGTTTTATAAATTCTACTCCGAGGTCACACCAGTACAAGAAATCTCTTTATTAAACATTGGCTCACGTCCTGCCCATCGCAAAAAAGGTCTACCAAGTAAAACCACCTTGCGAGCGATTCCTTGGGTATTTGGCTGGTCGTTAGCACGCTTTACCCTACCTGCTTGGTATGGCGTTGGTAGCGCATTGCACAGTGTCAAAGACAACGAGATTTTGATGAAAGAGATGAATGCGCACTGGCCATTTTTTAGCGTATTTATCAGTAATATTGAGATGGCATTTACCAAAGCCAATATGAATATTGCACAGGCCTATAGCCAGTTATGTGAAGACGCTGCATTGCGTGAGCAAATAATGGGAGCGGTAATTGATGAACATACCCTAACCTATTCAGGACTGAACTCTTTACTTGAGCAAGACTCTTTGTTGTCTAGCCAGCAAAACCTTGCGGCATCTCTGCAGTGGCGCGATGCTTATTTGGATCCCATTAACTATATCCAGATTGAGCTGTTAAAACGTGCTAGACAACAAGATGAAGATACGGAAGGTAGTGCTGAACATGGTGCGCTTAACGTAGAAGATCCTTTAATCCGTAGTATCAATGCATTGGCAGCGGGTTTGCGTAATACGGGGTAATAGCCATTCAAGGCTTATCTATAAAAAAAGTATCTTTGTGAGCAAGAGCTTGTAAAAAAATTAATCGTTAGCCTCGCGATACAACGTGGTTTGTGACTCTTGCCTAAAGTCCTCATAGGTAATCGCAGCTTCACTCTCTGGAGTGGATTCTGTAGACTCAGCTGCGGGCACGTTTTGTTCGCTGTTGTCTGCATTAATCGGTTGTGCTGACACTAACGGCTCCTCGACCGTATTGGCGTCATTAGGTAATGGATTGTCATCACTATTCACTACAGGTTCGGCGCCGACCACTGGTGTACTAGTCGTAGCCGCAGGCGCTGTCCCGTCTAAGCCACTATCATTATTGATAGCAGTATCAGAGATAGAAGTCGATAAAAATCCCGTAAAAATAAGGGTAAGTACGACAATAGCAATGAGTAGTGAACCAAAAATCATACCAATAATGAGCGGCTGTTTACTACTGGCCGCTTTCTTTTGTGGCTTTATAGCATCCCTATTATCTGGCTTCAATGGCATGGCTTTAGTATCTAAAGGGTCATCGATTGTTGTGCCAGATAAAGGCGTCGCTTGATCGAGATCGACAGAGGATGGATTTTTTTCCTCATTATTCTTACTTAATTCATTAACTAAGTCACTATTTAAGTCATTGTCTAAGTATTGGTCTTCTAAAATATTATCGACACCAGCATAATTATCCATTCGCGTATCTGACACCTTGTTTTGTGTCGATGCATTTTGACCTGAAAAGTCAAAAGTAGCGTTTGTTGTGACGATATCGGCTAACTCTAATCTTGGCTCTTTATCGTTATTTTCATCTTTGAATAGTTTTAGCTCTTCTACGCTTAGAGGCTCAAAAGCAGGTAACTTACTTGCCGTTTTTAAGAATTTTGAATCATCACTGTCATTATGGGTGTCATTTTCAGCGTTTTGAACTCGGCTGATAAAACGTTCGTAAATATTATTTTTGGCACGCTTACGCGATTTTTTATGAACGAGTTGAGACAACTCTTCGTCAAAATCAGTACCGATGTCTTTTTTTTCGTCGTTCATAAAATAACACCAAGCCAGTTCATGCTACTGGCAGTAAATGACTGATAAAATGAAGTTGTGAATTTTATTGCTAAACTGTAACAGCATCGTTAGTTCCCAATATAGTTGCTCATACCCCTATCTTCAAGCACAATTTCTTTGAGGCCACTAACATTTGTAAGACGCATCTCAAATAATGCGATGAATTCTTATTAAAAGTAGCTCGTATAGAGACAACATATACCATAACAGGCTTAATAACATGGATTTAAAACAGCTCAATGCATTTATTGCGGTCGCAAATTTACGCAGCTTTAGTGCAGCCGCAGCAAAGACAGGACTGTCGCAGCCAAGTTTGAGCCGCCTGCTTAAACAGCTTGAGACCGATATGGATGTCGTGCTTATCGATCGTTACCACAGGCCATTACATCTGACTGAAGCGGGCGAGTTTTTTTACGATAAGATAAGCACCATACTGACAGAAATTGATACTGTCACGAGTATGACCCAGCGCTTATCAGCGCCAAGTAGTGCGCTAAACATAGGCTTTGTGCCATCAGTGTTATATGGGTTACTCCCTGAAATCATCGCCATGCTCAAGCAGTCTAATCCTGATATAGAGGTCAACCTCAAAGATATCAGCTCTTATCAGCAAATGGAGGCACTCAAATCTGGTGAGATTGATATCGGTTTTGGGCGTTTTGCCCATCAAGATCCATGGATTCAACAAATATTACTGCGTCATGAGCGCTATGTGGTGGCCTTGCCAAAGTCGCATCCTCTCGCCTATGTAAAGGAGCAGCGATTAATAGATTTGGCAAATAATCGCTTGATTTTGTACCATCAAACGCATTTACCGATTGCCACCACACTACCAACATCAGAGTCAGTTAGCGCAAAGCAGGAAGCTAATACAAAAACCAGACGTGTCACCAGTGAGCAGATTACAGAGCCGTTGCTACATTTGTTTGCACAATACGGTATCTCACCATTTATGACTACCACGGTGAGTGACTTGCAAGTAGCTCTAGGCTTAGTCGCTGCGGGCGAAGGTATCACGCTTGTACCTGCCAGCTTAACCACGGTACGTACAGAACAAATCAGCTACCAGCGTTTGGTACACGAAAACGTCACCTCTCCTATTTATTTGCATACTCTCAAAGATTTTGTGCATCCAAGTATCTCTGAGTTATTGAATGCTATCTATCAGGTCTATGAAGAACGAGGCATCACCTACCGGCGACAAAAATTTGTGTAACATCCTTAAATGACCAGATATTGCGTGGATATTGTGTTATAAAGAAACGCCAAAAATAATCTGCTCTAATACTTGATATTATCAGATTATTATGCTAACCAAAAATAATGGCAATGCAAACAAATAGTAATAACTATCACTATTAATAACTAGAATAATCGTTCTCCTGAAACGTATTGGTGTGCTAAAGTCGATACAAGATTAATCGTTTTATAAAAAAGCATGTATAAACATGTATAAAGCGGTTATCTAATGATCACTGGCAAACTGACACAGGTAAGTGATGATTTGCCGTTTTAACCATTTCGAGGTATTCATGTCCACACAACCACTCAACAACCCAAGTACCACTGACGATATCGTTACTGAACAGCAAGAAGGCTTTAGTTGGCGTATCTTTGGCCCAGGTATTTTGATGGCGACCGCTGCAATCGGTGGCTCGCATCTGATTTCATCGACGCAGGCTGGTGCTATATATGGCTGGCAGTTGGCGATTATGATTGTTTTAGCCAACGTTTTTAAATATCCGTTTTTTCGCTTTGCAACCGACTACGTTTACGATACAGGTGAGAGTTTGATTGCAGGCTATGCCAAACGCTCAAAGGTATATCTTTGGGTATATTTTATCCTCTCTATCTTATCAGCGGTCATCAGTACGGGTGCGGTATCGCTAATTGCAGCGGTGATTTTGGGCTTTATGCTACCCGCCTCTCTTGAGCTATCGACGATGGTGCTGTCGATGATCATCGTGGCCGTCTCTTGGTTCTTTTTGATCGCTGGTCATTATAAATTGCTCGATGGCGTGACTAAATGGATTATGATTGCTTTGACGGCAGCTACCGTTGCCGCAGTCATGATTGCCGCTGGCAAGCCCACGGTTATGGCAGCAGATTTTATTGCTGTGTCTCCTTGGAACCTAGCGACACTCGGTTTCATCGTCGCACTCATGGGCTGGATGCCAGCACCGCTTGAGTTTGCCGCGATTACTTCTATGTGGACCTCTGCCAAAGTCAAAACCGATCACACCACGCACAAGCAAGGCTTGCTCGACTTTAATGTCGGTTATGCCGTTTCAGCGATTCTAGCCTTGTTTTTCTTGTCGCTTGGTGTGTTTGTCCAGTATGGTTCAGGACAAGAGATTGAGCTGGTCGGCGGCGCTTATATCAACCAGTTAATCAATATGTATACGGCAACTATCGGTGAATGGTCACGATTGCTGGTGGCCTTCGTCGCCTTCATGTGTATGTTTGGCACGACAATTACTTGTGCTGACGGCTACGGTCGTGCCAATGCTGAGTGCTGGCGTTTGCTAAAAGGCGAAAGCGAAATCAATAAAAAGCAAATCGCTTTTTGGACGACATACGCTATCGGTGGCGGGCTTGTGATTATTACGTTCTTCACAGGACAATTGGGCGCAATGCTTAAATTTGCCATGATATCCGCGTTTGTCTCTGCGCCTATCTTTGGCTGGCTCAACTACTCACTGGTCAAAAAACATAAAAAACTGTCCGCAGGTATGAACGCTCTGTCTATCGCAGGCTTGATATTCTTGGCAGGATTTGCCTTATTGTTCTTAGCCAATTTGGCAGGTTTATTTGCTTAAACTTAGTCTTTTTTAAGCTCATGATAAATAAAGCCCTAATAGCTCAGCTGTTAGGGCTTTTTGGCGGGAAAAGGGCAACTTAAAGAGCAATACGCCTATTATAATTGTAACTAGATGTAAATTACAAAACATCTTAATATTTGAATATTTGGGTAATATGAATACTTATCATAGCGAAGTATTGAAAAATACATAATGCTATTTGTTTTATGAATAATATTAAATTAAATACAATTAATCATTAAATATAATAAACAATAATCTACAAGCTAACCTTTGCAGACGTGGATAATTGGGTATAATCAGTGACAACAACAAGATTATTTTCTATCCATACAAGCTCATGAAAGGATACTCACATGACCTCACTCTCAGCAGGTGCACGCTTTCGCAGTGCGCTTAAACAAAAAAATGATAATAACCAGCCACTACAAATTGCAGGCGCGATCAATGCCTACACCGCGATGATGGCGACCCAAGTCGGTCACCAAGCGCTGTATCTCTCTGGTGGCGGTGTGGCAAACGCGTCATTTGGTTTGCCTGACTTGGGCATGACCAGCCTTGATAACGTGCTAGAAGACGCTCGCCGTATTACGGATGCAGTCGATACCCCGCTACTTGTCGATATTGATACCGGCTTTGGCGGTGCGTTTAATATTGCTCAAACCATCAGAAAAATGGAAAAGGCAGGCGTGGCAGCCGTCCATATCGAAGACCAAGTCGCGCAAAAGCGCTGTGGTCACCGTCCTAACAAAGAAATCGTCAGTATCTCAGAAATGGTTGATCGCCTAAAGGCGGCATTGGATGCGAAAACGGATTCTGATTTTGTGGTGATGGCTCGTACTGATGCGTTATCAGTCGAGGGCTTAGACGCTGCTGTTGAACGTGCCGTTGCCTTTCAAGAAGCTGGTGCAGACATGATCTTTGCAGAAGCGCTCACCGATATCGAGATGTATCGTAAATTTACCGATGTACTCGACATTCCCGTCCTCGCCAATATGACCGAGTTTGGTCAGACCGATCTGTATACCACTGATCAGTTGTATGGTGTAGGCGTCGATATGGTGCTGTACCCACTATCCGCTTTCCGCGCCATGAATAAGGCCGCATTGAACGTTTATCAGCACTTGCTCGATGACGGCACGCAAGAAAAAGTCGTCGATACCATGCAGACGCGCATGGAGCTTTATGATTTCTTAAACTATCACGAGTTTGAGCAAACCTTAGACAAGCTGTTTGCGGACAATAAATAATCATAATAAGCAGTATTTTCACTTAACAATATAAAAAGCTACCCACAAAAGGAATGTAGACATGGCAGCACAGAAAGAACTTTCAGGCGCAGGACTTCGCGGACAAGTTGCTGGTAAGACGGCATTATCGACCGTTTGCAAATCGGGCTCTGGTCTGACCTATCGCGGCTATGATGTATCAGAGCTGGCGGATAAGTGCATCTTTGAAGAAGTCGCGTATTTACTGCTATACGGTAATTTACCTACGCAAAGCGAGCTTGAGAATTATCAAGCTAAGCTCAAAGGCCTGCGCGGCCTACCGCAAGCATTAAAAGACGTGCTTGAACGCATCCCAGCCAACGCGCATCCAATGGATGTGCTACGTACAGGTTGCTCAATGCTGGGCAACCTTGAGACCGAAACAGATTTCGCTGAGCAAAACGATAAAACCGACCGTATGCTGGCAGCTTTCCCATCGATCATCAATTATTGGTATCGCTTCAGCCATGACAATGTGCGTATCGAGACTGACACGGATGATGCCACCATTGGCGGTCATTTCTTGCATCTGCTTAAAGGCGAAAAGCCAAACGAGCTGCACGAAAAAGTCATGAACGTATCACTTATCCTCTATGCAGAGCACGAATTTAACGCCTCGACCTTTACTGCTCGTGTCTGTGCGTCTACTTTATCTGATATCCATTCTTGTATCACTGGCGCAATTGGTTCACTACGTGGCCCATTGCATGGCGGCGCGAATGAAGCGGCGATGGATATGATTGAGGGCTTTAGCTCAGCTGACGAAGCCGAGACAGAGATGATGGCAATGCTGGCACGTAAAGACAAAATCATGGGCTTTGGTCATGCCATCTATAGCGAATCAGATCCACGTAACGTCGTCATCAAACAATGGTCTGAAAAATTGGCCGCTGATGTTGGTGACGATGTGCTCTACCCTGTTTCTGTGCGTGTTGAAGACGTGATGTGGCGTGAGAAAAAATTGTTTGCCAATGCTGATTTTTTCCATGCGTCAGCCTATCACTTTATGGGTATCCCAACCAAACTGTTCACGCCAATATTTGTCTGTTCACGCTTGACTGGCTGGGCCGCCCACGTGTTTGAGCAACGTGCCAACAACCGTATCATTCGCCCAAGTGCAGAATATACGGGCGAAGAACTACGCCCAGTACCAGATATGAGCGCGCGTTGATTTCATTTATATAAAAGTGCGTAGAGTGTCATTGTTTTGGCGCTCTACAGTCGCTTTTTAAACAAGTTGAAACACAATGATATTTGATAACGCTTTTGATATTAAGTCGGCATTAAAAAATGAACCACTTTTTTATATTTGGGAGTCTTGTGCCGATGAAAGTATAGATTTTAGGAAAACTTTTACAGACGAACTTGAAAAAGAGCTTTATATAGGTCACCCACTGTATGGACTGGAAGTCGATATTATTGCAAGGCACGCAAGTGATGACTGTTTGTTTAAGATTACTCATTCAAACCAAGTCTGTGTTGTACATTTAACTTGGAAGCAGGCTACGGAAATCTCTCCTTACCCATTAACGCAAATATATGAAAGCTTAGACGATTGGTATGAAACAGACTATATCCCCGATTTTTTTGAAATATTGGGCACTCCAAGTGATTTGAGCTTTTTTGAGCAAAATGTTATTGGTTATGCCCTTGGCTTTATTGGTAATAAGGACTTTGAAAACTATCTATATACGCTAGAGCGCACCGCCTGCCAATTAACAGAAGATGAATATCTGACTTTCATTGCTTTAGATTTTAATAATACATTTGAAGTGCTAATCGCATTTAATCAATGGTTTAGAAAAATTTTTAAAGATGCCAGATATGATCTATTAGAAATGAACAAAAGGTTCAACAAGTAACTATAAACTGAATATCTATCTTATTTTTTAATAACAACATTTGTATTCCAACCAGCCAACCGCCAAAGGTGACTTATGGACAACGCACTCGTACAACCTATGAACGATGACTTTAAAAGACCCCTTCCTGATACTGACCTTTATTACTTTGACACCCGCGAAGCTGTCGAGCGTATCGAAGCTGGCGCGTACGACAAGCTACCATTCTGCTCAAAAGTATTGTGTGAAAACCTCGTACGTCGTTGCCCACCAGAAGAGCTGACCGATGCGCTAAAACAGCATATCGAAGGCAAGCAAGATCTTGATTTTCCTTGGTACCCTGCCCGCGTCGTTTGTCATGACATTTTGGGTCAGACGGCGTTTGTTGATTTGGCAGGATTGCGTGATGCCATCGCTGAGCAAGGCGGTGATCCGTCCAAAGTAAACCCTATCGTGCCAACTCAGCTGATCGTTGACCATTCATTGGCGGTTGAGCATGCAGGCTTCGAAGACGACGCGTTTGAAAAAAATCGTGCGATTGAAGAACGCCGTAACGATGACCGTTTTCACTTTATCAACTGGTGTCAGTATGCCTTCGACAATGTGAATGTCGTACCGCCAGGTAACGGCATTATGCATCAGATTAACCTAGAAAAAATGTCACCTGTCGTACAAGTCGTACATAATAAAGAAGGTGAGGAAGTCGCATTCGCTGATACGTTGGTCGGTACGGATAGCCATACCCCCATGGTTGATGCACTAGGTGTGATCTCAATCGGTGTGGGCGGTCTAGAAGCCGAAAGCGTCATGCTAGGTAACCCCTCTTATATGCGCCTACCTGATTATGTGGGTGTTAAACTCACGGGCAAACTGCAAAAAGGCATCACTGGTACGGATCTCGTACTGGCGATGACTGAGTTTTTGCGTGATGCAGGTGTGGTCTCTACCTATATCGAATTCTTTGGTGACGGCGCACGCCAGCTTACAGTTGGTGACCGTGCCTCTATCTCAAACATGACGCCTGAATATGGCGCAACTGCTGCGATGTTCTATATCGATGAGCAAACCATTGACTATCTGCGTTTGACGGGTCGTTCTGAGGAACAAATCAAACTGGTTGAACAGTATGCCAAGCAGACAGGCCTATGGGCCGATGGTATGGAAAAAGCCGAATACGCACACGTTCTTGAGTTTGACTTGTCCTCAGTGGGTCGTAACATGGCAGGCCCATCGCGTCCCCATGCGCGTGTATCTACCGATGATTTGGTGGCCAAAGGCATCGCCCACGCGCCTGATCAAAAACTCCCTGAACCAAAAGATGGTCTCATGCCGGATGGCGCGGTTATTATCGCTGCTATTACCAGCTGTACCAATACATCAAACCCACGCAACATGGTAGCTGCAGGCTTAGTTGCCCGTAACGCGAATGCCAAAGGACTATTGCGTAAACCTTGGGTGAAGTCATCACTAGCACCT
>Ga0098065_1000859_pt1 | contig 12415 bp, 6 predicted proteins | sample 25_taG_FD_75062 | JGI IMG/M metagenome (GOLD analysis project Ga0098065, IMG submission 75062) | Marine viral communities from Cariaco Basin, Caribbean Sea - 25_WHOI_OMZ | ecosystem: Environmental > Aquatic > Marine > Oceanic | place: Caribbean Sea: Cariaco Basin | collected 2014-11-08 | reverse complement strand
GCTCGACTAACGAGGTAGGAATAGCAAAGCCAATCCCCATTGAGCCTCCCGAGCGTGAGAAAATCAGGGTGTTAATGCCCACGAGCTGGCCATAAGCATCGACGAGCGCACCGCCTGAGTTACCAGGGTTAATAGCAGCATCCGTCTGAATGAAGTCTTCAAACTTGTTCACGCCCAAACCGGTACGACCTATCGCTGAGATAATCCCTTGGGTGACCGTCTGCCCTACCCCAAATGGATTGCCGATAGCGAGAGCAATATCGCCCACTTCGATAGGCTTCGAACGAAATGCTAAAGGAGTTAATCCAGTCATATCTACTTTAATCACGGCAAGATCGCTGTCCGGGTCGGTACCAATAATTAAGGCGCGGCTGCGACGACCATCGTTAAATGAGACGGTAATTTCGTCCGCCTTTTCAATCACGTGAGCGTTAGTGACGATATAGCCATCTTGCGATACGATGACGCCTGAGCCCAAGTTGGTCTCGCCGTGCTCTTGCTCTGGCATCCCGCCATGAAACTCAAAGAAGCGGCGCAACACCGGATCGTCCATATACGGGTGATTGTTCACTACTTGGGTGGTATAGATATTGACGACAGACTGTGACGCCCGAGCGACAGCATCATGATAAGACACCACAGGTGCTGGAGTATCGGTCGGCGGCTGCGTCTCTTGCTGTACTGGCTCAGCTCGTGGTGGCTGCCACGCGGCATCTTGTTCACTTTGGTAGCTGGTGAACAACCAAGCAAACGCCACCAAAAGTGCCACCAGCAATAGCCATGGCAACCAGGTCAAAACAGACGTTTTTTTAGTATTTACGGGGCGCGACATATATTTACCTCTGGGGAGTTACCCTCAATTTTGGGAATAACTTTATTGGCCGTGACAGGTGATCCATAAAGTGCTAAGTGCTATTGCGCAAACAGTATATAAACCTTAAGTCCCCCTAGCTACTGGTATAGGATAGGCGTAGCATAAGTCTGACTGAACAGTTTATTGCCTGCCCTTGGACTGGGCACAACCATTGCGGTATCTCGGGCACATAGTTTACCATCTCCCATGTATCCGCGCAGACAGTAGCCCCGTCTTTTTTAATGGCTTTTGTTAAGTTTGTTTTGCAGAATCATTACATGACGTGTGTGGCCTACGCAACTGTGTAGAGGCGGTAGCTATTATGGCAATGAGGCGTTATGGTTAATGGGCCACCGCATTGTTAAAATTAGTTAGACCCTTATTATAAAATTGCCTTGTTTTAATATTAATTACCAATACTAATCACCTTTTTTTATACGAATGCCCCTTTTACCGATATAGGATATTTTATGACCAGCAACGCCACCTTTAATGCAGAGACCCTTGTGCCCACGACTGAATCGCTAGAGGGCACAATAAGCCCGAATGAGCTGGCAGAATGGTGTGATGAGTACTTGCAGGCGAGCCAGTTTAAAGATTATTGTCCAAATGGGTTACAAGTCGATGCCGACCGCCCTATCCGTCATATCATCACGGGGGTGACGGCCTGTGAGGCACTAATCGATGCCGCTATCGAGCAAAACGCTGACGCTATTTTGGTGCACCATGGTTACTTTTGGAAAGGCGAGCCGCAGAGCTTGGTGGGCATGAAAGGCCGCCGTATCCGCAAATTGCTGCAAAATGGCATTTCTTTACTGGCGTATCATTTACCTTTAGACGCCCATCCTGACAGTGGTAATAATGCAGTATTAGCAGTAGCTTTAGGTTTGCAGGTGACAGGCGCCTTATATCCGGAAGAAAGTCATCCTGTCGGCAATATCACCACTTGCGAGGCTATGACCTCTGATGAGCTGCAAGCGCGTATCGAGCAGGTGCTGAATCGTCCGCCATTAGTCATCTATGGGAATGAGCAAGGTGGCGATAGAGTGCTAAAGAAGATTGGTATTTGTACGGGAGGTGCGCAAGATATGATTGAGCAAGCCGCAACTATGGGTTGCGATGCTTATATCTCTGGAGAAATTTCTGAACGGACTACCCACAGTGCTCGCGAGCTAGGCGTTGATTACTTCGCTTGCGGCCATCATGCTACCGAGCGTGGCGGGATTATGGCGTTAGGTGAGCTGCTACAGCAAAAGATGCCCTTGCTTAAAGTCACCTTTATCGATATAGACAATCCGGCTTAAGGCGGTCAGCAGCCTTGCTATTTATACCAGGTTAAGTCCGACTTAGGGCAATTATCCGCTACTGAATAGCACGTTTATAAAAATTGGTTGCTATTGGTTGTCAAGTTACTACGCAGCAGTTCTACAGGTGTATTTCTAACCCTTGGACTGATGTCTAGTAAATCATCGCTAAAACATACTATTATTATACCTTTTGTACGGTTTTTGCTACTTTTCATCTTCAATTAATAAACCTCTCTTGAATATAGGCCCAATAAATCGCATATTGGTATTAGCTAAAAGTTGTAAGAAATTGTTTTGTCATGAACATTCCATTTCTTTCGGCCATCGGCTAAGACGTTGATTAAACGATTTATAGTGCCTATTTTTACTTTATTGGCGACCCTTGCTAATAAAGTCACAGTAGTGCGGTCTATTATCACGCTTTTCTCTTGAGTTAATACGTATATTACTTCTATTAACCAGAGCTATAGCTATGCTAATCATCGTTGCAGAGACCTCCAAATAGATTCAGCCGTGTTTTATCCCAACATTGCGCTAATCTGAGCCACTCTGCCTCCAGTAAGTTTATGCGCCAGTGGTAATGCTGAATTTTTATAGCTGATTTCAACAGTCGCTAGTCACAAAAATAAAGCCTGCCTGCTGACAAATAGATAGTGCTGACCCTGTGCTAAGCAGCTACTCAAAAACTATCACTAAGATGATAAGTAGCTATTAGTCATTCAGCGCCAACCTTTCTTAATTTAGTCGCTAAATTTTAGTCCAATGACGGACATGGCCATTCACTGCATAGTGTATTGCTATGTTGTCGAGCGCCTGTTTTAGCTCGCTTTTTATAGCTTTTTATAAAAAACGAGCCATGGCCACGATAGTCCAGTTGGGTACTAACTTTAGTGCGGGTTAAGAGTGCTTTACTGGTAGTTAGCTTACTCATGACCTTACTACAAGGGCTGTGGCTTATGGTTGAGATATTTTTAAACCATGAGATTTGCTGCTGTCACATCAGGTGTCTGTCTATTAGATAACCTAAATGCGATAGCGGGCACAGCCTATATTGACCGAGCTTACTGGTTCCACCAAGCTCGGTCATCTGCCTATATTAGCGAACCTTAAAAGGATGTTATTGTCCTTGGTTCGTTTTTATGTGCGGCATAGTAAGTAGATGGCTATACCTAGGAGATATACATGCATCGTATTACTTATCGTGTCCAAGTATCATCGAAAAACGCCCGTAGCCGCATCAGAAAGTTCGTTGGCAAGACGCGTGGTGGTATGAGCACAACAAGTAAACCTGCCGTATGCAATCGCTATACCCCGAATAAATTTACTGTTAATAAATTTGCAACGACTAAAAAAATCATCCAGCTCTCCAGTATTGCGCTATTGTCATTACCGGCTAAGAGCTTGACAGTCACCAATACTGACGCGCCTGCGTATGCTCACGTCATGTTAGAGAACTCTCTGACGATTGCTTCTACGCCTAACGACAGCACTTTTTTTGCTATCGATAATTTTCAGCATGGTTTCGGCTATGATTTAACGCGCAGCTATGCTAATGAGTTGGGCGTGACGTTAAACCTCAAAGCTTACCCTTCTGATGCAGCGGCCCTGGCGGCAGTCAAAAGAGGCGACGCTGATATGGCATTGACGACGGCTAGCACGCAAGAAGTTACCAAGTTTGGCATGGCCTCGATGAATTTAAGCTGTGGTCAAGACGCCAACCTAACTGCTAACGGTCTACACCCAAAAGTCAGCTGGACGTTTGCGACTGCGGATGACCCGCTCTCGCAGAAAGCCAGCCACTTTTTATGCGATAACGCCAAGCTGGCCAATACTCAAAAGTTAGCGGCCTTCTATAACCAAAACTTGCTCAAAGATGCTTATAATCAAGAGCATTTTGCCAAAGCATTAACCGACAAGCTGCCCAACTATCAATCGTCTTTTAAAGAGCAAGCCGATCAATACAACCATGATTGGGCAGTCTTGGTCGCTATGGGGTATCAAGAGTCGCATCTGAATGCGAATGCCGTGTCACCTACTGGCGTCGAAGGTCTGATGATGCTGACGAATAGCACCGCCAAGGCTATGGGCGTCTCCAATCGTGTCGACCCTATGCAAAGTATCAGTGGTGGCGCGCGCTATTTAGAAAAGATGAAAGAGCAGTTTGCGGATGTGCCTGATGCCGATCGTTTATGGTTTGCTCTAGCGGCCTATAATATGGGCCCCAATGCGGTCAAACGTATTCAAGCTAAGATTGACAAAAAAGGCCGAGATCCCAATAGCTGGTCTAACGTCTATGCTTATTTAACCGATAATGCGGCCTCCAATAGCCGTTATGTGCAATGCATGCATTACGTGAGTAATATCCGCAGCTATCTTGAGTCCATTAAAACGCAAACGGTTTAGGTTATAGAGGGCGACGTTGTCCTCATGACATTGTAGACTGGCTAAAACTTACGCTTATTTTATGCCATAAAAAAGCCCTGCTTAGCATTAAGCAGGGCTTTTTAGTATGCGGCTGTTTACTAACCTTAGCCAATCATACAATCAGCTAACAGCACTAGTAGCAGCCAGTTCAGACCATCAGAGTAGCTTAACGATTGGGCACCGTCAATTTCTGACCACGCTGCAACTGAGTATCTGCAGAGATATTGTTCATCTTGGCCAGCTCTTCGGGTGAGATGCCATATTTACGCGCTAACGCAATAAGGCCATCCCCTGATTGTACTGTATAAGTGACCGTGACTTTCGGTACTTTTATTGTCTGGCCTCTTTGTAACTGGGCATTGCTAGCGATATTATTGGTCGCCGCTAGATCATCTACGCTGACGCCAAGTTTGCGCGCTAGACCAATGAGACTATCTCCTGACTGCACTTTATAGCTTTCAGTATTCGACAGTTTACTGCCTGTACTGGCAGCTGCCTTGCTAGGGGCTGGCGTGCTGGCACTTGAGCTGCTGCTAGAAGAACTACTAGCCGCTGGGGCAATAGTAGCACCCTTGGCTGGGATAGTAATGGTGCGGCCTAAAATAAGATTGGCTGAAGTAGACATATTATTAGCAGCCGCTAAGTTACTGATAGAAACGCCATGACGCGCGGCTACCCCACTTAAGGTATCGCCTGATTTCACTTTATATTTAATGGCTTCGTCATTTAATTGCACGCTTACTTTATCTTGGCTAACCGGTAGCTTAATCGTCTGACCCAGTTGCAAGCGAGCATTGGCATTAAAGTTATTAATCGCAGCAACCTGCTCAGCACTCACGCCAATCTCATTAGCGATACCAATTAGTGTGTCACCAGACTTGACCTTATAGCTCGAGGTCGGGCCAGAATACTTGGCATTGCTGCTGGTCGAACTCGTAGCTGCTACCGATGAGCTGCTAGTGCTAGTAGCCGGTACTTTTAAACGCTGACCGACAAACAAATTACTCGTAGGCGTAAGTCCATTTAAGCTTGCTAGAGTTTCAGTAGAGACGCCATAATCACGCGCTAAGGCAATCAAGCCATCGCCCGCTTTTACCGTATAGGTAGTGGTCTTACCTGAGTAGCTGCTGGTAGACGCTGCAGCGCTACTAGACGATGGAGTGGCAGCCGTAGAGCTAGAAGTCGGTGTTGTAGCAGGTACTTTTAACCGCTGACCGACGAAAAGATTACTGGTGCTGCTTAAGCCGTTTAAACTGGCTAAAGTTTCGGTAGACACGCCATATTCACGCGCTAAAGCAATCAGGCCATCGCCAGATTTCACAGTATAAGTGGTGGTCTTGCCTGAATAGCTGCTGGTGTTGCTAGCAGCAGGAGCACGGCTTGGGCTACTGTTAGAACTTGAGCTGCTACCAGCACTTGCACTAGGCTTACTGCTGCTGACTTTACCTGGGATCAACCATAAGCGCTGACCACGTAGCAATTCAGAAGAGCTGCTAATATTGTTATAACTGGCCAACTCACTGACTGAGATACCAAAACGGTTGGCGGTACCAATGAGAGTATCACCCGATTGTACGATATAGCTTTCAGGGATAGCCGGCGCCGTTGGCGTATTGCTACTAGTAGCGGTAATAGGCTTGGCGTTATAAAGATATAAAGTACTGCCCGCTAGCAAGCTCGCATTGGCATCGATTTGGTTCCATTCAGCGATATCTCTCCAGCTGACTCCGGCACGACTAGCGATGTTAGATAGCGTATCACCGCGCTTGACCGTATAAGTCGAGCGGGTACCTTGTGGCTTAGGTTTGCTCGCCGTGGTATTGGCAGGAGTAGCAAAGCTGAGTTTCTTTTCTTGACCCTTCGCTTCGAGTACCGATTGCTGGGTCTGTACCGCAGATAGCTTAATATTACCATCGACAGAACTGATGACATCAGAGACTGCTGGGGTTTGCTGCTGAATCTGCTTGGCAATAAAGTCACGCTCAGCACTGCTGAGTGGGGGCTCTTGCACGATAGTATTGTTTTGCGTCACTTGAGCCGAGGTCGTGGGTAAGCTGTTGCTGCTCTTCAACTCCGCATTAATTTTTTGTACTTCAGTTGATTTAATTGGTGGCTCACTGACGACATTGGCTTGACTGCTATAGACCGAGCTGCTGGTCGGTGAGACTGTAGGCGAAATATAGCTGGTCGTTTGCTTAGGCACACTGGCACTGGCTGCATATTCTGCTAATGCAGAAGAGCTAGACGGTAGTGAACCATTAGGATACGGCTTAGTGTTATAGTCTGGAGTCGGTTGACTGGCCATAATTGTGCCCGCACCTGTACCGCCCAGTGTGGTCAACTTCGCATCCATAGTGACATTCACATCATTAGGAATCACGACGCGCTGTGGGCCGGCTGCGTCAACACGCAAGGCCAATAAAGCAGGGTTCAGCTTTTGTAGCTCATCTACAGGCACGCCAGTCACTTGCGAGACTTGCGACAAGGTGGTGCCATAGCTCACAGGCACACTACGGAAATGCTGACGGTTAGCGATAGCCGGCAGATACACCCCATATTTTTGCGGTTGCGCGATAATATCTGCTACTGCTAAGAAACGCGGCACATAGTTTTGCGTTTCAGTCGGCAGTTTTAGTGACCAGAAATCTGTCGGTAGTCCTTGAGCAGCGTTCGCATCGATGGCTTTCTGAATACGACCTGGACCAGCGTTATAGGCGGCCAGTGCCAATTCCCAACTGCCAAACTGGTTGTGCAAGGCGGTTAAAAAGTCATAAGCGGCACGAGTTGATTCGATGACGTCACGACGCCCATCATAGCTGCTGCTTTGATTTAGACCATAGATACGACCCGTACTGGGGATGAACTGCCAAAGACCCGCAGCCGCCGCATTACTGGTGGCGCTTGGATCGTACGAGCTCTCAATGACTGGCAATAGCGCCAACTCGGTAGGAATATTACGGCGCTCAGCTTCACGAACGGTATGGTAGAGATAACGACTAGAGCGCGCCGCTAGACGGTTTAAATAATCTTGACGCGAAGAGAACCAGCTTTTCTGGGCTTCAATACGCGCGTTATAGCCATACTGACCATGATCCATGCGGTAGCCGGCACGCAGACGATTCCACAAATCACCATATTTCTGAATGGCCAATTTATTATCTTCTACGATAGTCATGTCCGTTGCTTCAAGCAAATCGGCCAACTCATCTAAGCTATCAGCATCTAGATACGCTGTGGAAAAGTCACCGGCGGTATTCGGCACGGGCTTAGTCGCAGGACCCTTAGTCACCACAGGGCTTTTATTAGTAACAATAGGTTCTTTAATGCTGCTGGTATTACTACAACCACTAACCAGTAAAATCGCTGAGACAGCGAGCGTCAATTGCTTTAAAGGTGCCACGGCTAGCGTACGAGGGGTAGATGAGACAGTTGACATGATTGGTAAGACTTCCTAAATGACTGAAAGAGGATAAGTAATTGACCAGCGGGCATTCAAGTTAATGCCCATAGCATTACAGCATAAAATTGGGGTTAATAAGGCTCACTGCTAATAAGGCGCTTGGTCCAACGACCCTTCACTTTATTACTGCTACCCTATTACTGCGAAACCATTAAGCTTTTAATTCTTAAGATTTTTAGTGGCATAGCTGTGACTATATTATGAAGACCACTCTACTTTCAACCGCTATTTACTGGTGAGTTATTACTAGTTTAGCTCGTTAGCCAAGTAATAGCTCAACCCACCTGCTCACAATTCACTCACAATTCACTTACAATAAATAATAGGATACGTCCTAATTCATTAGTAAATAAAAGCGAGAGACCCACAATACGTGGGCCGTTCAACAGCAGTAAAGGCGATTAGCAGTATCAACAACCATAAAAAATTAACTAGCAATAAGTTGGTGAGTGCTTAAATTATTAAGCGCTTAGATTATTAAAGATTAGTTAATCTATTATTTAATTATTAGTTAATAGTCACTTGCGAAACGGCTCGCAATAGTACGGCATTGCCACTACCTGAAGCTAGCGTCACGCGCGATGAGGTCACAAACGAGACATTCTGACCATCTCTGGTCCAAGTTTCTACAGTTTTGACATCCGCTTTGGCTTGATCGCCTGAAGTCACAATATTACTAATTGAGATATCGTAACGATAGTTTTGCGTTTGCTCCCAGCTTCTTTGTAAAAGCTTTAAGTAAGCGTCTTTATCTAGGCTAGTCGTCTTGCCCTTACGCGATAAAGAAATCAGAGCATCGTCAGAGACTAAGGTAGCCACTTGGGCAATGTTTTGGCTATTGGCCGCGTTCTTCATAGCCGACGCATACCCAGTAACCGCACTTTCTGTAATAGGAGCTGCTTGCGCACTCATCATAGTGGTAGCCGCCAAAGCCCCTGCAGTGACAATGCTCATACCGTATAGGGCACGCTTTGCCGACTGTGCTGTGAATAGCATACGGAATGCTGTGGTTATAGCTTTTTTATTGTGGAATTTTTTGGTGATTTTCATAAGTACTTCCTTCAATCTGGGCCGCTGAATTCGTATAGCTGTCGTTTTATTATTAAATAATGGCTAGGCCTGGGGACTGCTAAACGCAAGCGTTGTCAGTTTAGATTACCACGTTAATATAACAGTGATGTAACAACCGGTGTAGGGCTTGTTTAACTGACTGCCAACCCTATGAATCGCTCATGCTTTCGTTGTAAATATCATCATCATGCAGCTTCATACCGAGACGCTCTACCCGCTTATCCATTAACTGGCGCGCTAGGGCTTGCATGTCTTCTACTTTATCTATTTCATCGACGATCTCTAACCCCAAAAGTGTCTCTAAGACGTCTTCTAAAGTGACCAGTCCTTTGACTTCACCATACTCACCAACTGTGATAGCAATATGAATATGCTCTTTTAGCATCAAGTCTAGTAAGTCAAACAGCTTCATTTTTGAGAAAACAAAAGTAATATCGCGTTTAAACTGATTGAGCGGCTTATTCATCGCATGGTTGGCTTTGGCGAGTAGCATATCGGTCTTGAGTACAAAACCGATAATATTATCGAGCTCTTGGTCATAAATGGGCAGACGCGAAAAGATAAGTTTGGGGCGTTCTGCTAACACTTCTGCGACCGTCATGGACTCTTCAAATGCCAACATGACTGAGCGCGGAGTCATAATATCTTCGACTTTAATCGCGCCAAACGCTAATAAGTTACGAATAATACGCGACTCTAAAGGATCAATTTGTCCCGACTCTTCGCCCACACTCGCTAAGGCAGCAAATTCACGACGGCTAAAGACATTCGAGTCTTTGCCCCGTACTAGCATCTTAGTGAGACGCTCTGACAACCAAATGAGCGGGTACAGTAACAGAATAATGCCACGGACAAAATAAGCCACTAGCCCGCTTAACTGACGCCAGTAGACCGTACCCAAAGTCTTAGGAATAATCTCCGAAAACGTCAAAATGGCCAGGGTCATTAGCGCAGAGAATAAGCCAAACCAGGCACTACCGAAAACGATCGTGGCCTGCGCCCCTGCTCCAATAGAGCCTAAAGTATTGGCCATGGTATTCAAGGTTAAGATAGCGGCCAACGACTGGTCAACATTATCGACTTTCAGGCGCTTTAACATATCCGCTTTAGCAGGGTTTTCCTCACGGATATCCGCAATGAACGACGGGGTCATACTCAGCAGTACTGACTCCGCCATAGAGCAGATAAAGGAGATGCCGATAGCCATCACAATAAAGAATACCAACAGCAGGATATTGCTGGTGGTAGGCTCTACGGCACTGTCCGCTGCCCATACACTCATGGGCATAGCTGTAGCCGCGAGCACAGCCAGGACTTTAGCTAGCCCTGATAGTGAAGGCACGACTGCGGTATTAAGAGAGACACTCTCCCCTAATAACGGACGGTCAAATGGCATACCGGCGCTGGCCGGCGGAGGTTCAGAATTTTTGGATTTACTCATAGGGTGACAATACACAACTGTGTTGAACAAGGGGGGTAACCTAAATAAAATAAAGGGATTATGATAGCGTAAAGGATAAGCGCTAGGCAGACTATATTGGGCAATAGTAGCGAACTATCAAGGGGGACTACTAGCCACTAGCATACTGCCGCGTTCATCTTTACTATAGGGCTGGTTTACTAAAGGCTGGCGGTTTTATGAGACAGCCTCAAAGCAGGCCTTTGACTATATAGCCTAGTGCCCTCTATTATTGTTATCCCTCAACATTTATCTAAGTCGACAAGTTTAGCCATAGTAAATCATACACCCTGTACTGACAAGCTAGTGCACAAAAATACTTATGCCCATGGATTAACAGTTACCAAGTGCGGCAATTTTTGTTACTATGCGTCATATTTTATCCCTGAATCAATATGAGACAATTATGAGCTTTTTAATTCAATCTGCCCATGCCGCTGACGAAGTTGCCGGTGGCATCACAGGTTTATTCGGTCAACTATTATTACCTATCGCCTTTTTCGCTATTTTTTACTTTTTAATTATCCGTCCACAATCAAAGCGTACTAAAGAACATCGCGCTATGATTGAAGCCTTGAAAGTCGGTAGCGAAGTGATCTTCGCTGGTGGCTTGATGGGTCGTATCAAAAAGCTAGAAGGTGACTACGCCGTAGTAAGCCTAAATAATAATACAGATATCAAAGTACAACGCGCTTCAGTACTTTCTGTATTACCAGCTGGTACGATCGACAGTCTCTAAATAATCGCCGTTAGCTGCGCAGCTTAAAGTCGCCAGCGCGGAGTATGACTGTCCGTTTATAGTAGTTTGGTACCGGCTTAAGGTCTAGCAATATAAACGGAGTACACTCTGTTGTTAGCGATCATGGCGTCTGCTCTTATTGCATTATTTGCAATGAATCAGACGCTTTTCTGTCCTAGCTAGCCTGTCCTAGTCAATATTAAGAAGTGATTATGCAATATCCAGCTTGGAAATATATACTCATTGTCATCGTGCTGTTCTTCTCCGGACTGTATGCCCTTCCCAATCTCTATCCTGATGAAGACGCGGTACAGATTACCAGTGAATCTGCCGGGACACAGCTGACGGAAGATGTGCTGACCGAAGCGCAAGCTTTGCTCAAAGCCGCCGATATTAACTATCATGGTGGCAGCTTTGAAGGCAATAGTGCGCTACTGCGTCTCGACAATCCAGAGCAGCAGCTTAGAGCTCAAGAAGTCCTGAGAAAAGACTTGGGAGATGACTATGTCGTCGCCTTAAACTTAGCGCAGACTACGCCCCAGTGGCTACGTGATCTGGGCGCGCGTCCGATGAAGCTCGGCCTCGATTTACGAGGGGGCGTACGCTTTGTCCTTGAAGTCGATATGAATAAGGCTTTAGAGCAGCGTTTGACCAGTGCCAGTCGTGACATCCGTCGTGATTTACGCACTGAGCGTATCGCCGTGAAAGGGATCAAGACGGACCCTAAAGGCGTCACCCTGCACTTTGCGGATACGACTACTCGTGATCGCGCGCAGAATATACTCCAAGGCAGTATGGGCACGACTTTTAACTTGCAGTCTTCTATAGACAAGCAAGGCCCTGCGCTAATCATGACTTATAACGACGCCACCATTGATGAGATTAATCAGTACGCGGTCGGGCAAAACTTGACCACGCTACGCAATCGTATCAATGAGTTGGGCGTAGCTGAAGCGCTAGTACAGTCGCAAGGCGCCAACCGTATTGTCGTCGAACTGCCTGGGGTGCAAGATACTGCAGAGGCTAAACGTGTCCTCGGTCGTACTGCGAACCTTGAGTTCCGTATGGTCGCTAAAAATAGCGAAAACTACACGGGTGGTAT
>Ga0098065_1000853_pt1 | contig 12435 bp, 9 predicted proteins | sample 25_taG_FD_75062 | JGI IMG/M metagenome (GOLD analysis project Ga0098065, IMG submission 75062) | Marine viral communities from Cariaco Basin, Caribbean Sea - 25_WHOI_OMZ | ecosystem: Environmental > Aquatic > Marine > Oceanic | place: Caribbean Sea: Cariaco Basin | collected 2014-11-08 | reverse complement strand
TGGATGGAAAATGACTTATCTAAATTGTTTTATGATATTCATCCAAAACATAACTCTTTTGTAGTGCAGTGACTATAATAACAGTAATGCCTACAACGATTTTCATTTGCAATTCATCGGTGGTGAATGGCAAAAAGGTAAAGATGATAGCATTAATACCAATACAAATCCTTACAATGGCGATATGCTTGTAGAGATTCAGCAAGCGACTAAAGACCAGCTTGATGAAGCATACGACGCTGCCGACCAAGCTCAAGCCGAATGGGCGAAAACGACCCCAGCTGAGCGTGCAGCTATTATGTACAAGGTGGTCAGTATCCTAGATCAGCGCCAAGACGAAATCGTTGACTGGCTGATTAAAGAATCAGGCAGTACACGTATCAAAGCGATGGTTGAATTTAGCGCGACGCGTGCGATTACCCTTGAAGCAGCGACATTCCCTAACCGTGTCCATGGTGAAATTCGCCCATCGAACACTCCTGGTAAAGAAAATTTCATTTATCGTGAGCCCATCGGAGTGGTAGCAGTCATTAGCCCATGGAACTTTCCACTGCATCTGACCCAGCGCTCTATTGCACCAGCCTTAGCACTTGGTAATGCCGTGGTACTCAAGCCTGCGAGCGATACGCCAGTGACAGGTGGCTTACTACTAGCAAAAGTATTTGAAGAAGCAGGTCTACCAAAAGGTCTATTAAATGTCGTGGTCGGCTCAGGTAGTGAGATAGGCGATGCCATCGTTGAACACAAAGCGCCGAGTCTAGTGTCGTTCACAGGCTCCACCTCAGTGGGTAAACACATCGGTGAGCTTGCGAACGGCGGTGAGTACATCAAACAAGTAGCACTTGAGCTGGGTGGCAACAGTCCGTTTGTTGTACTAAAAGATGCTGATATTGAGCAAGCAGTAAAAGCGGCTGCTTTTGGTAAGTTTTTACATCAAGGTCAAATCTGTATCGCCATTAACAGAGTGATCGTAGAAGACGAAATATATGATGATTTTGTAGAGCGTTTCTTAGCGCACGTCAAAACATTAAACGTTGGTGACCCAAGTAAGCAAGATACCGCTGTTGGCCCTATCATCAATGAAAAACAAGTCAAATCGCTCAAAGAAAAAATCGCTAAAGCACAAGAGGAAGGCGCGAAAATGATACTTAGCGGTGAGATTAAAGGCCAAGTCGTACCGCCGCATATCTTTACTGAAGTGACTCGCGAGATGGATTTATCATGTAATGAAGTGTTTGGACCATTGGTCGGTATCATTCGTGCTAAAGATGAAGACGATGCATTATCGATCGCCAATGACTCTATGTATGGCCTATCTAGCGCGGTATTCACTGCTGATATGCAAAAAGGTCTGCGTTTCGCTCGTGGTATCAGAGCTGGCATGACCCATATCAATGACATCTCAGTGAATGACGAAAGTAACACGCCGTTCGGTGGTGAGAAAAACTCAGGTATCGGTCGCTTCAACGGTGAGTGGGTACTAGAAGAATTCACCAGAACACATTGGATCTCAATGCAAAACGAACCACGTCAGTATCCGTTCTAATAGCATTGCACTATAATAAATAATAAAAAAAGACCGCTTTGATAGCGGTCTTTTTTTGTGATGTTCGATGGTTGTGCTTAAACCTATTTATATGACAATTATCTTGTAATCTAGTCATCTATCTAGCATGAAAGCCCAATAACCCTTCAATTTCTTCGATAGTCATACGCCTGACCAGCGCTTGCTCTTCTACTGACAGGCGATTGGTGTGTTCTTTTATCATCGTATGGATACTTCGAGATATCTCAGAGGTGGTGGCGTAATACATTTGCGGCTGCTCTTTCGTCAGTTTCATCAAAAAACGATTGATAAGTTTACGTTTCTCGTCTGATTTATTTTCTTCAGTCGTAGTATTATTTTGAGTCATGGTATTCTCCTAGAGGTAAGCCATTTAAGCAGTCGAGCGTATGAGAGTCAATGGTTATAAGTGGTTTTTGGGGCTGAGCGTATCACCTTACAAGTGTTAGGCTCGCCTCATGGTTGAATGCTAAGTGTGTTTTACCTCGTATATGATATTTTGAGTGTAAAGATTAAAAATAAATAAGTGCTAAATGGCCAGAAGGATAGGGTATGTCAAATCAAGCCGCGAATAATTCAGAGAGCAACTCAGAGAATAATAATGTCACATTGGTACTATTTCACAATGATTTACGAGTAGCGAATAATGCTACATTATCAAAAGCCGCTGAGCTAAGCAGTAATGGACGACTGCTGCTTGTTTATGGTTCATCATTGGCGGATGGGTTAAGTGATAAAAATAGTCACCCTGCTTATTATTATGACACTGTGGGTGTCGCCCGCCAGCAGTTTTTACAAGAGAGCTTGATTGACCTAAATGCATCACTGGAGCAGCTTGGCAATAGATTGCTATATTTGCAACAAACGCCCGCAGTGTCAGATACCTTTACGCAGTTAAATGAGCTTATTGAGGCGCAGCAGGTTACCGATATCTGTGTCAGTAAAACGGACGACTATCATCAAAACCAAGTCTATGCGCTACTACAGAGCAAACATCCACAGATATATTGGCATATCGAGACAACGGCAACTTTGTTTGACGAATTACCGCTAGAGAGCTTACCCAAAAGCTTTACGCAATTCCGCAAACAAATAGAAACCGATTATGATTTGCTGCATGCCGAAAAAGATATAGTGATTTATCCAACGCCAGAATCACTTGCTCCATTGCCTGACAATATGCAGAGTAGGGACGAGTACTTTTTTAAATCGCATTTGTCTAATGAGATAGAAATTAATAAGACATTAAAGCAAGCATCTAACTTTACAGGTGGAGAATCAAGTGGCCTCAAGCACTTAGATACCTATTTTGATTCTGATGCGCCGAGCACTTATAAGACCACGCGTAATGCGCTTGATGACTGGACACATTCTACGAAGTTCTCTGCTTGGCTGGCGAATGGCTCGTTGTCTGTCAACACTGTATTGAATCGACTGCGCCGTTATGAGCGTGATGTCATCGCCAATGACTCTACTTATTGGATATGGTTTGAGTTGCTTTGGCGCGAGTATTTTTATTGGTATGCTGTTACCCATCAGCAAAAGTTGTTTTGGTTCAAAGGTATTGGTGAGCACGCGCCATCAACTCAACTTGATCAAAGGCGTTTGGAGAAATGGAAAAGTGGAAAAACGGCGTACCCTATCGTCAACGCCTGTATGCATCAACTGAATACAACAGGATATATGTCAAACCGTGGACGACAACTGGTGGCAAGCTGCTTTATCCATGAATTGGGTCTTGATTGGCGTTATGGTGCGGCTTACTTTGAGCAGCATCTTATCGATTATGACGTCGCCAGTAACTGGGGAAATTGGCAATATCTAGCAGGCGTGGGGGCGGATCCAAGAGGATGTCGGCAGTTCAATCTTGATAAACAAACCCAGCAATACGATCCAAACGGTGAGTTTATCCGTCAGTGGCAAGGTGAGTTAGAATAAGACGTCTCATTCATATATCCTAGCAATATCGATAGACTAAATACGAGGTAGATTCATATCATGAAAAAACCCAGTCCTTATTTGACCTTTGCGGGTGCTATTCCGTTTGTCGCTTGTGCGCTCTTGCTCGTTATAGGCATTAGTGACATACCTATATTGGGCGCAACGGCTGACGTATTAAGCGCTTATGGCTTGGTGATTGCGTCGTTTATGGCCGGATCGCAGTGGGGTAATCATTTAAGCTTGGCGGATGATAATAAATGGGCTATCCGATTGCCTTTAGTCAGTAATGTGATTGCAATTGTTCTGTGGCTCGGGTTTTTGGTGTTCCCAGTGGTCGGTTTTATTTGGCTATTAATAGTTGGATTTGCCAGCATGTGGATGATTGATTATGGGCTCAATCGCGCGCGTATTATCACGCCAGATTATTTCAAAGTAAGAACCTATGTGACGGCGATAGTGGTTGTGTCTCTGATAGTAGCTGCTATGCAATGATAAATAATGTAATCAGTTATATTTAATAAAAAGGGTCGCCATGTTAGCGACCCTTTTATATTGGCGAAATATATCTATCTATATAAAAAACTATGCTTTTTCTAGCTTAGGACGGGCTTTCTCAATGGCTTTAACCAATGCTGTTTCAAACTCGCCATCTTTGAATCTTACAAGATAAGAGTGTGCTGCGCAAAAATTGCGAACGTCGCGCCACTCATGGGCTAGGTTGGTTGCCCAGTCGCAATATTGTGCGCCTGCATTCGGCTCATTTTTGAGTGCTTTTTTGGTGGTAGGGTGCAATATCAGTTCAGGTAAGACCGCCTCTAGTAATTTCATTGGGGGGCTCATAAACGTATCATCAACGTGTAAGCTTTGGCTGGCAGGATGATAGGCCAATAGGGAGCCTGCATGAATCATCTCATTGGGTGCGATATAATGAATACCTTCTGATATTGAAAACTTGAGCTCAGGATAGCGTTCAGCAACCGCGTCACTTTCTACCAAATCATCTGCCCAATTGACTTCTGGTATTTTCTTTGGATGACGTTTACTGCCATAAAATGTGGCTTGTGGAAAGTCTTTTGCCATCTGGTCACAGTGTACGGTATGAAATGGATGAACGTTTAGGACAGCTTCGACATCTTTACCGTTATTGGTGAGCGCCATGACCTCGTCTCTAACGTCACCTGTTAAGGCGTAGCTGTCCAAAAATACAAAACGTCCTGAGGATAGCTTGACCAGTGAGCACTGGGTACCAATGTTTATCACACCGCCGATACGGAATGACCCGCGTATGTTCCAAAATCCTGCCCCTAAATCGTGAATTTCATCTGACATTTATCGTTTTCCTTATTTAATGTGTTGAATCAACAAGTGATTATTTTTCTTGTCTACATTTCTATGTTTTTCTCAAAGTCCTTATTTTGTCTCAAGCTCGCTACGCGCGTTATCAATAGCAGATAATAACGCCGCTTCAAATTGGCCTTTTTCAAACACCACTAATCCTGAATGTGCACCGCAAAAATGACGAACATTACACCACTCGTGCGCGAGCGCTACCGCCCAATCACAATAGGCTTTGCCAGCGTCGGGCTCATCTTTTAGTGCTTGTTTGGTGGTGGGGTGTAAACCTAGGTTTGGCTGTACGGCATCAAACAGCTTAGAAGGTGGTATCTCAAACGTATCATCGACATATATACTTTGGCTAGCAGGATGATAGATCAATAATGAGCTTGCATGGACAGATTCATCAGGTGCGATGTAGTAAATGCCCTGAGGTAGGGAGAACTTAAGCTCAGGATAACGTTCAGCAACCGCATCGCTTTCGACCAAATCCTCTGCCCAGCTTACTTCTGGTACTTGTTTTGGGTGTCGACTACTACCGTAAAACGTCGCTTGCGGAAAGTCTTTGGCCATTTGCGCACAATGTATCGTATGAAATGGATGAACATTTAAGACGGCTTCGACATCTTGGCCATCATTGGTCAATGCCATCACTTGCTGACGAACCTCGTCTTTTAAAGTATAGCTGTCCAAAAAAATAAATCGGCCTGATGATAGCTTTATAAGTGCACATTGAACGCCAATGTCCATGATGCCATTTTTTATAAATGACCCTCGAATACTCCAAAATCCTGCACCTAAATCGTAAATCTCATCATTCATTGACATGACTCCTTAATGGTTTAGTTGTTCAATTATTTTACTTATTGATAGGTAGCACCCTATGATTATTAATTTTTGAGTAGCTAAAGTCTGTAATAGAAAAGATATAAGCAATGTAGATGTGTAAAAATAAAAAAGAGTTGTTAGGTAAATGTCATTATTAAGGGTATAGATCCGATTTTTTTATTCTAAATGGAAAGTCTAATCAAGCGCCAATAACACATTTAAACCTGAGTATATCGGTTGGTGTGCTAACATGATTTCTTGTCACTATGATAAGTCTTTATCATTTATGGTCATGCTCTTCTTTTATAAATTTGCGTTATATTCCTCTATCACCCAAGCCAATGACGCCTCCTTGTCATAGCGTAATCAATATAGTCAGCTCCCTTGTGAATAATTCTACAGATAAAAATCGAAATTTTGTACCAGAGACAGTAGCCTCATCCAGTCACTCTACGTCGTGGATATTAAAGCTCACGATTGGCCTCATTGGTATGTTTGCTTTTTTACAGGTGTACTCTATCCAAGCCGTGCTGCCAGTCATGATGGTGGACTTTTCTGCGACGGAAGTGCAAGCGGGCATGATCGTTGGCGCCACTGTATTGGCCATTGCCATCATGTCACCATTTTTGGGTATGCTCTCAGATGCCGTCGGGCGCAAATCCTTTATCGTCGGTGCTTTGTTATTTTTGGCCATACCAACAGCGCTGATTGCCCAAAGCTCGAGTATTGAATGGGTCGGTATTTGGCGTTTTATGCAAGGACTGTCTGTACCCGGTATTACGGTGGTGACAATTGCTTATATCGGTGAGGAGTTTGAGGGCCGAGCAATGACTGAGCTGATGTCCTTTTATGTGTCAGGATGCGTGCTTGGCGGCTTTTTAGGCCGATTTTTGATGGGGCATTTGCATGAGCTGATTGGCTGGCGTGATGGCTATTATGTGATGACGGCGATGACGCTGCTGGGGGCGATATGGGTCGGCAAGATGCTACCATCGTCTCGTCACTTTGAGGCCAATCCTAATTTTCGCTCAGCGATACAGACGTTAGGTGAGCATGTCACCAATCGTTATGTGGTGACCGCTTGTCTGCTTGGCGCTTGTGTGCTGTTCTCCCTTGTAGGCTGCTTCACTTTTATCAACTTACATTTGGCGGATAAGCCTTATGAGCTTGGTACAGGTGCGCTCGCCAATATTTTTGCCGTGTATTTGCTTGGTGTGATTATTACGCCACTATCAACGACATTGCTGCGCCGGTTTGGCTCAGCACGTACGGTTCGGGTAGCCATTATTATCTCCATGATTGGTGTACTGTTGACCTTGGTGACTCCACTATGGGGGGTAATCATAGGACTTGCTGTTATGTCATCTGGTGTGTTTATTACGCAGTCAGCGACCATCAGCTATATTGCTGTTAATGTCAAAAAAGGTCGATCATTGGCATCAGGCTTATATTACATGGGCTATTACACAGGCGGTACGCTTGGAGCGTGGCTGGGTGGTATAGCCTATGCGCGAGGGCAGTGGTCTCTTACCGTATGGTTGTTATTGTTTGTTCAGGTATTGGCGTTATTGATAGCCAGTTTTGGGATGATTAAAACGACAAGACGCGCCATTTAACGGTATATCAGGTATTATCTATATGTGGTTACCCGTCTTATGATACGTAATGTAAGGCTGCTTTACATGGTGATGGTTTTTTCTTACTATCAAAGAGGTATTCAATCTTATTGCGGTCAGTGAAGCTTGTTGCTTTTACTGCGCCAAAACCGATTGGTATTCAGCAGGACGCTATCAACAGTAATAATGACTCTATATTATAAAAATAGTGTGGTTATAGCGGTTCATTCTGTATTAGTATGTCTTATTGCTACTTACTTATTACTATCTATAACTTATAAGCGCGACAAACAAGGAAGTTAGGTCTATGTCAAATATGTACCATAGTGCTCCCTCTGCCTATGATTATCCACTACTGGTCAAGCAGCTCTTAAACCGTGCAAAAACAGTGTCACAAGACCAAGAGATTGTCTATGCGGACAAAAAGCGACTCACTTACAAGGACTTGTTTGAGCGTATCAATCGCTTGGCTAACGTACTCGCAGACATGAACCTTGATGCAGGCGACATCGTTGCCGTTATGGACTGGGACAGCAATCGCTATCTTGAGTCTTATTTTGCGGTACCGATGTCAGAGTACGTTCTACAAACTGTCAATATTCGCCTCTCACCAGAAAAAGTCCTTTATACCATTAACCATGCCAAGCCAAAAGTGTTGATGCTCAACTCTGAGTTTGCGCCACTGGTCAAAGACTATCAATTTGAAAATTCCAGTATCGAGCATATCATTTGGCTGGACGACAATGGTGTGACCGCTGAAGGGGTTTTTGGCAGTAATCAAAGCCGCGTGACAGGTGAATATGAAGCGCTATTAGCAGCGGCTGATAGTGATTTTGATTTCCCAGACTTTGATGAAAATACCATCGCGACGACCTTTTACACCTCAGGCACGACAGGGGATCCAAAAGGCGTTTTCTTTAGTCACCGTCAGTTGGTACTGCACAGTCTAGCAGAAGCGGCAACCTTGGGTATGCTACCAAATAAGCAAGGTGTCAGCTACGGCGATGTCTATATGCCGATGACGCCGATGTTCCACGTACACGCATGGGGTTTCCCATTTACAGCAACGATGGTGGGTCTAAAGCAAGTCTATCCAGGACGTTATGCGCCTGATAGCTTGCTGGATTTGATCCTCAATGAAAAGGTGAGTATCACCCACTGCGTGCCAACGATTCTGCAGATGGTGCTCAAAGAGGCGCAAGATCGCGATGCCAGCTTTAATGGGCTAAAAATGATCATTGGTGGTTCAAGATTGACCGAAGGGCTAGCAAAAACAGCAATGGCTCAAGGCATCGAAGTTTACACCGGCTACGGTATGTCAGAGACGGCACCGCTTATCAGCCTGACTGAATTTAGTCTCAATGAGCCTGAAATGACGGAAGATGAAGACATCGCCCGTCGCTGTATGACAGGTAAGCCAGTGCTTATGGTCGATGTACAAGTATGGGGTGAGGGCAGCAAACCAGTAGGTAAGGGTCAAGAGAATACGGGTGAGCTGGTGCTACGGGCACCTTGGTTGACCCAAAGCTATTTCAAAAATGATGACGCTGGTAAGGAGCTGTGGGAGAGTGGTTATATGCACACTCAAGACATCGCTTACATACGTCCTGATGGTTATATTAAAATCACGGATCGCCTAAAAGATGTGATCAAATCAGGGGGCGAGTGGATCTCATCGCTAGAGATTGAGACTATTTTATCATTGCATCCATCCGTAGCGGATGTCTCAGTGATTGGCGTTCGGGATAAGCAATGGGGCGAGCGTCCGTTGGCTTTGGTGGTACTAAAACCAAATGCTCAAGAAACCAGTGCTGAGGATATCAAAGCCATTGCAGAAAAAGCGGTAGAGCGCGGTATCATTCCTAAATATGGCGTGCCAAGTCAATTTAAATTCGTTGATGAGCTACCCAAAACCTCTGTCGGCAAACATGATAAAAAAGTAATGCGTGAGATGTATGCCAATCAAACCCAGATATAAAAAAGGGGGATGTCTAAGAGTAGAGCGCATTTTTACATTAAAATGTGGGACGTATTACACGCTTAATAGTTGACCTTTGTGGTGAGCTCTGCTACATTTTAAACCGATACGCAACGTATCGGTTTTTTTGATTCTGGCAAGGATGACCAGTATTTCTTCAGACATGACTGACTATCATTGAAATAATATAGCGTTGATAACAGCAGTGGCATGCAAGCATTAAGTCCAGCAATGCTAACGCTCTAACAACCTTTATAAGGTTCAATTATAAAAAACATTGTCTCATTTCTCGTTTATGCTAAGGACAGCTATTATGAGCGACCACGCCCAACACTCAGTCTCCTCTCAAACGGCAGAACAGCCCAAGTTTGCTGATATTTATCATAAATCCATTGATGATAGAGAGTCGTTTTGGGCTGAGCAAGCAAAGCGCATCTACTGGCATAAAGAGCCTGAGCAGATTCTCGATGACAGCAATCTGCCTTTTGCGAAATGGTTTGTTGGCGGTGAAACCAATCTTTGCTATAACTGTGTCGATCGTCATCTAGCAGACCGTGCAGAGCAAGATGCCTTTGTGTGGGTGTCATCAGAGATTAATCAAGAGTTAATAGAAACCTTTCCAGCGGTCGTTGATTCGTTTAAAGATCTGGGCAATAACGTTGAGTTTTATACAGATTATGCCAAGCGCCGCCTTACTTATAATGACTTATACAAAGAAGTCAATTACTTCGCAGACGTGCTACAGCGTCATGGTATTGGCAAAGGCGACCGTGTCATTATCTATATGCCAATGATTCTAGAAGCGGCATATGCCATGCTGGCTTGTGCTCGTATTGGTGCTATACACTCAGTCGTATTTGGCGGATTTGCCGCGCATAACTTGGCTATCCGCATGGATGATGCTGAGGCAAAAATGGTCATTACAGTGGATGCAGGTCTGCGTGATGGTAAGGTTATTAATTATAAAAACCTTGTCAACCAAGGCGTTGAGCAGGCAACAACCAAGCCTGAGCATGTGTTAGTCGTCAATCGTGGTATTTTACCGTTTGAGCCGAGAAATGTTGACGTCGATTATGCCACTGAACGACGTCACAGCTGCGAGGCCCATGCAGTTGTGGAACCAGTCTGGCTTGAATCCAATACACCGTCCTACCTGCTTTATACTTCTGGTACGACTGGCACACCGAAAGGAGTGCAGCGTGATACTGGCGGCCATGCCGTCGCGCTGACGACATCAATGGATTATGTCTACGACGGTAAAGCAGGCGAGACATTTTGGGCAATATCAGATATTGGTTGGGCAGTCGGACATTCGTATACGATTTATGCGCCACTGCTAGCGGGTATGACCAGTGTTATGTATGAAGGCTTACCACATCTACCAAATCCAGGTATCTGGTGGCGTATTGTTGAAGCTAATAAAGTTAATATTCTATTCACGGCGCCTACAGGCGTACGCATGCTCAAAAAGCAAGATGAAAGCTGGATGACGCGCTATGATGTGTCTAGTGTTAAGTCCTTCTTTTTGGCAGGTGAGCCGCTTGATGAGTCAACGGCTAATTGGTTATCTCAGCATTTAGGTGTACCGATTTTAGATCACTATTGGCAGACAGAGTCTGGCTGGCCGATCTTGAGCCATACACCAAAATTCAATCATAAACTGCACAAGCAGGGCTCGCCCGGTTATCCTATGTATGGCTATGAAGCACAGGTCCTCAATGAGGAAACAGGTGAACCTTGCAGCGCGGGTGAAAAAGGACTGCTTGCGATTAAAGCGCCGCTACCACCTGGCTGTCTCACCACGGTATGGCGCAACGATGAGCGCTTTGTCAGCAGTTACTTTGGTCTGTTTGATGGCCAGCAGTATTCTACCTCAGATTATGCAGTGACAGACGAAGACGGTTACTTTTACATCTTGGGGCGTACCGATGACGTGATAAACGTCGCAGGCCATCGAATAGGTACGCAAGAGATTGAAGAAGCAATCAGTACTCATCCAGAGATGGCAGAATGCGCTGTGGTAGGTATTCAAGATGAGCTAAAAGGCGAGCTACCGATTGCGTTCTGCGTCCTAAAAGATCAGTCACAAGTTGAAACGACCGAAAATCGCTTCCGCATTGAGCAGCAAGTCATAGGTGCTGTGGTCAAATCCTTAGGCGGTATTGCAAGGCCGGCGGCCATTTATTTCCCGCAAGCGTTGCCAAAGACGCGTTCTGGCAAAATCCTACGCCGATCCATTCGGGCGTTAGCAGAGGACAGGCCTACAGGCGACATGTCGACGCTTGATAATCCAGCCGCTATTGATGCGATTAAGCAATCGATGAAGGATTATTAGTTGGTATAGGCTAGCAACTATGTTGGTAGCACCTAAAAACTAGGCTGATTTTTTAAAGCTCATGAGCAATCATGGGCTTTTTTGTTTCTGTTATTTGGGCAAATCCCCTTTAACAAAACAAACTTAGCGAAAATTTTGATAAAGCGCTTGACCGTAAAATTGATTTATTGTTATAGTCAATAACGATACAAAATAAATCATTTTAAAATTCGGTTTTCTATAAATATTTTACAAATAACTATTTATAGCGCTTAACTCTTAATGAATACTCAGATGCCGCCACACGGTAGTCTCGCAAAAAAGATAAGGATATCTTATGCACCACGTTCAGCAGCTCATCAATGGTCAGTTCGTACAATCAAACACCGACGAATGGATTGATATCACCGATCCAGCGACCCAAGAAGTCATCGCAAAAGTCCCACAAACCACTAATGATGAGATTAACCAAGCAGTTGCCGCCGCACAGACAGCGTTTGAAACATGGCGCAAAACGCCAATCACCACGCGTGCTCGAATATTCTTGACCTATCAAGCACTTATTCGCGAGCATATGGATGAGTTGGCAGAAATCTTGACCGCAGAGCAAGGCAAAACGATTGCAGATGCGCGCGGTGATGTGTTCCGCGGCCTAGAAGTAGTAGAACATGCAGCAGGTATCGCCAATCTGCAAATCGGCGACTTTGTAGAAAACGTCGCATCAGGCGTTGATACTTATAGCATTTGGCAACCGCTAGGTGTTTGCGCTGGTATCACGCCATTTAACTTTCCCGCGATGATTCCGCTATGGATGTTCCCAATGGCGATTGCTACGGGCAATACTTTTATCCTAAAACCG
>Ga0098065_1000850_pt1 | contig 12473 bp, 10 predicted proteins | sample 25_taG_FD_75062 | JGI IMG/M metagenome (GOLD analysis project Ga0098065, IMG submission 75062) | Marine viral communities from Cariaco Basin, Caribbean Sea - 25_WHOI_OMZ | ecosystem: Environmental > Aquatic > Marine > Oceanic | place: Caribbean Sea: Cariaco Basin | collected 2014-11-08 | reverse complement strand
CGGGATAAGGTCGTGGGAAAGGCTGTTAATAAATGTATGGAGATGATATTAGATGAAATTTACAGCCAAAAATAGGCTGGTTTGAGTCAATAATTTAATACTCAATAGCAACGAAAATAATATCGTAAATTTTTTTTGCAGAATGTGTTGTGAATTAGGGATAAAAATCGTTAATTTGCACCCTGTTTTGAAATAACGAGATAAAGTATAGAGCAATGTCAAGAGTTTGTGAACTTACAGGGAAAAAAGCGATGGTTGGGAACAATGTTTCTCACGCAATGAATAAGACCAAGCGTAAATTTAACGCTAACCTGGTAAAGAAACGTTTTTTTATTCCTGAAGAGGATAAATGGATCACTTTAAAAGTATCTACCTCTGCGCTTAAAAATATTAACAAGAAAGGAATCTCTGCCGTTATTAAAGAGGCTAGAGCAAAAGGATTTCTTCAAAAATAATCCTTTACCTATAAAAACAAATTAAGATGGCAAAGAAAGGAAACAGAGTACAGGTTATTTTAGAGTGTACCGAGCATAAAGCTTCTGGTCAACCAGGTACATCAAGATATATCACTACAAAGAATAAAAAAAATACGCCGGATAGAATGGAGTTAAAGAAATTTAACCCAATCTTGAAAAAAATGACGGTTCATAAAGAGATTAAATAATTTGAGTCATGGCAAAGAAATCAGTAGCAGCATTACAAACAGGATCTAAGAGATTAAGCAAAGCTATTAAAATGGTTAAATCTCCTAAAACAGGTGCATATACTTTCGTTGAAGCTATTATGGCTCCTGAAGATGTAAACGATTATTTAAAAAAGTAATCGGATAAAAAATTTATATTTTTTTTAAATGGCCGTCCTGATTTGTTATCTGGACGGCTTTTTCTTTTTACGTATATTTACCGCTAATAACAAAGTCCTTTTTTTAAAGGACTATTCTCATTAAAACGAATAACCAAAAATGAGTTTATTTAAAAAGATCTTTTCAAAAGAAAAAAAGGAAACTCTGGATAAAGGGCTGGAGAAAAGTAAAAGCAGCTTTTTTTCTAAAATGAGCAAAGCTGTTGCCGGTAAGTCTAAAGTTGACGACGAAGTTCTTGATGATTTAGAAGATGTGCTGGTAAGTAGTGATGTTGGGGTAGCCACTACTATAAAAATTATAAACCGTATAGAAGATCGTGTAGCCAAAGACAAGTATTTGGGAACCGATGAACTTAACAAAATCCTAAGAGAAGAAATTGCCGGTTTATTATCCGAAACCAATTCTGGTAACGCTACAGATTTTACTGTACCCAATAAGAAACCTTACGTAATGATGGTTGTGGGGGTTAATGGTGTAGGGAAAACAACAACTATCGGGAAACTGGCCAATCAATTTAAAAGCCGAGGCTTAAAAGTTGTTTTAGGAGCCGCCGATACTTTTAGAGCAGCAGCTATCGATCAATTACAGGTTTGGGCAGAACGTACCGATGTACCTATTATAAAACAATCCATGGGTAGTGATCCTGCTTCTGTAGCCTTCGATACCGTACAAAATGCTGTTAAAATGGATGCAGATGTTGTTTTAATTGATACTGCAGGAAGGTTGCATAATAAGGTAAACCTCATGAAAGAGCTTTCTAAAGTAAAAAGAGTGATGCAAAAAGTAATACCAGATGCGCCCCATGAAGTGCTTTTAGTTTTAGATGGTTCTACTGGGCAAAATGCTTTTGAGCAGGCTAAGCAATTCACAGCTGCTACTGAAGTTACCTCTCTGGCGGTAACCAAGTTAGATGGTACCGCAAAAGGTGGTGTTGTGATTGGGATTAGCGATCAATTCCAAATTCCGGTAAAATATATTGGTGTAGGAGAACGGGTGGAAGATCTTCAGGTTTTTAACAAGTTTGAATTTGTAGATTCCTTTTTTAAATAATAGGTATTATTTTTCTTGAAGTTGAGTTATTATTAAGTAATTCAGCTATTTTTTTTGGCTTCGTGCTTGTACCGCGGAAATATTTTTCTTGAAGAAATTCTAATTCCGGATATGATTTTGTTCAGAAAAATATATGAATAAACTAATCAATAGTCAATTAGCTAATCCCACATGAAAAAGATTTTATTCCTTTGCAGTATTTTAGCCTTGGTAAGCTGCAAAAATGATAAAGGAAATAATAAAGACACTCAGGAAATTACAGACTCTAATTTTACTGAGGTAGAAGATGATCAAGAGCACGAGGTATTAGAGTTTAAAGTTTTAGATTCTAAATATCTTGAAAAAGATATACTCTGGTCTCCTTTTGAAATTGAGCTTTATAAAGTAACAGAAAAGAAATATGATAGTTTAAAATCAATAATTCTTGAAAAATCTGTTACAGAACTACAAAAAGCGATAGCCGAAGAGCAACTTACCTACGAAGAGCTTACCCTGTTTTATCTTTACCGAATGAGAAAATTAGATCGGGAAAACGATCTTTCTCTCAATGCTGTTATTGCAGTTAATCCAAATGTTTTAACTGAGGCCCGACTTAAGGATAGAAACTATAAAAATACCGCGAATAAAAGTCCGATTTACGGTATTCCTGTATTGTTAAAAGATAATATCAATACGTCCACGATGCCAACAACGGCGGGATCTGTGGCGTTGCAGGGAAATACGACCCCAAATGCTTTTATAACAAATAAGTTAGAAGAAAGTGGGGCGATAATTTTAGGAAAAGCAAATCTTAGTGAATGGGCCTATTTTTTCTGTAAAGATTGCCCAAGTGGGTATTCTGCGGTGGGTGGACAAACCTTAAATCCTTACGGACGTAGAATTTTTGACACCGGTGGTTCTAGTTCTGGTAGTGCTGTAGCCGTTGCAGCCAATTTTGCTCCTTTAGCCGTAGGATCTGAAACTTCAGGATCAATACTTTCACCATCTAGTCAGAATAGTCTTGTAGGATTAAAACCAACGATTGGACTTTTAAGTAGAACTGGTATTATACCAATTTCAAGTACTTTAGATACGCCCGGGCCAATAACCAAAACGGTTATGGATAATGCTATTTTACTAAGCGCAATGGCTGGTAGGGATACGTCTGATACCAAAGTTTATGCAGATTCTATTAAAGTGACCACAGATTATTATTCTGCTTTAACCGATACCACCAGTTTACGTGGCGTACGATTAGGAGTGATCAAAGAACTTACTCAAGATTCGCTATATAGTCGTGCCATTAACGAGCTTAAAAAGATTGGAGCTCAAATCGTCGAATTTGAGGCTGAAGCTATTGAATTAGAAAACTTTCTTAGGTTATTGAACCTTGACATGAAAAAAGATCTTCCTGATTATTTAGAACGCTACGGAAAAAGAATAGAGGTACGATCTGTAGAAGATATTATGACTTTCAATATGGAGGATTCTGTACAGCGAGCACCTTACGGACAGGGTTTGTTTGAAGGAATTGTAAAAGATAATGCTACAGCTAAAGAATTTCAGGCCATAAAAGATACCCTAAAAATACGCGGAAAACGATTTTTCGATATACCGATGAAAGAGCATTATTTAGACGGTATTCTTTCTATTAATAACTATCATGCCGGCTTTGCTGCGGTTGCAGAATACCCTGCGATCACGGTACCTATGGGCTATGACGATATTGGGGAACCTAAAGGTTTAACCTTTATTTCTATTCCTTATTCCGAACAAAATTTATTACGCTGGGCTTATGCTTACGAGCAGGAATCGCAGCAACGTAAACCACCAAAAGACTATTCCAAGTAATGGCACAACGATACCTGATTATCTTTACCAAACTTATATTTATTTATTGCCTTTTTTATGTGATCATGAAAATACTGGCCGTATTCCAGGGTGCATGGCTTTATGCGAATCTAATAATGACTTTTCCAGTACTTCTGCTAGGGCTTTTAGGTGCTTATTTTGTAAAGGTCAAAAAGTATAACTGGATCTATGTGATCATTTCTGCAATACTTATAAGTATTATCAGGTATTATGAGCAAGGCTGGTTGTTAGGCTTGCATAATTTTTTTGCTGCGAATTAAAAAAACATCTTAAAATTAAAGAAATATACTTATTACTCTTTTTTTAGAGGACGTTTCTTAATTGAATTTCAAAAAAATTATATTAAAATGCTTCGAATTTTAACGCTACTTATCATTTGTACCTTAAGTTTTAATTGCCTTAGTCAAATTCCAACTGAAGCATATCGTGAAGAAATAAAAGCTTTAAAAACCGACGATGAAATTGCTGATTATTGGAAAATAATTAATGAATTAGACCAGGAGGTTTTATTGAAGACTGAAGATAGGTTTAGGTATGACTCAATTTCTGTGGATAATATGATTAGAACTTCATTGCTTTTTAAGATTCATGGAAATAAAGGATATGTGTTAATTAGTAAAACAAGTAGTGCTATATTACCAATAGTGAATTTAGCGCATAATCGAGATGCCAAGATAAATCTTGCTTATTGGTCTTTGATTGCAAATGAAGAAATAATTAAAAGATTTAAAACGAGTTTATTCCCTAGTTACACATTAGAATCGCTATCTCTTTCTGCTTATGATTATTCTTTAGTTAATCAGGAAAGCAGGTATGCTTATTTATTAGAAAAGTTGGCAGAAATGCCTGCTGAAGATGATTTGGTAAAAAGACTTGAAAAGTTATTTTCAGAATATAAAATCACAAAAGATTTAGAGGTTTTGGATGTTATTGGAGAATGGCAAAATCAGGCATTTAAAAACCAAAAAACTGGTGGGAACTTTCAATTAGTAAAACTGGCAGATCAAAATTTTTATTTCTTGAGGTTTGACAGCAGAATTCTTCTGGAAAAAATAGAAAAAGATGCTGTAGATATATTTAAAGTTTCAGGTTATCCTTTCGGTTGGTATTATACTTATAATGAGGAAGGGGAATTAATTCTATACGACCAAAATGATGAAATTTTAATAGAATATAGTGCTATTTAAAAGATTCGCCTAACAATTAATAATTTAAAATCCATCCTAACAAAAGTTTCGATGGATTTTTTATAGCCATTAAATTGCAATAGTTAGTATCTTAGTGCCACTCTGAAAATTTAGCTAAATTAAATTCATTTATTTTATGAGAAAATTTTATTTGCTGATCATGCTATTATTTGTTGGTGTGGCAGTTTCAGCACAAGAAAATGCAAAATGGTTACGATATCCTTCGATTTCACCAAATGGTGAAACTATCGTTTTTGGATATATGGGGAACCTTTATCGGGTTAGTAGTGATGGGGGAGTAGCCATTGCCATAACTACAGGAGATGCTTATGATATGCGTCCCGTTTGGAGTCACGATGGTAAAAGTATAGCTTTTGCCAGCGATCGTTATGGTAATTTTGATGTATATACCATGCCAGCTACAGGTGGAACACCTACAAGATTAACTTATAATAGCGCCAATGATTTTCCCTACGATTTTTCACCACAGGACGATAAGGTTCTTTACGGGAGTGGTCGTAATGCACCGGCATCAAGCGTAAGATTTCCAAGTCCCGGATTATTTCAAAATTTGTATACCATCCCTATAAAAGGTGGACGACCAGAATTACTTACCGCTGCGGGAGCAGAAGAAGCCCATTTTAGTAAAGATGGAACGCATTTGGTTTTTCAGGATAGAAAAGGTTATGAAGATGCCTGGAGAAAACATCATACTTCGGCAGTCACAAGAGATATTTGGTTGTATGATCTTGAGAATGATTCGTATAAGCAAATCAGTAATTTTGAGGGTGAAGATCGTGAGCCTGTTTTTAGTGCTGATGGAACAAAAGTATTTTATCTGAATGAAAAAGACGGTACACAAAATTTGTACGTCAAAAATTTAAGCTCGGGTTCCGAAGAAAAACTGACTAATTTTAAAGATTTTCCGGTGCGTCACTTAAGTATTTCTGATAGCGATAAATTGGCGTTTACCTGGAAAGGTGAAGTCTATACCATGACGCCAGGAACTCAACCTAAAAAACTGGAGATTAAAGTTCTGGATGATGCTGCTTTCGAAGCCATCAAAAATATGGATATCAATAGTGTAACCGAATTTGCGGTTAGTCCTAATAATAAAGAGATTGCTTTTGTAAATCGAGGCGAAGTTTTTGTGACCGGTGTAGACGATTCCCGTACAAAAAGAATTACCAATACCTCTACTCAGGAGCGTATGGTGAGCTGGTCCCCAAGCGGAAAAGAATTAATTTTTTCCGGGGAGAAGGATGGTAGCTGGAATGTATATAAAGCGACTTTAAACCGCCCGCAGGAAGAGTATTTCTATGCTTCGACCATTGTAGATATTGAGCCTTTAATTAACACGACTGCTGAAGAATTTCAGGCTAAAATTTCTCCAGATTCTTCTAAAATCGCTTTTATAGAGGAACGAAATATTTTAAAAGTAATGGATCTAAAATCGGGTAAGAAAACAGTAATTCTTCCTGAAGGTAGAAATCATTCGTATAGTGATGGAGATTGGTCTTTTCAATGGAGCCCAGATAGCCGTTGGCTAATGGTAGATGATCAAAAAGGTTATTTTTTTAATAATAATGTGGCTTTAATTAAAGCGAACGGTAACGGAGAAATTTTTCATCCTGTAAATAGTGGCTTTGGGGAATCTAACGCCAAATGGGCCATGGATGGTAAAATGATGACCTATACCAGTAGCCGCGAGGGTAGAAAATCATTAGCGAACCAGGGAAGTACCGAGCAGGATATCTACGCGGTATTTTTTGATCAAAAAGCATATGATCGATATACTCTAAGCGAAGAAGAATTTAAACTTTTAGAAGAGCGCGAGAAAAAGGAGAAAGAAGAAAAGGAAAAAGCAGAAGAAGACGGGAAAAAATCTAAAAAGAAAAAAGAAGAAAAAAAGGATGAACCTTTAAAACTTAATTTCGATAACCTTGATATCCGTAAAGTAAAACTTACAATTAACTCTGCCAGTATTAGTGATTATGTGTTGAATAAAGATGCGAGCAAAGTTTTTTATCTGGCATCATTTGAAAAAGGATATGATCTTTGGGTAACCGAGCCAAGAACCAGAGAAACCAAGATTTTGGCAAAAATGGGCGGTTCTCCTAGCGGAATTGAAATTAGTGAAGATGGGAAATCCTTATTTTTAAGTAATAATGGACGTTTGGTAAAAGTAGATGCAGAAAGTGGTAAGGTAGAAAATATAGCTATCAATGGTGATATGGTGATTGATGCTGCTGCTGAAAGAGAATATATGTTTAACCATATGTGGAGACAGGTTACCAAGAAATTCTATGATCCGGAGATTCACGGAATCGATTGGCAAATGTACCATGACGAATATGCGAAGTTTTTACCGCATATCAATAATAATTATGATTTTCAGGAATTGTTAAGTGAGCTTTTAGGAGAGTTAAATGCTTCTCACACGGGGGGACGTTATTATGCCTCTGGTGCTAACGGTGATCATACCGCTTCTTTAGGAGTATTATATGATGAATCCTATATGGGAGACGGAATTAAAATCTCTGGAGTGATTTCAGGAGGACCATTAGATAATGCCGATAGCAAAATAAAAGCAGGTGATATAATTATCAAAATCAATGGTAAAACTATCAAATCTGATGAAAACTGGAATAAATATCTAAATAACATTCAGGATAAAAATACTTTACTAACCATTAAAAGCGGGAACTCCAATTTCGAAGAAACCATCAAGCCTGTTTCGGTAGGATCAGAGCGTGCTTTAATGTACAAGCGTTGGGTGCGTACCATGGAGCGTAAAACCGATAGCCTTAGTAACGGTAAACTGGGTTATGTGCATATCCAGGGAATGAATGATGGTAGTTTTAGAGATGTTTATGAAAATGCACTTGGTAAGAATTTAGAAAAAGAAGGTCTTGTGGTAGATACCCGTTTTAACGGTGGTGGATGGTTGCATGACGATCTTAATACTTTTTTAAGCGGGGAAGAATATTTAAAGTTCGCACCACAGGGAGAAGTGATTAAAGGGGGAGAACCCATGACCCGTTGGACCAAGCCAAGTATCGTTTTAATGAGTGAAGGAAATTATAGTGATGCTTTTATTTTCCCTTATGTTTACAAACAAAACGGAATAGGTAAACTGGTAGGGATGCCAGTGGCAGGTACCGGTACAGCGGTATGGTGGGAAAGACAAATAGATCCTTCGATCATATTTGGAATACCAATGGTAGCAACTATAGGTGCAGAAGGAGAACCAACAGAAAATATGGAGTTGCAACCCGATATAGAAGTAGCATTACCTTATAATGAATTTTTAAGTGGAAATGATCCCCAGTTGCAAACTGCAGTAAAAGAACTTTTAAAAGAAACCGAATAAGCTTAATTAACCCTAACTTAATGATCAAATTCTTAAAAAATAACTCGTTACCAGTACTGTTTATGCTGGTAACGAGTTATTCAACCTTTGCACAAGCCGTAAAAGAAAAAAGTCCGGCTGAATATGTAAACCCATATATGGGTAATATTAGTCATATGTTGGTACCAACCTACCCAACGATACATATGCCAAATAGCATGTTGCGGGTATATCCGGAACGTTCAGATTATAATGGCGATTTGTTAAATGGCCTGCCTTTGATGATTACCAGTCATCGTGGTAGTTCTGCATTTAATTTGAGTCCGTTTCAGGGAGCGCTTTCCGACATTAAACCGGTAATAAAATTTAGTTATGATTTAGAAGAAATTCACCCTTACAGTTACCATGTTTATTTAGATGAGCAGGAAACTACGGTAGATTATGGATTAGCATCGCAGTCGGCTAAATATACTATTCATTTTGAAAAAGAAAAAGAAAGTCACCTTATCCTCAATTCGAGAAACGGCATGTTAACCTGGGATGGTGAAGCAATCTCTGGCTATCAGATTATAGGAAATAACACCAAAGTTTATATCTATTTAATTCCGAAGCAAAAACCCGAAAAAGTTCAGGTTTTGGATGAAAATACTACGCTTATTTCAGGTACTAAAGCAGAAGGTAGAAATGCCAGTATCGTATTAAGTTTCTCAAAATCGCAATCTAATTTAGAGTTGCCATACGGGGTATCTTTTATTAATGAGCAACAAGCTAAATCGAATTATCAAAGAGAGATAAAAGGTAGAACAGTGGCCGAGTTACAAGAACAGGGGAAACAAATTTGGGACGAAGCATTAGGTAAAATGCAGGTAGAAGGTGGTAGTGAAGCCGATAAAAATGTTTTTTACACATCGCTATATCGTTCTTACGAGCGCCCTGTTTGTATTTCTGAAGATGGGCGATATTACAGTGCTTTTGATGGCCAGGTACATCAGGATAATGGAAGACCGTTTTATACAGACGATTGGATTTGGGATTCGTACAGAGCACATCATCCATTGCGTGTTTTGCTGAATCCTAAGCAGGAAGAGGATATTATTCATTCTTTTATTTTAATGGCACAGCAGATGGAGCATAACTGGTTACCAACCTTTCCTGAAGTAACGGGAGATAGTAGAAGAATGAATTCTAATCATGGTGTGGCGACTATTTTGGATGCTTCAGAAAAAGGCCTTGATAATTTTGATCTTGAAAAGGCTTATCAGGCATCTAAAGCAGCAATTACAGAAAAAACATTAGCGCCGTGGTCTGGGAAACCGGCCGGCGAACTAGATACTTTCTATAAAAGAAATGGATTTATCCCGGCTTTAAGGGATGGCGAAGAAGAAACCATTCCTGAAGTTAGTGGTTTTGAGAAGCGCCAGCCCGTAGCGGTAACATTAGGAACGGCTTATGATGAATGGTGTCTGGCGGTTTTAGCAAATAAATTAGACCATCAGAATGACTATAAGCGCTTTATAAAAGAAGCACTAAATTATCGAAATTTGTTTAATAGCGAAACCAATTTCTTCCATCCTAAGGATAAAAATGGTGAATTTATAGCACCATTTGATTATCGTTTTTCTGGAGGCGTGGGTGCAAGAAATTATTATGGTGAGAATAATGGTTGGACATACCGATGGGACGTACAGCATAATGTTGCAGATTTAATTGATTTGATGGGAGGTAGAGAAGCCTTTATTGATAATCTTGATGCTACATTTGCGGAGCCAATGGGTAGAGGCAAAAGAGAGTTTTATACGCAGTTACCGGATCAAACTGGGAATGTAGGCCAGTTTAGTATGGCCAATGAGCCTTCACTTCATATCCCATACCTGTATAGCTATGCCGGTGAACCGTGGAAGACCCAGAAACGCATAAAAAAATTAATACATACCTGGTTTAGAAATGATTTTATGGGAGTTCCGGGAGATGAAGATGGCGGAGGAATGTCTTCTTTTGTAGTATTTTCTCAATTAGGATTTTATCCGGTAACGCCGGGGTTACCCATTTATGTGATTGGAAGTCCGTTTTTTGAAAAATCTGAAGTGACATTAGAAAATGGTAAAACTTTCACCATCATTGCAGAAAATTTCTCTAAGGACAATAAGTATATACAAAGCGCTACTTTAAATGGTAAAAACTGGGACAACCCCTGGTTTACGCATACAGATTTAGAAAATGGGGGGACATTAGTCTTAAAAATGGGGGATAAAGCAAATAAAAATTGGGGAAGCAAACCCGAAAATGCTCCGCCTTCTTTTCAATTTTAGCTCTTTGTTGAACATTTTCGTTGTGATTTCATTTTTTCAGGTTGATTCCATCCAATCGCAACCTTGTTCATAAATGACTCTCCAAAAACTTATAAAACTGCCTTGTGAAATTTTTTTCCAGGGCAGTTTTTTTATATCGCGCAATAGTCTATTTTTAAGTTTTGCATTAAACATGAAACTAAGTTACCCCAGCAAAGTATATTTAAACGGAGAATGGTTAAAGCCCGAAGAGGCGAAAATCTCTGTTTTTGATCGTGGTTTTTTATTTGGTGATGGTATTTACGAAGTCATTCCTTTTTACAGCGGAAAGTTGTTTTTACTGAAAGAACATCTACAAAGGCTGCGATATTCTTTGAATGAAGTCGAATTGCAATGTGATATAAGTGATTTTGAAAGCATTATTTTAAAAGCTATCGATTTGACGGAATTGAACACAGCCGATGGCGCCATTTATATTCAGGTAAGTAGGGGAATGGCTCCAAGGACGCATTATTTTCCTGAAAATTACGATGCTACCGTGCTTGTATATGCTTATAAAACTAATCTTAGAGGTTTTCAGCATCAATTTAAAGATGTCCTGGTATCTAATGATCTGCGTTGGCATCGCTGCGATATCAAATCGGTTTCCTTAATGGCCAATATTCTGGCAAATACCGAAGCTAAGAAAAGTGATTTTTCTGAAAACATAATGATTAGAGATGGTTATTTTACGGAAGGTTCGCACTCTTCATTGTTTTTTGTAAAAGATGAAAGCGTTTATACACATCCCAATGGTAAATTTATTTTACCTGGAATTACTCGAAATTTACTTATAAAACTGTGTAAGGAAAACAATATCGTAATTGTTGAAAAAGCACTTCCGGTCTCTGAGTTAGATGAGGTTACCGAAGTTTTTATTACCGGTACCACTACTCAGATTACCGCAATTAAAAATCTTTATTTTCCGGATAGGATTATAAACTTTGGGAACGAGATTGGAAAAGTTACCAGAAGACTTCAATTATTATTTTGCGAAGAAGTAAAGAAACGTACGGGAGTAGATATAAGCTGAGTTTAAAATTTCGAAAGTTTAAGGTTCAAAAGTTTAAGAGGATGTTTTCTTCATTTTTAAATATTCTATTTTCAAATTAGTTTGCTGTCTAGTCTTGTTTCCTGACTCTTAATTCTTGAATTCTATGTTCTACATTAAAGCAGAAGTAAAATTCACAGTGATCAGAAAGATCAGAAATTACGAAAGGCCTAAAATATTATTCACTTTCCAACACTCCCTGTTCTTTCAGGATCGATAATACTTTATCTACGGGTAATTTTTTAATGTGATGGCCTTGATATCCGGTCATATCTTCAGCCATAAATAAGCTATTGATGATGGCTTCTTCGGTGGCTTCGTTTGCAGCCATAAATAATGGTGACATCCAATCGTTGGGAACACTTTTAGTTTTATATAATGCTTTGGTTTGATAGGCAATTCTCACATCTTCCGAAGTAGAAAAAGCAATGATGTAATCTCCGCTGCCGTTAGAAGCAATTCCTCCACTTTGTGCCAGTCCCATAAAAGCACGTTTAGCAAGGCGTTCTAAATTTCTACTCGTCAATGGCGCATCGGTGGCAACCACTACCATACAACTACCATCTACGTTATTTTGTAATTCATCTGCAAAGGCGAAATTCTTTAATTTTTCCCCCATATTGACTCCGCCAATATCCAGGACTCCACCAAAGTTTGTTTGCACCAAAACGCCTACAGTATAACCGCCAAGATTTTTAGGCAATCTACGTGAAGATGTTCCTATTCCGCCTTTATAACCAAAACAAATCGTTCCGGTACCGGCACCAACATTTCCCTGTTCCGGCTTTTCTGT
>Ga0098065_1000849_pt1 | contig 12474 bp, 9 predicted proteins | sample 25_taG_FD_75062 | JGI IMG/M metagenome (GOLD analysis project Ga0098065, IMG submission 75062) | Marine viral communities from Cariaco Basin, Caribbean Sea - 25_WHOI_OMZ | ecosystem: Environmental > Aquatic > Marine > Oceanic | place: Caribbean Sea: Cariaco Basin | collected 2014-11-08 | reverse complement strand
TTCGCCAAAGTCACGGGGCTTTCGATAGTCAGAAAATTGGCGAATTAACCAGCCAAGCCGCTAATGATTCAGCGGACAGCTTGACTGCAAGACAGGACAATATATGGCAACTATAGCTGCTAAACCGTTAGACACCTCTGAGACCCTCCACCCTATCGTTGGTGACCGAGTCATAGCGGGTGATGGCACCAGTTTAGAGACATGGAAAAATTGGCAAGGTTTGCAAGCGATGCCACGATTCAACATAGCAGATACTTTTGCCCCACAGCGACGCTTATGTATTTTTTCACCGCACCCCGATGACGAGATACTAGGCTGTGGCGGTTTGCTACAGCAAGTAGCGGCGAACGGCAATCCTATTATATTGGTCCATGTGACCAATGGCACGCAAAGCCACCCCGACTCGCAGATTTATCCGCCGGAACAGTTGGATAGTATCCGACCTCAAGAGAGCCAGTCAGCGCTACGGGCCTTGGGTATTGCACAGCAAGTGACGACTATTACGCTAGGTTTGACGGATGGCAACGTCTTTAATGAGCAAGCGCAATTTAATGAGCAGTTAACTACTATCATTCAGCATACCGATATTTTAGTGGCGCCTTTCGCCCACGACGGCCACCCTGATCATGAAGCCACCGGTCAAGTCGTTGCCGCCTTTGCTAAGCAGAACCAGCTGGCGTGTTATCAAGTGTTGATTTGGGCGTGGCACTGGGCAAAGCCTGCTGACCATCGTATTCCTTGGCACTGTGCCCTGAGAGTCGATTTAACCGCGGAACAAGCCAAGCGCAAAGCTCAAGCTATTGCCTGCTTTACTAGCCAAATTACCATGGATGAAAGTACCGGCAATTTACCTATATTATCCCCGCAAACCATCGCTAGAATTAGCCAGCCCTGGGAAGTTTATTTATATGAGTGATGCCCCTAACACGATGATGTCCACTAACGGTCGCAATACGTCTCTTAGCGAAGATTCAAATACTAGCAAAACGACCTCGACCCAACCCATTAACTCTGACAGCTATTCGGAAAGCTATTTTGATGTGCTATATAGCGATAATAGTGACCCTTGGCAATATCAAACCCGCTGGTATGAACAGCGCAAACGCGATATGTGCCTAGCCGTATTGCCGCAAGCTCATTATAGTAATGCTATTGAGCTGGGTTGTGGCAATGGGGTATTTAGCGAATTACTGGCGCAACGTTGTCAGGCTTTACTTATTATTGATGGCAATAATAAAGCGGTGCAACTGGCTAGTCAGCGTTTGGTAGACATACCGCACGCTAAGGTAATCCAAGGAATTATTCCTGACGTTTTGTTAAATCTAACAGAGGTGCTCGAGCAAACTTATCCTTCGTCAGAATTACCAAAAAGCTCGCTCACTACTACCCCACCCTTCGATTTAATTATTATTAGTGAAATTTTATATTATTTATCGCCAGAGGACATCGATACGGTAATAGCTTGGATTGGACAAAATTTAGCTAAAGGTGGCTCTCTTCTATGCTGTCACTGGCGCTACCCTATCGAAGGCTTTGCGATGACCGGTGAGACGGTACACCAACGTTTTTATAAAGCCTTTAATAGAGCTAATGAGGTCAATACTGCCAATGCTGCAAGCTCTAAACCAATGACTTTTACTCAGCAAAGTCAGACTGTTGATAGCGATTTTCTATTAGACGTTTGGCAAAACTCGTCAAAGTCAGTCGCCATGCAAGAAAGCCTGGTATAACTGGGTATGAAAGTAGATACAACCACCTCAGATATAATGTCACAGACAAAGATAGCCATTGTGATTCCCGCTCATAACGAAGAGCTGACCATTACTCAGTGCTTAGCCTCGGTACAGAGCGCTATCGAGCAATTGCCCGCAAGCATTACAGCGTATCCGTTGGTAGTTTTAGACAGCTGTAGTGATGATACACTGGCGTTGGTCAAAGCTGCGAAAGTCGATTATATGGCTGGTAATTATCGCTGTGTTGGGCAAGCACGCGATGTAGGCATTCGTCATGCTATCGATAACTATAGCGCGAATTGGCTCGCCTGCACCGATGCGGACTCAGTGGTAACTTCAGATTGGCTGCTGCAACAGGTTACCCATATAAAGCAAAAACCTACCGATATGATATGTGGCGTGGTGAGTATTGACAGTTGGGCGCATCTCTCGCCGCAGACGCGCAAAGAGTATATTGCGCATTATCAAGATAAGATGGGGCATCATCATATTCATGGCGCTAATTTAAGCTTTAGCAGCGCAGCTTATGTTGCTGTTGGTGGTTTTGCACCCTTACCTTGTCATGAAGATGTGGTTTTGGTTGAAAAGTTTGAGAACGCAGGCTATGCGATTACTTGGAGCAATCGGGTGCGGGTCATTACTAGCAGCCGTTTGCAAGCCCGCACTACAGAAGGCTTTGCCGCGTTTTTGGTAAAGTTAGAACAGAGTAATTCATCCTAGCTATATTTAAAAATCCTCATAAAATCCTACTTAAGAAATACTTTTAGCAAACTAAGATAATTCAAACCTACTCTAATTTCTACCCCATAAAAAAAGGCCACCAATGCTATTTAGAAATAGAATTGATAGCTTTTTTGTGTTGCATCTTTTATCTAGGGACTGGTTATTTAAGTACTGGCCTTAAAGATAGACCATACCAACTTGTCAGCCCACTAAGGTTTATTCCGATAGTTGCTCACGCAGCGCTGTTTTAAGCACCTTACCAATAGCGTTCCGTGGTAACGAGTCTACGATTTCTAAGCGCTCCACTTGTTTAAAGATAGCCACTCCTTTGTCATCACGCAGGTAATTGTTGATAGCCTCTAACTCTACCACCTGATCCTTTTTAGGGACAACGAAAGCACAGACGCGCTCCCCCATAATTTTATCAGGGGCACCAACAATCGCTACGTCGGCAATAGCTGGATAAGCCATTAATAAGGTTTCAATTTCTACGGGCGAGATATTCATGCCCCCACGAATCACCACATCTTTTAAGCGACCAAAATACTCTAAAAACTCTTTGTTCTCGCCAGCAATTTGGAATAAATCACCTGTTTTAAACCAACCATCTGCATCAAAAGAGCGGGCGGTGACTTCAGGCGCGCGCCAGTATCCTGAGAATACTGCTGGTCCTTTAACCCGTAGCTCCCCGATAACCCCAACTTCTAAGATTTCCTCTTCGGTATCAGGATCGACAATACGCGCTTCAAAGCCATCCGTGGTTAAAGCGCCGTCTTTACTTTGCGCAAAAAATCTAGGGAAATAGCGAGCTCTAAGCACAGGGTCAGAGATCACCCCATACGAGCTCATCAAAGCAGAGCCTTCATTGGAGCCAAAAAGGTTAGTGATGTGTACATCGTATTTTTCTTGATAGCCGGTGACCATCCATTCGGACAATGGTGCAGACCCAGAGCCAATAGTTCTTAAACGGTCAAAGTTGATGCCTTTTAGCATGTCATCGTTTTGTAGCAATAAATTCAGTAACGTTGGTGGCGCTGAAGTATTGGTAATATCTTCATCGCGGATTTGCTGAATAAACAAGCCTAAATCAAAAGGATGATGCTGTACCAACGTCCCACCATTGATCGCCCAAGCAAAGAAGCAAGTACCAATACCGGCCATGTTGACCATAGGGAAAGGGTTTAGGAAATTAGCGTTGCTTTGTACTTCATTCGCCTCACTGATTAATCGTGCTATAGACAGCCATTCGTTATAACTTCTGGGCACGCCTTTAGGAGAGGATTCTGTGCCTGAAGTCCAGCAAATGGTAAAGACATCGTCTGCGCAGACTTTAGCGGTATTAACGGCGTCTGCCACCGCAGCAGCATCAGCGTCTGTATAGTTTAGCAGCTCGGCTTCCACCTCTACCACATCGGTGCTGTCATCCACATCACCCAGGCAAAATACTTTTTCCAGCATGGGACTAGCGGCCTGCAAGCGCAAAGCTAGCGCAGCGTGATCACACTTGCCAATACAGGCTGCAGTAATAATAGCTTTGGCATCTACTTGCTGTGCAATGTCTTTAAGCTCATTGTCACGGTATAGCGTTGGCACGGGACTGACAATGATACCTAGGCGAGCACAGGTTAGATAAACAATAGAAAGATCAACGATATTGGGCAGTTGTACGATTAAGACATCATCTTTTTTTAAACCATGTCTCGTAAACATAGCGGCATAGCGCATGACCCGCTTTTCAGACTGCTGCCAAGTGAGTCTAGTAGGCTCGCGGCCATAAAGATCCATAGTATTGGGGGCATCAACGAGTGCCATATTATCAGGATGGTCGGCGGTATGCTTTTTGAAGATATCATCTAGCGTGACTTCTTGCCACCAGCCTTTCTCTTTATAGTTTTCGATTCTTTCTTTTGGAATAACAATCATTTATCCACATCCTTATGTCGTTTAAATTTAAAATCAGCACGCTAGCTGGTTGGTTTTTTTAAAGCTTAAAATAGCTGTAATGTCCTTTAAGCTGTCTTCTGCATCATAGCATTGATACAGAAAACAGATGTGCTCTAAAAATTACTGTTGAGATATTTGAATTACTTGTTCCGCAATAAATTTTTCTGAATTTTACCAATAGAAGTTCTAGGGAAATCATCGATGACGCGAAATTCTTGCGGCACCTTAAAATAGGACAAATATTGTTCACAAAACTGCCTTAACTCGTCGTCTGTAACTTGCTGCCCCTCGTATATTTTAATATAGGCAATAACGGCCTCTTCACGCAATTGATCGGGCTCACCGACCACAGCGCAAGCTTGTACAGCAGGGTGTCCCGATAGAATATTTTCAATTTCCATTGACGAGATATTTTCCCCTGCTCTTTTAATCATGTCCTTATTGCGATCGACAAACCAAATAAAACCGTCGCTATTGATATAACCATTGTCTCCCGTAAACAGCCAGCCATTTTGCAGCGTTTTTGCCGTCGCTTCTGGGTTTTTATAATAGCCTTTCATCAGCGAGGGACCAGTCAATACGATCTCCCCTACAGCCAAAGGCGGCAGCTCTTGTCCATCTTCATCCAAGATTTTCACCTGATGACCGAGTGCTGCTTTGCCAATGGCGTAAATACCCGTTTCTGGATCCATAGGCATCTCTTCGTATAGCGGCGTGACAATATTGGAAGTAATAGATTCAGTTAAGCCATACCACTGGAACAACTTAATGCCAAAACGTTGTTGAAACTTGTCGAGGTCATCTGCGGTGACCTGCAAACCATAGGCGGCTTGACGCATGCTGTTAGGTTTTTTATTAGCTTGCACAGGGGTCTCTAGCAGCATCTTAATAATAGTGGCTGTTAAGCTGCTCACCGTCGGTTGGTGTTTTGCTACCGTGTCCCAAAACGTTGAGGAGCTAAAGCGTCTTTCTAAAACTATAGTACCGCCACAAACGAGCATGGCCATAGAGGTATAGTATTGCGAGTTAACATGAAACAAAGGTAAAAAGATAAAGTAGCGATCTGCTGGGGTTAGTTGTTGATATAGAACCGAAGAATGACCCGCAAATAAGTAATTCTCATGGGTAATCAGCACCCCTTTTGGCTTAGCTGTAGTACCTGAGGTATACATGATAGCGGCGACGTCATCCGGCGTAACCGCACAATCGATGCTATCGTCAGATAATAGCGACAGCTCCTCTGACCAATTTAAGTCACTATCTTGACAAAAAGCCAAGTTTCTTTGACCTGCCGTTTCGATATGACTGGCATCAATCAGCTCTTTTTCGTAAATAAAACCTTTGCTTTCAGAATGTTCTAGAAAATAATCTAATTCAGACGCCGTAGAGGCTGTGTTAATAGGCAGCAGTACAGCCCCTATCGCTCCGCAGGCAAACCAAGCTTCATAAAATAACGGTGAATTACCTAAGAAAACCGCTACGACATCTCCTTTTTTAATGCCTTGTTGTGCCAACCAACGCGCCAGTTGATTCACGCGTTGCAACATAGAAGTGTAGGTGCGGTGACAGTCGCCAAAAATGACAAAATCTTTTTTAGGATGCTTTATGGTTTGCTTTTTAAGCATCGTATAAGTCGTATGGTGGCCATGCGTTAGCATAAATAAAACTCCTTTTTATTAAGAAATTAACGGGATGACGGTGACAATAACGCCACTTACAATCATTAATAAAACCATCGAAACCAGACAATATCCCCAAATGTCTTTTAACCCAAGTCCTGACAGTCCCAGTGCAGGGAGCACAAAGAACGGCTGCATTAAGTTGGTCACTAAATCACCAATGGTCACCGTATTGACCACGGTGGCAATAGGAATACCATAGGCGCGCGATGCCTCTAGCATAATCGGCCCCTGAATTTGCCACTGGCCGCCCGCTGAGGGCACAAAGACGTTCACCAGGGCCGCTGATAACATGGACAGCAGAGGAAAGGTATATTCGTTTGAGATAGAAACGAAGGATTGAGAGATGACAGTGATCAAACCTGAGCCGACCATCATGCCCATAATGCCGGCATAAAAAGGGAACTGTAAAAGAATACCGGATGCTGAAGGCATACCTGCGGTGATAGCATTCACATAACTTACAGGAGTACCATGAAGGGCGAGACCCAGAATAATGAAAAAGAAATTCAAAATGTTAAGCTCTAGGTTAAAGCCATTTAACACCACATATTGACCCAACCACAGCATGCCTAGTGCCACGAGGATATAGTTAATAATTTTGCTACGGTCGAGCTTTTCAGCAAAAGTTTTAGCTTCTGCAAATTCTTCTACTACGAAAACATCCACATCTGCTTCAAAATGAATCACTTCCTCTGGCTTTGGCATCATCTTGATATAAACAAACAACACCACAGCTAGGCCAATAAAAGCAGTCAGCATTAAGGTCGGACTAAAGATAGTTTGCGACAATGGAATGAGGCCGATTTCCGCTTCAAGCGAGTGACCAGGAGTATTCACGAGCAGCGGCGCAGTAACCGTAATACTGGCCGGTAAAACGGCAATAGTGCCGGTATAAGAAGCCGCTATTAGAATACGAAAGTCAGCAGTTTTGACATTTTTTGCCACTTCAATAGCAAATAACGTCCCTAGCACTAGACCAAGCCCCCAGCTAAGATAGCCAGCAACAGCAGCGACCAGGATGGTCATAATTAAAGCGGACTTCTGGGTTTTCGGTATTGAGGCCATACGTAGCATCAATTTTTGTACAGGTGGCGCTTTAACCAAGGCATAACCGGTGATTAGTATTAAAATCATTTGCGTGGTAAAGGCTAAAAAGTTCCAAAACCCGCCATACCAATGGGTCGTCATTTCAGTTACGGTTTGATGGGTGACCGTCACCCCAAGAATCATAGTAATAAAAGTCAGTAGAATGGCAAAGATAAAAGCATTGGGTAAATAGTTTTCGACCCCAACATTAAAACTTTGTGAAATTTTGCGTAACATGTGGCTGTACTCCCTTCCTTGGTAGGCGCTTACACTCTTCCATGTATAGTGTATGACGGTATAAATATATGTAAAATGTCCTAATACTTACTGCGACTTACCTGATGTAGCTAATGAAAACTAAATTTAAATGTCTATAATTTTTAAACGCACGAATACCGACCAAATTACTGAAAATTAATATTTTCAATAACTTAGCCGTTATGTAAAACAATAAATGATGGGTTAAATACGCGTAGAATTACTATTTTTGAATTTAATAAGCCGTCAGTTAATGAATAAATTACGGCTTAACCATTAACTACTGCCTAGCCAAGATATTAATAACCGCAGTGGCCTCTTCTACCCCATAAATCCCGCCGCCGTTTTCTTGAATAGCGATACGCGCACCCTCTACTTGACGCTTGCCCGCCTCGCCGCGCAGTTGGGTCACGAGCTCATAGACCTGACCCAAACCTGTCGCGCCAATCGGATGGCCTTTAGACTCCAGACCGCCCGATGGATTGACAGGGATACGGCCACCAATCGTCAGCTCGCCAGCTTCCGCCGCTCTACCCGCCTCGCCATATCCGACCAATTGGAGATTTTCTACTTGAATAATTTCGCCCATAGCCGTAGCATCATGCACTTCAGCGACGTCGATATCTTGAGGAGAAACGCCTGCCTTATCATAAGCCTCTGTAGCAGCGAGTGCGGTAAGGTGATTTTTATAATCCTCAAAACTGCGGTTTGAGCTTGAGCGCACCACACTGCTTAATAATTTAACAGCACGGCTAGCTTCACCCTTAAGACGCTTTAACCCTTCCGCATTACATAAGACGGTAGCGGACGCCCCATCAGAGATTGGCGCGCACATAGGTAGGGTTAAGGGATACGTAATCGGCGGCGCCGCCAAAACCTCTTCTATGGTATAAGGGCGCTGATATTGTGCTAAAGGATTATGTACTGAGTGAGTATGATTCTTCGCACAGACCGCCGCAATTTGTCTTTGCGTGGTACCAAACGTGGTCATATGCTGGCGACTAAAAGCGGCATAGACGTCCATAAACATAGAATAAGGTTTAGGAGATTGTGAGCCTTCAGGGCACTCGAAACCTGCGCCCATAGCCAATAGAGTATCGCGGTTGTCCTCTACTGTACTGACATCCCAAGCCGAGTCAAAAGCGGCAAACATCTTTGCTTTATCCTCATTGATCATCTTCTCAGCGCCTACCGCAATGGCGATATCACACGAGCCACTTTTGATAGCCATCGCGGCCAGATGCAAAGCAGTACTTGAAGACGCGCAAGCCCCTTCAATATTAAAGATAGGGATACTTTGAAAGCCCATCGAGCGTAACGCCACCTGACCAGGGATCATGTGTTGACCCTGCATAAAGCCGATGACACAGGAGGCAAAGTAAGCTTGCTTGACTTGGTCCAATTCAGCACCGGCATCGGTCAATGCCTGCTCTACCGCTTCACGCGCCAAGTCTTTATAACTGCGCTCTATATGACGGCCAAACTTAGTCATGCCGACGCCTGCGATATAAATGTCATTCATAAGTCATTCCTTAGACTAATTGTAGGGCGTAATGGTTTATTGATTACTATAGAGTTTTGAGTAATTAGTTTTGCAGAATAAGCTTTAACTAGTGCTACCTGCATAACAGTGCTGTCATTAAGCAATTTTACGGCTCGCATTCCAGTATTTTTCACGCACTTTTCTACGCAGCACTTTGCCCACCACACTAGTAGGAATATGCTCAACGATAAGAATAGTTTTGGGTGCCTTATACTTACCAATCAGACTTTTCACATGAGTAATCAGCTCAAGTTCTGTCAGACTTACACCCTCTCTAAGGATAACTTCAGCATGGACAGCCTCCCCCCATTCTTCATGAGGGATACCGACCACTGCAGCCAGTAACACATTGGCGTGGCTATTGAGCGCAGACTCGACTTCATTGGCATAAATATTAAAGCCACCTGAAATAATCATGTCCTTTTTACGATCTACGAGGTAGATAAAGCCTTTATTGTCCATATAACCCAAGTCGCCCGACTTCCAAAAACCATTGTGAAATTCTTCAGCCGTCAGCTCAGGCAAATTGAGATAGCCTTGGCAGACACTGCGTGAGCGTACCCAAAGCTCCCCTGTCTCACCCTGCGGCAACTTATTGCCTTCGCTATCAACAATAATGCATTCGACGCCTGGGGTAGGTTGACCGGCAGAGCCCAATCTTACTTCGTCCGCCTCTGTTCTGATAATATGTTGCTCGGTACTCATGTTAAAGGCAAAACCAAAATGCTCGGTAGAACCATAGCCTTGGATGAAGATATTACCCAACTTTGCCTGCAGTAATTTGAGCTTACCGGGGCTCATAGGCGCAGCGCCATACACCACATATTTGAGCGTGCTGAGATCAGACTCAATCTCTAATAAGCGATATAGAATGGTGGGTACTAGGAAAGTTAGCGTGGCTTTTTCTTGGGCGATATTAGCGCAGTAAGCATTTAGGTCTGGGCTATTCTGCGTAATAGTACAGCCGCCCGAATATAGGGTTGGCAATACCAGCATGCCGCTACCATGACTGATAGGGGCGACATGGATACACCTCGGAGAGTCGGCCCACATGGCCTTATCATCAAAAGCAAAAGCGGTATCACGACAGCTAAACCAATTATCCATACTGTACATGGCCGGCTTACCTTTGCCCGTCGTACCACCAGTAAAGCGAATCAGGGCACAATGCTCACGATCATCCAGTTCAATATCAGGATTACTATCCGAGGCTTGCTCTACCAATTCCCAAAAATAATGCACACCTTCGAGCATCTCTTCTGGCTTGTCCATCACAACGATAGTGACGCCCTGCGCTATTAGCATGTCATAGTGCGTGGTTAAGAGGGCGGTTTCTATAAAGGCAACTTTGGCATTAGCGGCGGCCACCTGCCAAGTATGCTCTTCTAGCGAGTCTCTAAAATTGGTAAAGGCACCGGTAGCGCCACCTTTAAATATAGTGGGGGCATGAATGAGAGAGAGGTTGTCATTATCGAGAATGTTAATAAAGCTATCGCCCACCCCTAACCCCAAATTGACCATCATATTGACGATTTGGTTGGTTAACAGGTGAAATTCAGAGAAAGTATATCTGCGATTGCGCTCTATATTGACTATAGCCTCACGCTCGCCATAACGCTGTGCCAATGCGGCCATGTGATTGCTAAAATTAATAATCATGGTTATCTTCCTTGATAAGGGGTAGTTCCTGTTTTTGCTATAGACCCTCTGGTCATAAGCAGCCTTGCTATAAATCGTTCTGTCTTTCTAATTACGCCAATTGATAGCGTAAAACCCCAGAGGGCTCTTCCGTCTTACAAATAACCTCTCCGGTATTCACTAAATAAGTAATGTGCGCAAAGGTTTCTTCCAGTGCCATACACCGCGCAAACCCCTGTTTTTTCGCCCAACCCAACACCGAAGCCAACTCATTGACCGTACGCCATTGCTCGAGGCTGTCCCGTAATTTTTCTAGCGAGTTTTGATGGTGTTGCAACACTTCGCGGACGCGGTTTTCGCCGTGATAAAAAGGCTTATTATGCGCCGGTAAAACCTGTGCTTTAGGATTAATCCAAGCCAACATGTCGCTGAGCCCTGCTAGCCAACCTGCTAATGGGTCCGCCTCTTGACTTAAATAATTGATACCGACATGGGGAGTAATATGCGCGATGATTTGATCCCCGGCAATCAAGACTTCTCCGGAAGCTTTTTGTAGACACAAATGCTCAATAGAATGGCCTGAACTGGACCATAGCTGCCAGTCTTCACCACCGATTTCTAGCGTATCGCCAGACTGCACGATAGTCACGTCAGTGGGTAATGGACCAAACATCTTATCGACATACTCCCAGACGGACTCTAGACTTTGCATATCTTCTGCTGACGCTGCCAACTGGCTATAAAAGGCAGGCAAACCACTGTAATCCTTGGCACTGCGATACTGGTTTTCTAGCTTTGCCTGCGCCATTTCTTGAGCAGAAATATACAGCGGCGCTTGACAGTAGTCCTGCAACCACCCTGCCAGCCCAATGTGATCCGGATGGGAATGGGTGACTAAGATGCCGGTAATGGTAGAGGTTTCAGGTAGGTTCGCGAGCAAGTTTCGCCACAACTCACGATTTTCATCAGAGGCCGGTCCAGTATCAATGACAAACCAGCCGTCCACATCCCTAATGAGATAGATATTGATATGATCGAGCTTGCTAGGGATTTTAAAGCGAGTCCATAGCACCCCATCACTGACGACCAATACTTCACCAAACCCTGGTGCTTTCATATAGCTTCCTTGCTGCTTGTTCATACGCTTGCCTTTTATTAACTAACCCAGTCCTTTCGCTTATGGCTTAACTTATCTAGCCTGCAAAATAGTCGCCGCATCCAGACGAATATAGCGACCATTCATATAGCTATTTTCGATAAGAAAAGCGCAAGTAGATGCAAATTCTTCCATATTGCCCATACGCTTAGGTGCTTCACACATAGCAATCAGGGCTTCGCTAACTTTAGGATCGAGCGATTCAACCATAGGGGTGGCAAACATACCCGGAGCAATAGAGTTAACGCGAATCCCCAATTTGCCAAACTCACGCGCAGCAGGCATGTTAAGACCATTGACGCCAGACTTTGATGCGCCATAAGCGCTTTGCCCAATTTGTCCTTCCCAAGCCGCACCAGAAGAGACGTTGACGATGACGCCGCGCTCGCCTTTTTCATCCGGCTCATTTAATGCCATCTTTTCCGCACATTTTGACATGACGGTATACAGGCCAATCAAATTCACATTAATTACAGCTTTAAAATTCGCTAACGCTGAAGCTTTGCCTTCTCGATCTAGAATCTTTGCCGGCGCGACAATACCTGCTGCATTAATATCCGCATGTATAGCACCAAACTCAGCCATAATAGCCGCCATAGCATTATCAACGTCTGCCTCTATAGTTACGTCCGTACGGCAGAACATCGCTTTATCATCGCCCAACTCAGCAACAGCAGCGTCACCCGCTTCTTGATTCATATCTAATAGTGC
>Ga0098065_1000848_pt1 | contig 12477 bp, 9 predicted proteins | sample 25_taG_FD_75062 | JGI IMG/M metagenome (GOLD analysis project Ga0098065, IMG submission 75062) | Marine viral communities from Cariaco Basin, Caribbean Sea - 25_WHOI_OMZ | ecosystem: Environmental > Aquatic > Marine > Oceanic | place: Caribbean Sea: Cariaco Basin | collected 2014-11-08 | reverse complement strand
TTTACTGATTGCCACAGAAAAGGCATCCGTAGACATAGAAAAAGCAAGTAATAGAAGTGCGATAGGATTCATGTGATTTTCTCTGGTCGAGTGTAGAGTCCACGACATAGCCACACCCCCGACCTGCAGTGTAGATATATCGATGGTCTCGCCAACCGAGAGGTGTTCGTACCATGGCATGTGGCCAAGTATGTTGATACGAACGCTTTCGCAGTACGAAAGCAGGCTACTCCCCAAAGAACGCTTAGATTATCATTGATACGCTATAAGTCAATCATAAAATACTAAACCCTTCATACCAGATTTTTATAGTATGAAGGGTTTTTGATACTTTTATTTTTTACATACTGTTAGTTTTAGTAGTCGATAGTGTAGCTCAACCCATAAGTCGTGCCCGAAGCAGGCAGGCGGTTCAAATCGCCAAATGTGGTCTGATGATAAACCGTTTGATAGTCTTTGTTGAGCAAGTTATAAACCCCATAATCTACTCGACCAACTGGCATTTTTACCTGTCCCAAGACATCAAGTGTCATGTAACCTGTAACAGGTAAGGCGCTAGAGTCAGGGTCTTTTTTCTGGTCTTTAAAAGCTCTGTCATTACCGCCTATTGCCAGTGCTTGCAAGCGTATATTGCTGCCTTCATCGAATTGGTATTGCGCAAATGCGGTGCCTTTTAACGGTGTCAGACGTACGGCATCCAGCTCTAGCCAATCGCCATCCTTATCGTACTGACCGCGGGTATAGGCAACACTGCCGCCTACTTGCCATTTGTCACTGATATCATGGCTAAGCGATCCCTCTACCCCGTAGACGCGCTCGTCAGTATCAATGACTTCTACTGTATAGCTGTCAGTAAAGCGTACGACTTTATCTGATTCATTATAAAAACCACTCAATCGAGCAGCCGTATCGCCATGCTTGCCTTGCCAGCCAAACTCGTAGTTATTGATGGCAATAGGCTGTACGTTTTCTGAGTTGACCACAAATCCTGCCCGCACATCACGCAGCGCACGCTGGATATCTGCGGTGGTAAAGCCTTGTGAAAAGTTAGCAAATATTTGATCATTTGGGGTCAGCTGATAACTTGTGCCAAGATTGAATAAGGTTTTGTCGTGGTCTGTATTGCCCTTTTCTACTCTGCCTGCTTGATAGTCAATACCATAAGCGGCACCTGTCCCACTGATGCGAGGGTCATTGAAGTACTCGTCAAGCAGCTGCTCATAGATGGGCGTAAAAGTATCAGTCTCTGACTTCAATTTTTGATAACGCACACCAGCACTGGTGTGCCATTTATCAGTGATGTCTACGTCTGCATTGACAAAAGCACCCCATTTATCGATGGTCGTATCTGGCCCACCATTGTACGTGAGACCATTGGGCTGGGCGCTTAGACCATTACTTGCCATAAACTCATTTAAGTCTTGTCCATAGTAGGTCTGCTTGCTTTTTTCACGTTCAAAGTCAGCGCCGTAGCTAAAGAGCGTTTTTTTGCCTGCGATTTCGCTATCGGTCTGCATAGCAGCACGCAAACCTAAGACCTCGATATCAGCCTCTGATTGAGTGACGACGACTGCCCCGCCTAATAATTCTTCTAGCGTACTCTTATCGGTAAGACCATTAGCTACCCAGACTTTGCCCGCTTGTTTAGGGAAGTCTTTACCAGAAGGGTAAAAGCGGCCTTTCTCGTCTCTATAGTAACCGGTAACGCTTAGATTTGAGCCTGCAATATCATCATTGTTGTAGTTTAAGTTGACAGAGGTTTTGGTCGTCAGCGGCTCGTTTTTTATGTTGGCACCATCAATCGCTTTTAAAGATGGTTTTGCGCCAAATAACACTGCCAAACCATCGCCATAATCTGGGCCGTAGTCGGTATCTTGCTCATCATTATAATAAGTCACGGCAAGATCAATACTTTGACTGTCCGTTAACGCCATACCCAAGCTACCATTAACACTCAAGGACTTGGTATCTTGTTGATCTGTTTGGTTGACATCAGGACTGATGCGATCGCCATGACTATCGAACTTGCCGCCTTTGGTATCATAATCGACATCTAAACGACCATACACTTGCTCGCCACCATAGCCTAGTGTCTGACCCACATGATAACCGAATGACTCTGAGTCAAAGTCTCGGCTGCTACTCACGCCCACTCTAGTTTGTCTGATAGGGCCATAACCCACCAGAGATTTAGTCACAAGGTTAATCAATCCGCCAGCCGCACCAGCACCATAGATGCTGGTCGCACCTGAGAGCACCTCTACCCGCTCAAGCTGTGCAGGATCAATACTATTTAGCTCGCGTGAGAGACTACGCGAACTGCTTAAGGGAACACCATTTAGCAAAAACTGCACAGGACGACCATGCATGGTGGTACCGTAATTACTGGTTGAGCCACTACTAGCACCTAGACTTGGAATCAGTTGTGCCAAGATATCACCCGTAGTACGGTCACCTGTGGCCTGCATTTTTATGTCATTTTCGCTAATCACTTGCGTGACTGCGGGCATTTCACTGATTTTTTGTGCCAGCGCTGTCCCTGTTCTAGCATTGGCAGCGACTTTGATGGTATCCAAGGTCACACTAGGCACTGCCTTAGATGATGAGCTTGATGCTATTTCTGCGGTAGTTTGTATGTCTAATACGACATTCGCTGTATTGGTACTGGTTTGCGCATGTAACTGCTGGCTGATACAAAGGGTAAGAAGAGATAGAGCAACGTGATGGTGGCTTTTCATAATTACTTCACTTAGGTTATTTCACTTAGTTGGATAGGTGGACAGTGATATGCGTTATATTTAGCAAATAATACTGTATGTACTAACTTTGTGAAAGACATCATAAATGATAATGATTATTATTTATATAAAATAATCTATTATGTTTTTGTGGCAACTGGTGAGCATTGCCATCACCTCCCCACTACGAATCGGTTCTAGCCTTTTGTCGTAGTTGGCACCTTGCGAATAAGCCATAAGAAATAGCCACCGCCGATGATGGCGGCGACTGTACCAGCAGGCAGCTCATAAGGGAAAATCACATAACGTCCGATCCAATCCGCTAGCACCATGACGCCCGCCCCTAACAATGCCGCTAATGGTAACTGCCGCTCAAGCTTGACCGCCCCAAGTGACGTCGCCAAATGCGGCACCATCAGACCAATAAAACTCAAGGGTCCGACAGCTAGGGTACTGGCTGTACTCAGTGCTGCTACTAATACTAATAGTGAAAAGGTGACTGGTGTGATTGCCACACCCAAATTACGCGCGACCCCTGTGCCCAATCCAAGGACGCGCAATGGCTTGATAATCAATAAGCTAAGTACAAACAAAATGAGTGCAATGCCAATGAGATACCAGACCGTATTGGGCTGGGCGCTATAGGTCGTGCCTGATAACCAGCTGAGCATCGCCTCCAGACGCGGGTCACCTGATAGCTTGACCATGTGCATGACTCCATCCATCATGGCGGCAATACCAATACCGACCAATAATAGATAGCCTGAGCTGACTCTACGTGCTAGCCAAATGACCAACAGCAATACCGCCATCGCACCTGACAGTCCTGAAACTAGTAACGTACCTGCGCCAGCCGACAGCCCCAAACTTGGCAATAATAAAAACCCTAAAATAACCCCAAGCGCCGCGCCTGAGCTCACACCTAAGACCTCGGGACTGGCCATAGGGTTGCGAGTTAGGGTTTGTAGCAGCACACCTGCAACAGCCAACATCAAGCCCGTTGCCGCCGCACTCAAGCTACGAGGCAGACGATATTGCTGCGTCAGCGCCCAATCCGTACTAAATCCCCAACCATTGATATCCTGTACAAAAAGACAAGCCAACATTATTGTGATGATAACTCCAACGCTCCATCGCCAAAATACAACGGTCTTGTTTTGACCGCTCATCATAGGGGTGACGGTTTCTATGCGCTCACGGCGCTGGCGCAAAATTAGCCAAATAATCAGTGGCGCACCAAGTATGCCCGTCATGGCACCAGCTGGGATTTGCATACCTAGTATCGGCTCAAGCAATAACGCAACATTGCTGGTCAACAGTAGTAGCAATGCGCCTAGCCCAAACGCGGCTACCAAACGCTTGCCAATGGACGAGATACCCAGCGCATTGACCAAGCTTGCCGCACCAAGACCAATAAAACCAATCAAGCCAACTTCACTAATGACTAATGCCGTTACCATTGCCACAATGAGCACCACCAATGCGCGAATACCATTGATCGGTACGCCCAAACGCCTGGCCTGCGAGTCATCCAAGCTCATTAGCGTCAGCGGCTTTAACAAAGGTAGGCTCACTATGGTCATTAAGATAGCCGTTACTACCAGTATTTGACTGGTGTCCCAGCTACTTTGGGCCAAAAACCCAGCCGCCCATGACAACATGCCATTACTGCGCTCAGCGAAAAATAGCACTAATACATTGGCGACCGCTGCTAGCAAAATATTCACGACCAAACCAGCTAATATCAAAATCAGCGGGTTAAATCGACTGGGCGCTGATAAGGCAAACACCAAACCCATACTTATAATGGCACCGACAAAAGCCACATAAATGCCACCGTAAATGGCCAGACTTGGTAAAAATAACGTCACAATCAGCATGGCCAATTGTGCGCCTACCCCTACCCCCAACGTAGTGTCTGACGCCAATGGGTTTTTGACCAGCTGCTGTAGCAAGATACTGACCACACCCAACAACCCGCCTGCCAATAACGCCACTATACTGGTCGCAACCAAATGAAGCTGCGTCGCCATACTGGTAATATCCAGTTGCGAGCTTGGTAAAAATAGCTCACTAATCGGACGCGTCCATTCTTGATCTAATAGTGTCCAACCACTCCATACTGATAAAACCATTAGCCCTATGAAAGTAATCCACAATCGCCAAGATGTGATAGTCAGTAAAGAGATATCAGGTCTGCTCGGTGGCGGCTTAGACGATGAAGTAATTGCTGAATAGGAGCGTGAAGCCGAGGTCATAGCATTGGTACTATTATTGGTATTAGTAGAGTTAGTATTAGTGGAAGTATCGGTGTGGATAGTCATAATGTGGCACCGCCTTTCAACGGAACCGTCGATAGATTATTTGCCAAACTGACTAGTGACGACATACCGCCATAAATCCATACTGGTGGCAACTCTGCCATACAGCGATTATCCCCATAACCTAGACGCTGCCATACCAAACTGTCCTTAATCTCAGCTTTAGTGATTGGGCTCATGGGATCTATGATAAGTAGGCAGGTCTCATCATCTAACTGCGCCAAATCTTTCATGCGTATTGGAAAAAACCCCCATGCATTCCCCTTACCCAAGGCCACAAGCTCTTTACCCATTTGATTTAATGCCACTCTGAATAGGCTGTTATCGACATACATGCGCATATTATTGGCATCAGCAAACTGTACCACCGCAAACTTTTTTACTTTCGGATAGCGCTGTTGCAGGTTCACGCCAGCTCGACTAATTTCTTTTTGACTCTGTACAATATAGTCTTCTGCCAACTTAGGGTTTTCAATAAGCGCACCAAGCGCTCGCGTCGGTTCGGTATAGTCAGCCCATGTTGCTATCTCCCCTTTTGCTGCAAACATCACTGACTCGGCAGGCACATCACCATATAGGCTGCGAGCATGTTCATAAAAATAATTATCTATGACCATATCAACAGGGAGCTGGGCGACTAACTCGGCATTAGGCTGATAACGAATGCCAATATCTGTGGTTGACGCTGGGAGATTGGGACGACCAACCCATCTGTCCCACACTCTGATATCACCAGTCGCAATCGGCGCATGTCCCATCGCGGTTAGCGTCGCAGCATTACCCCAATCAGGGGAGACGATATTGATACTGTCATTATTAATACGGTCACTATTAATAATGACAGTATGGCTGTCTTCTGTTTCAGCGATACTGTCAGGAGGTGATTCATCAAAGTGAGTAATATCTTTGTCGGATGCCGAGTGACTACAAGCGGTCAATGTCAACGAGGTGAGCATGGCAAAGGCGAAGAGAGTCAGCACTTTGAATACGGCTGCTGGCAACGCAAGCACTGATGTGGCTACCGAGTGCCTTGGCGATTGATATTGATAAAAAACAGAAAGCACAACAGAAAACATAGGGGCATATCTTTTTAGGCGAGTTGGAATGAGAGAGAAGCGATCTGATGTCAAGCGACTGCAACAGGCTGCCCTGTTATCGGATGATTAAGCAGTTGCATGTCAACGTTAAAAATATTGTGTAATACCTCAGATTGCATCGTGCTTTTGATAGTGCCATTGTGACAAACTCGGCCGTTTTTTAACGCGATGATACGATCCGCATATTGCGCGGCCAAATTAATATCATGAATAATAATCACCACACTCAAGCCCTGCTCATCTACCAAACGGCGGATCAGCTGAATGACCTCAATCTGATAATGCATATCCAGTGCAGCGAGCGGCTCATCAAGCAATAGATACTTAGTGTCTTGCGCCAAGCACATCGCAAGCCAAGCACGGGCACGCTCGCCACCTGATAATGTGGCCGTGATACGATCAGCAAACGCTTCGGTTTGGGTCACCTTTAGCGCTTGCTCGACTTTATCTCTATCCATTTGGGTTGGCTTTTGTAGCCATTTCTGATGCGGATAGCGTCCGAGCATCACCAGCTCACGCACGGTAAATCCAGCAGCGTCCGGCAGTTGCTGCGGCAGATAGGCCATTTGACGTGCCAGCTCTTTACTGCCGTAATCATTGATGCGAGTATCATCTAAGGTAATACTACCGCCACTACTCGCCATCTCGCCTGCCAATGCTTTGATCAGGGTCGACTTGCCTGAACCGTTATGTCCAACTAGCGCCACCAACTGCTTGGTATCAATCTCGCAGCTCACGTTATCTAGTAAAGTATTCCCTTGACGACTGATGGTCAGTTGGTTTGCACGTAGCATATAGGCACTCATTATTGATAGAAAATTGAAAAAGTAAGGCTCGATGACAGTTATTTTTTTGCAGCATTTTTGTCTCGAAACACTTTATTGAAGCGCTGTTTTAAAGCATGGACTTGAAAACAAAACGGTAATGAGAGATGATTTTACTCGTAAACGATAATAAAAACAATTATCATTAACTAATCGAAGTTTGCATTTATTAATTTACCTCTGCTTATGAGTATCAATATGGCTAATATCCTCCTATCTTCTGAACGTAATAGTTATGGTCAAGACAGACCGTATACCTCCTTAAATGCCCCTGAACTAAAAGACATCATCAGTCATATCAATGAAGAACATATAGATGAGCTGCTAGGATTTTTAATCGCATTTACCCCTATATCCAATGCTGAATTAGATAATATAGAGGTACAATTGACGACGGTTTACGCTGAAGGTCTCGAGTTACAAGTACAGCCAAAAAATGTAGAGTCTCAATCTGTTAATACTCAAAACCACACTGTGCAGAATCAAACCTTTTTTATTGCCTTTCCCGCAGCCATTACCCATCCTGATGAGCTACAAGTTCAATATATTGCACTCAAACAAAGGGCAGATAAAAAGCTGGGTAAAAAAACAATCAAATTAATTAAGCAAACCTTTACGGTGGAAAACTGCTATGAAGTCAGCGAGAACATGCTCCGCCTTGAACTACGCATGCCTGAATTGAGTAATAATGACCCATTAAACAAACAGCGCTCCTCAGTGCCAATCAACGACGCAGGCTATGCTTACTTGTTTGACTTGGCGCACAATAGCGCCGCTAAGAATAGCGTAACCACTGGTATAGAGGACAACGCACGCTCTGCACGCGCTCATCGTTATTACACCTTAAGAAAAGCTTGGAAAACGCCTACTGGCATACAAGCGTGGGTCGATGTGTTTCTTCATGGAGATACACTGGGCGGCAGTTGGGCTCAGTCTCTACAGGTAGGTGAAACCATAATCACCAAAAGAGAATTCCCTGAAAAGGTGGATCATTTGCGTGATGGTCAAGCGTTACTGATCGCCGATGAAACATCTATGCCGACTGTCGCGAGATTACTTGAGCTTTGGGAAAATCCGACACCGCCGTTAGTTGTTTGTGTCACACACAACGCGGCGGATCAGCGTTATTTTGATACCGTAAAAATACGTAGTGGTATTGATATTGATAGCAGCATGAATAATAGTACTGAGGGCAATAGTAAACGCACTATTAAGAATAGCGTTAAAGACAACTTCACCGTACTTCCCATCGTCATCGATCAACAATGCTCAGGACAGCATTTAGCGTCCCTAATCGATAGTACGGTAGGTAATTATTTAACGGATCAGCCCTTAAAAATTGATAAGGTCTGGGGTGCGTTAGAGGCAAGTGCTGTCAAAGCGCTGCGCCCGATGCTCAGAGAGCGGCTTGATCTTAGCCGTGCAGATGTTGTGATAAAGGTTTATTGGCGGCAGGATTAGACCCACAAAATAGGGCTTGTTGACCGTAACAATCGAGGCTGAAGATGACAGTTTTTCAGTATTCTCATGCACATCATTCAACACTGAACTGTTCACTACTAGGGTTTGTAGCTGCAAAGCATTGTACGTTATAGTCTTTATTCAAGACTTGATTAAAGCAAATCTCAACATTCCTCAACATTGTGCAAGCACGCACGGTTATTAACCCCACTCAAGGATGGTATATGAAAACCCTTAGAACACCTGATGATTGTTTTACCAATCTACCCGATTATGACTTTGCCCCAAACTATCTGATGGTCGACGATACCGAGGGCGGTGAGCTGCGCGTGCATTATCTCGATGAAGGCCCAAAAGATGCTGACCCCATATTACTGCTACACGGCGAGCCTTCTTGGAGTTATCTGTATCGCAAAATGATTCCGATACTGACGGCCGCAGGACACCGTGTCATTGCGCCAGACCTCCCCGGGTTTGGCAAATCAGATAAGCCAGCAGCGCGTACTGACTACACTTATCAGCGTCATGTCGACTGGATGCAATCGGTACTTGACCAGTTAGATTTGAATAATATCACGTTGTTCTGTCAAGATTGGGGTGGTCTGATCGGTCTGCGCTTAGTGGCAGAAAACCCAGATAAGTTTGCTCGGGTAGCCGCTGGCAATACGATGCTCCCGACTGGAGATCACGATCCTGGCGAAGGGTTTCGCAAATGGCAGCAGTTTTCGCAAGAGACACCGCAGTTCAATGTAGGCGCGACGATCAAAAGTGGTACCACAACGACGCTATCACAAGGGGTGATGGCTGCATACGATGCACCCTTCCCTGATGAGTTGTACAAAGAAGGCGCTAGGCAGTTTCCGTTACTAGTACCCACCACACCAGATGACCCTGCATCAGAAAAAAATCGTGCCGCTTGGGGAGTACTGAGCAAATGGACAAAACCTTTTATCACACTGTTTAGTGACTCTGACCCAGTGACAGGTGGCGGCGACCGTATTCTACAAAAACTGATTCCGGGCACCAAAGGCCAGCAGCATACGACCATTATCAATGGTGGGCATTTTCTGCAAGAAGATCAAGGAGAAAAGCTGGCTGAGTTGTTGCTTAAATTCATTCGTGATAATCCTAGGGCGTGTCCCTAATTCAAACGTTTATCACTAAATGGGCTAAAAATGGCTAAATCTTTGACAAACGGCGTCAAATAGCTGATCAATATCTCGATATTATTTGCACTATTTTCCTTGTTTGCCTGCGATTTATCTCATTTTTATCACCATTTTTAAAATAGGGACACGCCCTAGTGACTCTAAAGACTCGCAGTAAATGGCATATATAAAATAGCTCATAAAAAAACACCCTGACTGTTTAAGTAGACAGTCAGGGTGTTTTTGCTAAAAAGTATCAGTCTTTATACGATGTTTTTAAAAATATCATCGATGTACTTTTCTACTGCAACGTCATCACTGGTAATCTGAGCATACGTCCTAAGACCTATGATCTGAATTTGAAGATAGCGCGCCAATTCAGTCGGGTTTTTCTCTGCGTTGATTTCACCATGATCAATAGCTTGTGCAAATAGCGTAGCGAATGAGGCTTCTATCCCTTCCAAAATCCCTGTGGCATGTGCCAACAGCGCTGGACTATCATTCTGAGTCAATTCAGCGATCGTTTTTACAATCATGCACATACCACTTGGTGCCGTCACTTTATTACATACGATAACGGTATGGATAAAATGTTTTAATCCATCAAGCACGGTGTCTTTTTGCTCAATACAGTCAGCCAAACGCTTGGCACCATCTGCCGCATAACGGTTTAAGGATTCTATAAAGAGCTTATCTTTACTACCAAAAGCCGCATAAATACTACCAGGATGCATATTGATGACGTCTTGCAAATTGCGCATCGAGGTTGCGTGATAGCCTTTTTCCCAATAGAGATTTTTTGCTTTTTCGATCACATCCTCGCGATTGAACTTTATCGGAGCACTCATAACTTTTACCTTAATAGCTTTGCCTCAAAATCTATTTTAAGGCAAAGTTTATAGAATCAACCTTAGTTGCTGTTTTTAATCACTTTTTTATTATAAAGCTTTTTGCGCATCTTTGCTTCGATTAACTGTTTTTATCAAAATTCTGCGGGTAAAGCGCACGTGCAGCAACCTCATCTAACTCAGTTTTAAAGTCGATACTTTTAGGAATTTCACGCGCTTTTTGCACCGCAGGACGAGCATCAATAGTGGCAAACCAACGCTTTAGATTTGGATAATCATCTAATCCAGCGTCGCCCAGTACCACTGTTGCCTTGTCTATCCAGCCCCATGCGGAGATATCAGCGATTGAATACTCATCTCCAACCAAATACTCACGGCCTTCCAAATGGGTGTCGAGCACTTCGTAATGCCGCTCAGCTTCGCGAAGATAGCGGTTCATCGCATACGGGATCTTTTCTGGCGCCTTGTGCCTGAAATGCACAGACTGACCAGAATAAGGACCCAGACCAGTTGCTAAAAACATCAGCCATGAGAGCATCTCGCTACGATCTTCTGGCTGTCCTGCCAGCAATCCTGTTTTTTCAGACAAGTACATCAAGATAGCAGTAGAGTCGAACACACGTTTGCCATCATCTTCAAGGGCAGGCGTTTTGCCATTGGGATTGATAGCGCGGTATTCAGGCGTGTGCTGCTCCCCTTTTAGCGTATCGACAGCAACGAGCTCATAGGGCAAACCAGTCTCTTCAAGAAACAGTGCCACTTTCATTGGGTTTGGCGTTTGGTGAAAATAAAACTTAAGCATAATCTTGTCCTGTTACAACATAGTAGTCTGATGATCTTAAAATCTGATGACTATAAAAGGTATGAAAGATAACAAAAATAGGCATCGTGATCTGGAACGTTTTTTTATTGTCTGATAAATACTATAACTATAAATGAACGGTCGTTCAAGTAATAACTTATCTAATGCTGTACATTGATATAGTGGATTGCATACCCATACAGGCTACTCTATCCATCCTACTAACTAACGATAACAAGGGATTAAACATGTCTACATTAACGATTATTGCCAATATCACTGCCAAAGATGACAGCATTGCCCTAGTCAAGGCTGAGCTCGAAAAACTCATACCACCTACGCGTGATGAAGAAGGTTGTCTTGGGTATAACCTGTTCCAAGATAACGAAAACCCTGCTCACTTCATGTTTCATGAAAGCTGGGCCACGCGCGAGCTGTGGCAAATACATATGGAAAACCAACACTTAAAAGATTTTTCAGCCGCAACAGAAGGCGCTATTGAGTCCTTCATACTAAATGAGATGACAGAGATTGCTTAATCTCTATAATCACTCAATGAGAATTAGATCATAGGAATATTTATATTAAAAAGAGCGCTGCTGTGCTCTTTTTTTTGAGTGGTTTTTGGTTGATAAGATCGCATCGTAATCATTTAACTTGCTTCATTAGCTTGACGATATTCGTTACTACGTCTACGCTTACAAAGTATCACCCTCTCAAACCATTGATATCATTACTATAAACCCCACAGAAGATAGAAATATAATTTCACCGTTACAATTTATTTGAACGATTACTCAAATAATTATTGAGCGATTGTTCAATATCATTTATAGTGGTTTTATTGACTCGGTTACAAAGCAATATGTCTGATTTTGAGTGAGCACTCAACTTAATCGTTAAATATAAATCAGCAGATAAGCTTAACCAGCATAAAAATCTAAAACACATCAAATTTCAAATATACAATTAGGGATAATATTATGACGGATTTTACGCTTCACGATAAACAAAGCGCCCCACAAGAAAGCCAAGCCTTGCTTGATGCCTCTATCAATGCTTTTGGTATGGTGCCAAACCTACATGCCGTCATGGCTGAAGCGCCAGGTCTTCTAGAAGGTTATCAACGTCTGCATGAGTTGTTCCTGAACAGTAGTTTCGATGATGAAGAGACCACTGTGGTATGGCAAACTATTAACGTCGAACATGCCTGCCATTACTGTGTCCCTGCTCACACG
>Ga0098065_1000847_pt1 | contig 12491 bp, 12 predicted proteins | sample 25_taG_FD_75062 | JGI IMG/M metagenome (GOLD analysis project Ga0098065, IMG submission 75062) | Marine viral communities from Cariaco Basin, Caribbean Sea - 25_WHOI_OMZ | ecosystem: Environmental > Aquatic > Marine > Oceanic | place: Caribbean Sea: Cariaco Basin | collected 2014-11-08 | reverse complement strand
TTGAAGACTGAACATGATTAGCGATGAGTTATAGGTAGTGAATTTATGAAAAAGATACTATTAGTTTTATCCATGTTAGGAATAGGCATAGCTCAAACAAGTGGTGCTGCTGAAACAACTTTCCAATCGAATAATACTTTGACTCATACTATTGCTAATATCTCTGCTGTTTCGAATTATGGTTCTAGTCGCAATATCTATAGCACTAATGATGGTGCTTATAAGTCTAGCAACGATGAAATCAACAAAGCGATTGATAACTTAAGTGCTCATGCCAAGCAAAAAGAATATCAACTGGCTTCATTAACCAGTCGATTAAAATATGAAAACAAAGGTTCTGCACATAAAGATAGCTTGGCTGATATGAAAAAATGGGCAGAACAAGGCAATGTAGAGTATCAACTTAAGGTTGGTTTGATATATTACCAAGGCAAAGGTGTGCGTCAAGACCTTGTTCTAGCAAGAAAAATGTTTCAAAAGGCAGCTAATAAGGGAAATGCTAGAGGCCAAGGTGCGCTTGGTTTTTTTTATGAAGACGGTTTAGGTGGTCTTAAGCGAAACAGAGCTACGGCGAAGGAGTGGTATGGAAAAGCCTGTGATAAGGGTTTGCAAGATGGCTGCGATGAATATAGAAGATTGAATGAGCGCGGTTATTAATAAATAACTAGTTTTATGTTAGTACGCCAACCCCACATTAAGAAATTAATAATAAGAACTATGCCATGACCAAGACCAGTACTTCTATTAACGCGCACAATGTTACCTACGAATCTGTCTTCCAAGCCGATATCGTCACTCAGATGCAAGCACAAGGCTGGCAGTTAGGTAATCCTAGCGGCTATCAAACAGAGACTGCACTATATGAACAAGACGTGCTGGACTTTGTGCAAACTACCCAACCGCAAGAGTGGGAGAAGTTTTGCCGCACTTATCCTATTGACTCTGAGCGTCACTTTATCGCTGCATTGGTCAAACAGCTTAATAAGGCTGATGAGCACTCTACCGATCAAGCCTCACGTACTTATGGGACGCTGGGTGTCTTACGTCATGGTTTAAAGATTCGTAACGCGCGTTTTAGCTTGTGCCAGTTTAAACCTGAGCACAGTCTCAATCCTGAGATCATGGCGCGCTATGAGGCCAATATCTGCCGTGTTGTCCCTGAGGTGGTGTATAGCCCTCATGCCAGTCTAAAAGACAGCACTGACGGCAAGGTAGCTAAGCGCAACCGCATCGATGTCGTGTTATTCGTGAATGGCTTGCCTGTGACGACAATGGAGTTAAAGTCTGAGTTTAAGCAATCGGTACAAAATGCCATTACTCAGTACAAGAAGACCCGCCTACCAAAAGACCCTGATACTAAAAAATCTGAGCCGCTGCTGATGTTTAAGCGCGGCGCATTAGTTCACTTCGCCGTCAGCCAATATGAAGTTTATATGACCACAAGGCTGGATGGCGCGCGTACTTATTTCTTACCCTTTAACAAAGGCACAGCGGATGGCGGCGCGGGTAATGATATTCCTAGCGATAGCAGCCGTTATGCCACTGATTATCTATGGAACGAAGTGCTAACGTCTGAGAATCTCTTGGCGATTCTTGGCCATTTTATGCACTTGCAGATAGAGGATGAAGAAGACGCTATTGGGCGCAAGTCTAAAAAGGAAACCATGATGTTCCCGCGCTACCATCAGTGGGATGTGGTGACCAAATTGGTCAATGCGGCCATTACTGAAGGTGCTGGTCAAAAGTATCTGATTCAGCATAGTGCTGGCTCAGGCAAGTCCAACTCTATCGCATGGACAGCGCACCAGCTATCCACCTTATACAACAGCGACGGCGATAAACAGTTTCATTCCGTCATCGTCATTACTGACCGCACCGTGCTTGATGACCAGCTACAAGATACTATCTATCAGTTTGAACACGCTGATGGCGTAGTCGGCAAAATTAATAGAAAAGAGGGTGACGGCTCAAAGTCTGAACAGCTTGCGGCCGCGTTGGTAAAGTCGCAGCCGATTATCATTGTCACGATTCAAACCTTCCCGTTTGTACTCAAAGCGATTGAAGATTCAAGCGTTCTAAAGTCGCGCCGTTACGCCATCATTGCCGATGAAGCACACTCTTCACAGACAGGCTCTACAGCTCGCCAGCTGAAAGAAGTGCTCATCTCAGGTGATATAGAGAGTAATGCAGAGGATGACGCGCCGCTATCTAGTGAAGATAGCCTTGATTTCATAATGGACGCCACGCTTGCTGCGCGCCGTAGCAGTCCTAACCTCAGCTACTATGCTTTTACTGCCACGCCTAAACCTAAAACCATCGAGCTATTTGGCCGTCTGCCTAACCCTGACTTGCCAGCTGCTAGCGATAACCTGCCCGCCGCTTATCATGTGTATTCTATGCGCCAAGCCATTGAAGAAGGCTTTATCTTAGATGTGCTAAAAAACTACACCAACTATAAAGTGGTTTATCAGCTTAAGCAGAAGCTGGCCGCCGAAGATGATGAAGTCGATGCCCGCCGCGCTAAGATTAAGCTCAATAACTGGGTGCGCCTCCATGAGCACAATATCGCGCAGAAAGTAAAAATCATCATCGAGCATTTTAACGACAATATTAAAGGGTTACTCGGCGGCCAAGCCAAAGCGATGGTAGTAACAGGTTCACGTAAGGAAGCGGTACGCTATAAGCTAGCCTTTGATAACTATATCGCTGAGTACGGCTATAGAAACATTAATGCCATGGTCGCGTTCTCAGGTGAAGTCACCTTCAATGATAATGATCCTGATAGCGGCGCATTGATTGGTGAGAAGTTCACCGAGAATAATATGAACATCGGGCTAAAAGGTCGCGATCTACGTAAAGCCTTCGATAGTGATGACTATCAAGTGATGCTGGTGGCTAATAAGTTCCAGACAGGCTTTGATCAGCCGAAACTGTGCGCTATGTACGTCGATAAGAAGCTGACAGGCGTGGACTGCGTACAGACCTTATCACGGCTGAATCGTACCTATAAAGGTAAGGCAGAGAGTGGCACCTTTGTGCTCGATTTCTTTAATGATCCTGAGGATATTTTAGAGTCCTTCCAGCCGTATTATGAGACTGCTACTTTAGCGGATGTATCTGACCCTGATCAGGTGTATGACTTGTATGAGAAGCTGCGTGCCAGTGGTATTTTCTTATGGAATGAGGTAGAACAGTTTGTTGAAGCGTTCTACAGCAAGAATAAGTCTAACGCTGCCATCAGTAATATCTGCAAGCCTGCGGTCGAGCGTTGGCAGAAGCGCTACAGCCAAGCACGTGAGCAAGCCCAGCATGCCAAGGTGATGCTTGAACGCACCAAAGCCACGGGCGATGTGGTGCTGATGACCAATGCCGAAAATGACTACAAAGGCTTTAAAGCCGATCAAGATGCGCTGGAAATCTTTAAAAAGGATTTAGGGACATTTACCCGCCAATATGAGTTTATGTCGCAGATCGTGGACTATGACGATAAAGAGCTGGAGAAGCTTAGTCTATACGCGCGTAACCTACAGCCGCTACTGCGTGAAAGTGTGGATAATGAAGATGAGGTTGATCTAACTAATATCGTCATGAGCCATTACCGCGTCTCAAAGCTGTATCAGCAAGACCTAAAGCTACAAGAAGGCAGTGGTGAGCTAGAAGCGGGCGGCGGTGCTGGTACGGCCACGCCTAAAGATATAAAAGAAGCGTTTTTATCGCAGATTATTGAGCGATTGAATGAAGTATTTGCTGGCGAGGACTTTACTGACAACGACATGGTTAATTTTCAAAACACCATTTGGGATAAGGTCACAGAAAATGAGATCGTGGTAAAGCAGTTTAGTAATAATAGTACTGATCAGATCATGCTGGGTGGTTATCCTGATGCCGCAATGGATGCGCTATTTGAAAGCCAAGAAGCTTATGAGGGTATGACCATGCACTTATTGTCTAATCCTAATCAGTTTAAGAAATTCATTAGATTGATGCTTGATACGAAGTTGGGTGATCATGCATAGGTACGGTTTTTTAGAGAAAAATAGCGGTTTAGGGATGATTTTTGGCTAGATGAATAAACCCCTTTTTCCTGATTCCTCGTGATTCCAAATTCCTTCACTGATTCCGCTGTATCTATTACGTATTAAGCGATTGTCGTGATTCCAGTATTCTGAAAACGGCGATTCTTGATTCCAAATTCGCTTGCTTTCATCGTCTTGCTTCCAAATTTGTCGTGTTCAATTGATCAAATAATGGTGGTTAGTATTGCTAACCCAAAGTTGGATTAGGGTTCAATTCTCAATAAATCTTATAAGTTCGTATGCTGATAAATATATTGCTACCAAGAGAAAAAGCAGACGATATACGCCTGCCTTTCATTATTAGATTGGATTTGATCATAAGGTGAGGGCACTACATCAATATAACTTCACTGTTTGGCATCTTAGCAGTAATGACCACTTCGCCACCTAACGACTGTACATAGTTCTGTAGGGTTGATAGTTGAATGTCCTTGCCACTTTCCACCTTTGATATGCTGGCTTGTGATACGCCCATCATGGCGGCAAGCTCCGATTGTTTAAGGTTTCCCATCTTTCTAAGTTTAGCCAGCTCAATAGACTGGCTTAAGCGTTTGGCTTTATCAGTGATATGGCTTTGTCTGTCGGCTGGCAGTTTTGCCATATAGTCATCTAAGTTTGTAAACTTTGTCATTTGTTATTCTCCTTGTTATCTAGCGTTTTAAGGTATGCCTGATAGATACTTTCGGCTATCGGCATCATGCGCTTATAGAAACGCTTGTCACCTGTCTTGTCACCACCACATAGCATGACTGCTTGCCTATAAGGGTCGAACACATAAAACGCTCTGTATGGCTTGCCAGCATGTTGAACCCGTAGTTCTTTTAGGTTGGTCAGCTTACTGTCTTTTAGCGTATCAGCGTGTGGTCTGCCTAATTGATGCCCGTACTGGCGTAGTATTATTAAAGCGGCTAATACATCGTCCTGTTCGGCTTGGGTTAGTGACTCTAGCCAGTCCTCAAATTGAGGGGCAAATATAATCTCATACATATAATAACTCTCTTATAGTATTTATTATATAACAATACGGTTATATATTGTGAGGTTTTGATGGTTGCTAAAAAAAAGGCAGACGATAAACGCCTACCTCTTATTATTTTTGCTGTACCTTAGTTTTTTGCTTGGGACACTTGGGACAGCGGGACAACGCCTGTGGTTAATAGCTTGTAGCTGTCCCAGCCCTTTTTTAGCCTTTGGGACACTTGGGACAGATTAACAAATTGAGCTACTTTGTCCCAGCTGTCCCAGTGGTGTTTTATTGCTTGGGACAGTGCCTAGCCCTTGTTGCGTATGGCTTGTCCCAGTTGTCCCATCTGTCCCAGTGTTTTTATTAGTTTCATAACTTTGTATATCGCTTTTTACTGCATAAACACGCGTACGGTTCTTTTTAAACGGTAAAGGTACTCTGCATGTTTTGCGGTCGCTTTCAGTCACATTCAATAATCCAGCTTCATCTAATACTTGTAAGACTTTGCTTTTGCTAAAGGGTGAACAGACCTCATCAAACGTGCTGGTAGTAAAATAATATTCCTCTGTATCATAGTTGTGATAGCCCACACGGTTGGTTATCTTAGCTTCAAAGTCTTGGTAGGCGGTGCTATGGCAAGGCTGAAAGCGACTTGATCCATGTTGTTCAATAAATGCCTTGATATGCTCTATGATTTGGCGCTGCTCATGCTCACCATCACGCCCATAGTTATCAAGCCAATTATCTAAGCAAGTCATAACGGCTGTGGTTGCCTGTCCTGCTTGCCAGCCTGTAATACCTGCCTGTGTTGCCATTTCTCCAGCTGTTGCCACAATAGCGAACCTCCTAGCTACTCTATGCGCTTGCGGTGCTAGGTCGCTATATTGGCTCATAAAGTCATTTACAAGTTCTTTGGCGGTGGCTGTGGTCGCTGCCTTGTCATTGGTGATATGTTCCAGCCATGCTATGCCAGCTGATCCATAGTAACTATAGGATAGCTCATTAATCTTGTCCGCTTGCGCTGCGCCTGTGGCTGCCAGTACCAAACTATCAAACATTCTTAAATCATTGCCAGCCCCAGCATCAGCATCTATATGCGCCATTCGAACCTCAATACCTGCATTGGTCTTTTGTCCCGCTTCTATCATTTGTTGCTGTACTGTCTTTTCACCATTAGACAAAAAGATAATGCGCCATGTTTTAGCAGTGCGGTTGTGTCCTGTAGTGGTGCTTCTGCCTTTGCCTGTACCATTACCTAACATGTAAACGACTTTACCGACTACTTTAGCGTCACACTCGCTTATCTCATCTAAGGGTAAAAAGCTGTCGTTATACTCGCTTGCTGTGCCCTCTAGTGCGTTGTCAGTGCTGCGCCATGTCTTAGTGTAGCTATCAGGCTTGCCCCATACGCTAGACGCTACTTTAAGCGATAACGACTTACCCATAGTTGATGAACCTACAATATGAAAACCACCCCCATCACTATCTAATAGCTCTAACAATTGACCTGCAAAGGCGCAAGCAATAGAGAAAGCAAAACGGTTTTGTTCAGCAAGTGGCTTGCATAGTTCATCACGCCATTGAGCTAACGTCCCTTGCTGGGCTAGGGTGCTGTTAATAGTATTAGCAGACTGATAGAAGGTGATCTGTTTATCATCACCACCTATTGAGCCATTCGCTAATATGTACTGCTTATCATGCCAGCCTAGCTTATCCACGCATAACGCCCGTTTGTGAATAGGGTAGTCTTGAATATAAACATCTAAGTAGTTGCGCTGCTTTGGGTTAGTGGTAATGTTCAAGCCTTGGCTGGCTAGCTCTTTACGATACTCACGGGCATCACCTTGTAATAGCGATGACGGCATTGCCCATTTATGCAGCTCGTTATCATCATCACGCCACTGTAATAACCGCCCCCATGTACTGCTGCTGGTGTCCCTTGTCTTAGCGATAACCTCAATCGGTGAACAAACAAACGCCTTAGACTTAAAGGTTATATTTGCTGGATCATCAAGGTTATATTTCACGAAAAATAGCCCATCATGGTATAGCTCAAAACGTCCATCAGCATAAACCATAGGTTCATTCAGCTGTGGGTCATCGCGCCATTCAGGATAGTAAGCGGTATCTTGTAAATTGATTAGCTGGGTGTCATCAGCTGCCAGTATTGCCTCATAACTGTCATCTTGTAGCATTGTGACAATATCAGCCACGGTAACCAGTGCTTGAGCTTTCACGCCTGCCAATGAGTTTATTAAACCCTTGTTATCAAGTGTCATAGGTACGGTAACGGGCGCGGCGCTGCTCCAATGCTGTACCATCTTTTTCAGGTGCTGATTTGTCTTTTGAGGGCTAATGATGATGGTTTTATCACTTGCCATCAGGCACGCATAAGCATCTATGCCGTTCTCTAAGTCATCGAACGCTAGTACCTCATTGGCTTTGTTTACCTCACCAATGACGATAGCGCCATAGCCTGTAGGGTCAATGACAAGGGGCTTTGCCTTGCTATTTGGGGTGTAGAATACTGCGCCTACAATATCGCCTTGTTTATCGGTCAATCTTAGGGCTATCGTGCCAGCTGTCGGTACTAATGCCGCGTCATCTGTAGTAAGATTGTCGGTGACGTTAAGCAAGCTATTAGGCGGTAGTAGGTCAAATAGTTTAAGTAATAGCTTATCGTCTGCCAGTCCTTGCCGTGTGACTGCATCAAAACTATTCATTACCACTGTAAAGCCTGTGCTAAATGCACGGGCTTTTTCATGGGTGGCTGTTTGTGGTGTAGTGGTCATCTGTTCCCCCTTGCTTGCGACTGGTTCGGCTTGCGCTGCTCTCTATACTTCTTGTAGTAGCTTTTGCGCTTGGCATACTTACGGCTTTGCTTTGGCTGTGGGTAGGTTTTCATACGTCCACCTCCAAAGTGCCAAACTTGGTACGGCTCAATGGCTCATTAAGTACGACAACCTGACTGTTGAGCATGTCTGCCCATCTGTCTGTTGTATCACAAGTAATACGTGTCAGCGCCTTAGCTTGTTCAGTGCCAACCTTTATGGATTGGATTAGATGAAGTAATTGGGCAATGTCTAAGAAGATTTTAGCAGCAGCATTCAAATCACAAGCGGTGTCCGATAAGGTCATGGCTGATATTAAAACAACCTCGTCATCATCGTCTGCCGTGGCATTAATAACTTTTGATTGGCTGGTAGATTTGCCACTGTATAGTAGTGCAATCGCTTGGCGGTTGGTTTCGGTATCATGGAATAGTGACGGCAAGGTATAGTTAGGAGATATGCGCCCATCACGATAAAAACTGTGACTGTCATCATTAATGCGGATAATCAGCCGTGTGCCGTCCTTATGACTGCCATTAGAGTAAAGCGTGTAGCTGCTATTACCGATTGATGGACATAAAACGGGATCACCTGCCTTGAATGTGGCTGGTGTAGGGGTGTTTTGAGTGTTTAAGGTCGTGCGGATTGAGTTACCCATGATGGATAGCTCCTTGCGTTGTTTTTTGAGTGAATGCCACGCTATACGATAAAAGTATAGGGTGACGGGTCTTACTCTCGGTCACGCAAGCAACCGCCCTGCATATTCGCCTTACGGCTATTGTATTTTGCAGCGTCAACCCGTCATAGTCGGTTAGCAAGTGATTTGCTATAGATATGATGGTTTGCCCCCTTGATGCGCTTAAGTGCGCTTGTGAGGCTATGCTTGAATAGATAGTAACAGCTTGAGAGGCTGCGCTATTATCAGGCATAAAAAAAGCCAATAAGTAACGGCTTGGCGTGCCGCTTGCGTGTTCTTTTGAGAGGTCTATATAGTAACCGCTGCTATCATCACTTGCAATCAGTTTTGCGCTGGCTTGGTTGCAAGTCACCAGTGAGAGTAACAAGCCAATACCTGCCACCCATGCCATAAAGATAGTAAACCTTAGCAGTAAGCCGCGCTTGCCAGACTGTGCGTGATTGTACATCCCATCACGGGCGTTTAGATTGGTTTTGGTGTTATCACTACTCATAGCGCGTTACCTCCAGTTCAGGTAATGACAGCACGCTATCCATCTGTTTACTTGCTTCAGTCGCAAATATTGAACCCTTAAATAAGGCTGCTATGACAGCTTGAATAACGCCTTTAGATACAGGGTCATCTGTTCGCACTGCTTGCAATGCCATTGCGTAATGTTCGGTAACAATCGCTAATAAAACTAGGTGCTCGTTGATACCCTCTAAGGTGTCAGCTATCTGTAATAGTCTGTCGTTTGACTGGCTCATGGAGTCACCTCACTGTTAGATAGTTCGCTTTCAAGTAAGGTTTGTTCATCGAGCCAATAGACCGCAAACCACTTATTGTTATGTTTGACCATTTCACTTTGAATTATTAACCCTGCGGTTCGTAAGTCATGTATGCGCTGGGCTAGGCTGGTAATTTGATACAAGCGAATAGCTTCCCATGTGGTAATAGTTGCTCCTGTCATCAGGTGCGCTCTGACTATCTCCATTTGAGTTTTAGGTACTTGCACATTGGTAACGGGTGCGGTTGCTGTAGTTGTCATGGCTTACACCTCCTCGCTAGTGATAGAGGTGTAACTTTCCAGCCACTCGATAACATCAACATTGCGCCATGCGGTCATGGTAGGGGATAGTCTTACTGGTGCTGGGAAGCGTCCATCGCGTGACCATGCCCATAAGGTACTGCTACCAAACGGTAAGAATGGTATTAGCTGGCTGGCACGGCTCATGCCTTGCGGTAGCAAGTGCTTAATAGGAGTAGTCTGCTTTGCGGCTTCGGTGCTGCTAGGAGTGTTATCAGCGAAAGCGATAACGGGATTATCTATATTGATATGGTTTGTCATGTTGATGACCCTGTACTAAGTGCTACCACGGTTTGTAATAGCTTGTCTTGTATGGGTCTATGTTAGGTAGTTGGGCTTAACGTGGGTTCTACTGTAGATAGCAAGTTATCTACAGTAGATTACTTTAATGGTTTTATATCGTTAATACGTGACAGCCATTTGCCTACTGCTTGGTACTCAAGTGGAAAACCATCATGTTGTAATATAGTAGTAATTGCTGCATTTAAAGATGGTATGTTTTGGCTATAGGGCTTTGAATTATCTAGTTTAGTAAGCTTAGCCATTGCATACATAACCTTGTCTAGCGCCTTATATGATTGATGTGGTACTGCTTTTAGGTCATCGGCTGGCTTGTTTACCTGAGTTTTAAGTTCTTTTATTTGCTTTTCTTGAAGCTCAACCTTATTTTTGAGTTGGTTAATAAGCCTATTATCAGTGTTAGGTTTGCTTTGCGCGGAGTAATCTAATAATCGTTCTATCTTATAATCTTTGTCTGCCAGCTCCTCAAGAAGCTCTCCAATTCTACTTTCCATTTGAATAATTAAGTTATTATTGTTTGGTGGCAATGAACTATTATTTGCATCAAAATCTAATAAGCCATCTAACGGCTTAAAACTTAAAAGCTCTGTTTTATTAAAGTAATAATTATCGCGAAAATCTGTAATTTTTTTTATTTCATCTCTGGCAAAGCACGAAAATTTTTCTAGGTCATCATCGTTGCTATATATTAATGCTTCGTCTTTAGGGTCACCTAACCTAATAGCATCCTTAATTACTTCTAAAAAGTCGTTCGTATAATCTTTACTGTCTGAATTAACGTTTTCTATCTTATAGCTTGAGTCAATATAGTAAAAACCTAATTTATTAAGATCACAACATAATAAGTAATTAATTACTTCATATAGTGGCCTATTGTTCATACCCGATAAATTAGTTAATAGATCTTTAGTCAGTATATAATCCTTCTTACGCTCTATAAACTTGTCTAGTAAACTCACATTCACACCCTCACACCCTTAAATGAAAGTAGGTGCAAGGCAGTGACAGCATAAGGGTGTGAATAGCTGTCGTTCGGGTAATTAGTCCTAGCCTTGCATAAATGGTGCTAAGCCTTAGCCTAGCTGTTGATCTTGCTGTTTGAAGTTGCCGTGTATGACGTTATCCATCTTGCCGGCGTAAGCATCATCAATGAAGTTGGCCCACTCATTCATCATGTTGATACGGTAGGCTAAGTATTGAGCACCGTTATATGCTGCGCTTACTTTGTTTTCTTTTTCGTGTGCCAGTTGAGCCTCTATCGCGTGATGCCTATCAAGCTTACTGTCTTGCTCATGTAGCACAGTACTGGCAAGTCCACGAAAGCCGTGACCTGTCATCTTGTCCTTATATCCCATACGCTTGAGCGCATTACTAAATGCATTTTCACTGTAGGGCTGGTGGTGTTCGGTATTATAAAAAACGTATTTATTCGATAGTCCCAGCGCCTTTATTTGCTCCAGTATCGCTATAACTTGTGGGGCAAGTGGGACGATATGTGGTCTACCCATTTTCATTTTTTCGGCGGGTATGCGCCACATCTTAGCTTTATAATCAATCTCGCCCCATTCCATCATGCGTAGCTCTTTGGTGCGCACAAAGGTATAGCATAATACCCAAAATCCCAGCTTGACCAGTAAATGACCACCGTAAGCATCAATATCTTGCAGCAGCTTAGGTAATTGCTGGCTGGTAATGCGGTGGTGATGGGTGACTTTATGTGGCTTTAGCGCTTCGGTTAAGTTGTTGGCTGGGTTATGGGTTATCAGCCCCTCACGTATGGCTTGCTTGAATATCTGTCCTGTTTGCCGTATTGCACGCCTTGCCATATCAGGTGCGCCCCTTGCTTCAACGGCTTTACCAATGGCTAAAACATCAGGCGCGGTTATGTCCTCTATGTTTATGTGACCAATGACGGGTTTAATATCACGCTGGTACTGTGAGTAGTCACGACTATAGGTAGTATGGGCTATGTGGGCTTTGCGGTCATCATGCCAGCGTTCTGCTATGGCATCAAATGCCTTTGTACCGTCAGTGTCGGCTTGCAAGCGTTTCTTATCATGCTTAGGGTTGATACCTTGCGCTATTAAGTCTTTTATCTGATGGTTACGCTGGCGAGCATCAGCAAGGCTCATTGCTGGATATTTACCAATGGTAAGACTTTGGCGTTTATCAGCATACTTATAGTCGCTTACCCATACCTTACTACCCGTACTACGAACCCATAGGCGTAGGTTATTACCGTCGCTATATTTGTCAGGTCGGCTAGGGGTGCAAGTATCTGATGGTTTAAGGCGTTTAATTTGACTATCGGTTAAAGGCATGACGGTATATTTCCATAACGGTATAATTTATACCGCAAAATATACCGCATTTTTACATGGATTGCCATGCACTAAGGTGGACTGTCACGTAGGTAGTATTACTTGAGATTGCCCAAAATAAAGGGCAGACGGTCAATGACGGTCTGCCCTAATATTATGTTTGGTCGGAACGGCAGGATTTGAACCTGCGACCACTACACCCCCAGTGTAGTGCGCTACCAGACTGCGCTACGCCC
>Ga0098065_1000846_pt1 | contig 12493 bp, 10 predicted proteins | sample 25_taG_FD_75062 | JGI IMG/M metagenome (GOLD analysis project Ga0098065, IMG submission 75062) | Marine viral communities from Cariaco Basin, Caribbean Sea - 25_WHOI_OMZ | ecosystem: Environmental > Aquatic > Marine > Oceanic | place: Caribbean Sea: Cariaco Basin | collected 2014-11-08 | reverse complement strand
TTTTATAAAGATGGTCAATATATCTTAGCGGGCGAAGGCAATAAAGCCTTTGATAGCCAAGGGTTTTCAGACTACCTAGTCGGTCTGGCCAATCAGTATCCTATCATCTCAATCGAAGATGGCCTAGATGAGTCAGATTGGGAAGGTTGGGCTTATTTAACCCAGCAAATTGGTGATAAAGTGCAGTTGGTAGGCGATGATTTATTCGTGACCAACCCAGCTATCTTACAAGAAGGCATCGATAAGAAAATCGCTAATGCTATCTTGATTAAGTTTAACCAGATTGGTACGCTTTCTGAGACCTTAGATGCTATCTATATGGCGAAGAAAAACGGTTATGCTACGGTTATCTCACATCGTTCAGGCGAGACGGAAGACAGTACTATTGCTGATTTGGCCGTAGGGACAGCCGCAGGTCAGATTAAAACGGGCTCGCTATGCCGTTCAGACCGCGTAGCCAAGTACAACCAACTGCTCCGCATTGAGCAGCAAGTGCGTGCCAGCTATCGCGGTCCACAAGAATTCATCGGTCTACGTGGCGAGTAATTACCATGAAATACTTTAGCCAGTTTATGTTGTTTATTGTCGCTGTGGCCGTATTCTTAGGGCTGCAGTATCAGTATTGGCTAGGGGAAAATGGGCATGCCCAGTATGACGCTTTACTGAATGAGATTGCTGAACAGCAGCAAATTAATGACAATCAGGTCGCTGATAATAATATCTTGCGTGCAGATGTCCGCGATTTAAAGACGGGTTTAGAAGCCGTCGAGGAGCATGCGCGTTTAGACTTAGGTCTGATAAAAGCGGATGAGACCTTTGTGCAGCTCTCTACCGCTCCGACATCTACGCGTTCAGCAGCAGCGACTGCCAATTAGGGCTAGGTTTTTACTAAAGTGCTAGTTTATTAGTAATAGATCATTAAATTTTAGCGCTGAACACTTAAATAAAGTAGACCATAATGGCAGTTAGAATTAGATTCTGACTGCCGTTTTTACTTTATAAACTTATCAATTGCACGCTATTAAACTGAAATACAGTAAGTATAACTACAGGATGAATAAAAATAGTGCTTATGACTCATAACCAGAGTAACGCTATCAAAGCAGCCGCACAGCTTAAAGATAAGGCTAAGACAGCAGGGAGTGCTGATATAGCAATTCATGCGTTAATAGTAGCCGCGGGGAAGGGCAGTCGCTTTGGCTCTGACTTACCCAAGCAATATACGCAATTGGGCACACAGACCTTACTGCAGCACTCGGTAGCCCGCTTGGCCAGCTGCTCTGATATTCATGAGTGTCTTATTGTGATTGCCGCTGATGATAAGCAGGCGCAGCAACTGGACTATGCGATACCTGTAAATTTTGCGATAGGCGGAGCTGAGCGTTGGCAATCGGTGCAAGCAGGCGTGCAGTCGTTACTCGACGCTGGAGGTGGCGCCGATGATCTGGTGGTGATTCATGATGCCGCTAGACCGGCAGTCCCTCGTAAGGACATAGATGCGGTTATTAAGGCGGCCAGTACCGAACCCTATGGCGCTATTTTAGCCTGCCCAGTGACGGATACTTTAAAAGCGCAACAGCCAAAGGTTAATGACCAAAATAGCGGCGCTTATATCGCCAATACCGTCAGTCGAGAGGGGTTATGGCAAGCGCAAACCCCACAAGTATTCCGCTTAGCAGCTTTACGCGAGGTCTTAGCGTACGTGGCAGCGCACAACCTAGCTATTACGGATGAAGCCAGTGCATTTGAAGCCTTATCCTTACCCGTTAAGTTGGTAGCCGGCAGCCGTGAAAATTTGAAATTGACCTATCCCGAAGACCATAACTTGTTATTAGCAATTTTAGCTATGGACTCGCATGAGATAATTGAGCGCTAAGCTACCACATAAATAAGAAAACTTTCAGAAACTATTGAAAAATTGTTTGCTTTAACTGCGAATAGCGCATAAGATGATAACTTATCGCTTTAGATACACTATCTATACGAAATAACATATCAAACAAACATTAGCTGTTTATAATCTTTCTTGTTGTGGCAGTAGCGTTAGTAATAATGCGCCCAATAAAAATAATTCAATAATATTCATACTTCCATTTCTTAGTTATTCCCGTAGGTCCTTTTCAAGCATAAAGGTTTTTTATAGACCTCTAAGCTTTCATTACCGCACATGCCGGCAGGCAAATATCGAATGATCAAGTTAGCGCTTGATAGTGAAGAGACCCTGAAAGTTCCCTTAGCTTATAAAGCTATAAATTATCAGACTGCTGATTAAGGGAAGCACACATTCGTGCACTTAGCCTCTTTACTACATTTTATAATCAGTTATCGCTAATTCTGCCCTGTGTGTTGTACGCGTTAATATTTGGTTGAGCAGTAGCCTTTCTTATAAGCCATTCATAGCTAGTCGCTGTCTTATTAATGGCAGTGATATGGATATAAAAGCTGCTGTACCAACCAATTTTGCAATGTTGTCATGACATTGCGTTAGGAGAAACAACTTGGTATCGATCACCGCACCCGCTATAGTGCAGCCAGAAGAGCTATACAGTATGGTATACATTAGCCGGATTACTTCTGCTGGCATGATGGCCGCAGGTACTTTAAATGACATTGCCGCTACTGCTAGCGCTAATAACCAACAGAATAATATTACGGGTGTGCTGTGCTACGGCAACGGCTACTTTTTTCAATGTTTAGAGGGTAGTGAAGAGGCCCTAACTCATCTTAAAAATGAACTGGTATTAGATAATCGTCATAAAGACATGCAAGTGTTACATTTTGATCGATTATCAGAGCGGGCATTTGCGGGCTGGTCTTTACAATCTTTAGTGTTAGAGAATTGGTTGGTCAATAAGTCGCAGATGAAAAAACTGCTGCCTTTTCGTCCAGACCGCTGGAGAGGCAAGGATTGGGAGATGTTCTTGGAGGTATTGAAAGATCATCTAGATCAGCATGAGCAGGATCAGACGCCACCCATTCAATACAATACCTTAGGCTTTACCGTGACCCGTCTCTTTAGCGATCATCAAGCTTTCTTTATGGTACAAGCCATATTGGGTGCCCTAGTGCTGATAACGGTCACTTCTCTGATGTTCAGTAGCTTCTAAAGCAGCAAAACAGAGTCGTTCAATGATTAGGGTCATAAGATAGGGCGCGATGGGCAGCTTTTGCTAGTGTCCATCTTAAATAGAGCAGCTATGTTAATTTTTAGACAAAAAAAAGCCAAATTCAATGAATTTGGCTTTTTTAATGTTACTCAGTTATTTTAGTAGCGATAGTCACTATTAACAATAACTGCGTCCCGAGGTATGTGGCGTCCCCAGGGGGATTCGAACCCCCGTTACCGCCGTGAAAGGGCGGTGTCCTAGGCCTCTAGACGATGGGGACTAGTACAACTAACTTCGACTGCTTTCACCATTAATGTCGAAGTGGTGCGTATTCTAAGGCTAAAGTTATGGTGAGTCAAGCTTTTTTATCAAACTTTTTTAAATTTAATGGTATTGGCTTGAGGGCACACGAAGCACCGGTCTCAAACTGCTTTAAATGATGACGAATCCAAAGGGAAGTGATGATGCTAATAGTCACGGCTAATAGCATATAACCGCCGATGGTGGACCAGAGTATATGATGTGGCTGCATGATAAATTCCTTTTTATCCGGCTCACATATAGAGCACCTTGCCTCTATATATAAGGCTAAGCAGCAAGTGTCCAAGTGGCACTGCGAGGATCGTCAGGAATGTCATCATGAAATTATTAGTAATCGCATCAGGATCGATGAGGAGTACGGCCGATATACTGCAAATTTAACATAACAGCATGAGAAGGCGATGGGACTAACTAAAAACTAGAGGAAAGGGACTAAAAAATCGCCGTCATATTAATATCCTTAGCAATGTGGTTATCGCAACTATAAAGGTTAAATAGTCGGTTACTGAGCTATTCTCCTAATAGAACGATACCAAGACGCTGCCTATGGTTTGTCGTTGTCTTCTAACTCTACTGGTATTTGCTCAACATGTAAAGCATTAGGTAGCATAGGATAATTGTTTAAAATGTGGCAAAACAGCTCAGCGGTCTTTTGCGTGTCATAGAGGGCAGAGTGGGCATCATTGCCATCAAACTCTAATCCTGCGGCTTTGCAGGCCCGCGCTAATACCGTTTGGCCAAAAGCTAAGGCTGAAAGGGTTACGGTATCGAATACGGAAAAGGCATGAAAAGGACTGTGATTTTTGCTATTGGTGCGTTCGATAGCGGCATTGAGAAAGGCTAAGTCAAAATGTGCGTTATGCCCTACCAAGACGCATTGGCGGCACTCATGCTCCCGGCGCACTTCTTTTAAAGCTTTAAAGATACGGCGCATAGCGACTTTCTCTTCTTCAGCAATAGCTTTGCGCATAGGGTTGCTAGGGTCGATACCGGTAAAGGCTAAGGCGCGTGGCTCAAGATTAGCGCCCTCGAAAGGCTCAATATGCGAATTGACGGCTTCGCCTGGGTAGAAGTGACCTGTCTCATCCAATAAGATAGGGATACAGGCAATTTCTAATAAAGCATCGGTTTGGGCATTAAAACCAGCAGTCTCGACATCGACTACCACAGGCATAAACTTACGAAAGCGCTCGCTGAGCTTTAACTTAGTTTCGCTCTCAGTCACGTCATTGGTATCGTTCGCAGTAGTAATTGCAGTCACGGGAGTCGCAGTATTTTCTGCTGGCGGCATTGGGGTATCAGGTGCATTCATACAAGGCATCAGTTCAGTTAATTTTAGTTAGAAAAAGGCAGGCAAGCAGCGGGTAATAGGTTGAGAGCAGTTATGGCGGCCACAGCCAGCGGTGACGCTAGATCTTAAAGGGCTACAGGCTTAAACAATTAGGCTATCCATCCCCTTATCCTATAAGGAATAAAGATAGCGCCTCACTATAACCCTAAGATAAGCCAGTAGCCGCAGACTGTTAGCAGCTAGCCACTAGCCACTCAACCGGCTCACTGCTAAAGGCTTAGATTAGCTGCTAAATGACCAAGGTAAGGTGTCACCGGCTGCCAGTGGCGTAACGGTAGTGTGCTCAGCAGTATCTGCTAGATAAGGATAGTGACTAGGCACGAGTAGCGGCTGTTTCACTAGCGTAATGGTGCTTTCGTTAACCGGCAGACCGTAGAATTGTGCGCCGAAACGACTGGCAAACCCTTCCAACTTATCGATTTTACCCACACTATCAAAAGCAGTGGCGTATAGCGGCAGTGCGATAGAAGAGCTGTAGCACCCTGCGCAGCCGCATGCGTTTTCTTTGGCATGGGTAGCATGAGGGGCCGAGTCGGTGCCTAAGAAGAACTTAGGATTGCCACTGGTAGCCACATCGAGTAAGACCTTCTGATGCTGTTCACGCTTTAGGATGGGCAAGCAATAAAAATGCGGTTTGATACCGCCTACCAACAGGTGGTTGCGGTTATATAATAAATGTTGCGGGGTAATCGTGGCGGCGACTCGGTTGCTTTGCTCCAATACAAAGTCAGCCGCATCGCTAGTAGTGATATGCTCAACTACAATCTTAAGCTCAGGGAATTTCGCAATAATCTGGCTGAGCACTTCTTCTAAAAAGCGTTTTTCTCTGTCAAAGATATCTACATGAGAAGCGGTCACTTCACCATGAATGAGCAACGGCAGGTTGTACTTCTCAAGCGCATCAAAGATATCGACGCATTTATTAATATCGGTCACGCCATCTGCAGAGTGGGTAGTAGCACCTGCAGGATAGAGTTTGACCGCCTGTACCAGACCTGACCGAGCGGCTTCAGCAATATCTTCTGCCGTCGTATGATCGGTTAAGTATAAGGTCATGCGCGGGTCAAAAGCATCTTTGCGGGCTTGCGGCAAGTCAGAAGCTTGGAGCGCCGCCATAATACGCTCGCGATAGGCAATGGCATCGCTAGCCGTCTTAACGGGCGGTACCAAGTTGGGCATACACATTACTCTATTAAAGCTTTGTGCAGCGTGTGCTACCGTCGTTTTTAGAGCCACCCCATCACGTAAGTGAATGTGCCAATCGTCTGGCTGGATTAGGGTAATAGTCTGGGCCATAGTAGCCGCAGAAATAGCGTCAGTTACGGGCAAAGTGGCAGAGGTATCATGAGCAGGCGAAGTAGCTAAATTTTGAGCAGTCATAGAGCAAATCGGCACTTAAATTAGGATAGCGATATGATAACAGATTTTGCCTAGCGACTAAATGAGCAGCGGGTGAGAATGCACAATATGTAAGCAATATAAAGCGCTAAGGGTTTACTAAAGCCAGCATACGGTCTATTCTATAATGAGGTATTGGGGCGTATTTTTAGACGATAGACCAACGGATTGACCGCCAAATGGCTGTCTTTATGCTTGGTCTGCGCTTATTTTGCTTACCTTAAGGAATTTGACTTAAGCGAGCACTATGTTTTTTGCGTTTGTTATTCATTATATAAGGATTTTCTATGTCAAAACTTGATCCAAAAAATATCAATAAGATTGTATTGGCGTACTCTGGCGGTCTAGACACGTCGATCATCGCTCAATGGCTACAAGAGACCTATGACGCTGAAGTGATTACCTTCACCGCCGATATCGGTCAAGGCGAAGAAGTTGAGCCTGCGCGTGCTAAAGCAAAAGCCATGGGCATCAAAAATATCCATATCGAAGATCTCCGCGAAGAATTTGCTCGTGATTACGTCTATCCAATGTTCCGTGCCAACGCCATTTACGAAGGCGAATATTTATTAGGCACTTCAATCGCGCGTCCATTGATTGCAAAGCGCTTGGTCGAAATCGCTAAAGAGCATAACGCTGACGCTATCAGCCATGGCGCTACCGGTAAAGGTAATGACCAAGTGCGTTTTGAGCTAGGTGCCATTGCCCTAGCCCCAGATATCAAAACGATTGCTCCATGGCGTGAGTGGGATTTATCGAGCCGCGAAAGCTTAATGAAATACGCAGAAGAGCGTAATATTCCAATCGACTTTGCGGGCAATAAGAAAAAATCTCCTTATTCGATGGACGCTAACTTACTGCATATCTCTTATGAAGGCGGTATCTTAGAAGACCCATTCGCCGAAGCTGAAGACGATATGTGGCGCTGGTCAGTGAGCCCAGAGCAAGCCCCAGATGAAGCACAATATCTAGAGCTTGAATACGAAAAGGGCGACTTAGTGGCTATCGATGGCGAGCGTCTCAAGCCCTTCGAAGTCATGATTAAGCTGAATGAACTGGGTGGCAAGCATGGTATCGGCCGTCTAGATATCGTAGAAAACCGTTATGTGGGTATGAAGTCACGCGGTTGCTACGAGACGCCAGCGGGGACTATCATGCTCAAAGCCCACCGCGGTATTGAGTCTCTAACGCTAGACCGTGAAGCTGCGCATCTTAAAGATGAACTAATGCCACGCTATGCTAAGATTATCTATAATGGCTACTGGTTTAGCCCTGAGCGCGAAATGCTACAAGCGCTAATCGACAAGTCGCAGGAATACGTCAATGGTACGGTGCGCGTGAAGCTATACAAAGGCAATGTGAGCGTAGTCGGTCGTAAGTCAGACGATTCACTATTTGACGAAAAGATTGCTACTTTTGAAGACGATGCCGGTGCTTACGATCAAAAAGACGCGGAAGGTTTCATCCGTCTAAACGGTCTACGTCTGGCTATCGAAGCCAGTCGTGGTCGCGACTTATCTAAATAAGTCCGCGTAAATCGCTAGTATCAGTATTAGCACAACGAAAAAAGCAGATCCTCTCGAGGCTCTGCTTTTTTTATGGCTGGATTAATACCCACAGTAGATAATAGCTGACGGCCGTTAGTTATTTTGCCGCCTGGATTTGGCTATCCGTGCCAATGCTAGTATCAGTGTCGGCAACGCTAGCTTTCGCGCTCACTTCGCTAGGCTTAGCCTTAACTTTAGTTTTGGCGACAGTAGCGGTGTTCTGCATAATATTGGCTTGTTTGGATTGGTATTTCAGCATAGCTAGAGCGCCTAATCCCCCAATCACTATGAATATTAATAAGATAACCGGGTCTTTCCAAAGCGGTTTGGCTTTAGGGGGCACCAGTGTGGCCTTGCTAGCCATCTCATCCGTAGGGGTGGCTACTGTTGGAGTGACCCCTAACATACTTAAACTAACAAAGGGGCGGCTGGGCGGCGATTTTGGCTCTGATGCGATGCGCAAACGTTGGCGACTGAGATAAATATCACTAATCTTGGCCAGCTGTAATAACCAGCGTTGATGCGGTAGCGATACGGCGCCCATAGGACCAAAAGCTAGCAAATCATCGTGCAGGCTTTGATCGGCATTGTCTACCGAGCGCCCGATGATTTTGGCATAATGCGGCACACCATCATCGTTACTTTCGGTGATAACTATAGGGGCTGGCGAGTAATGAGTGATTTCATACCAGTAAGGGTCAAAGGATGGCGGGGCAATGATAGCGTCCATAGCTGCCAAGTCCTGCACAATTTCTTGATTTAAAATCTGCTTAGGGTGGTCATCGCTAGTGCAGGCCGTATTGTTATTGGTATTATTAGTCGTATTGTTATTCTGTTTATCCCAAGCTTGGTTTTGCTGAGTGAGGGTCGCTAGTTCTAAGGCGGGGTCGTTATTGACGGGGTCAAATCGAGCTGCGGATAAAAACTGCGGTTGCAGTTGTAGCCACTCGCTAACATCCTCGCTATCGAGCTGGGCGTAGTCCGCTAAAATAGCCAATTCACGCAAAAATATGACGCTAAGTGTGGTTAATAAGGTGTGTACTTGTTCTGGCTTTGCTTGAATATCGGCAGCGATATAGTCTACTGCGGCAGCGAGACTGCGTGCATCTAAGAATATCGCATCAGCGACGGCTTGCCGATAATTTAACGCAATACTCATCGTGACGAAATTCATCGAATTGTATTGGCGCAAGTCCTTAATACCACTGCGCGAAAACAGTTTTTTTAGCACCGTAGTACCGCCATGACGAGCTTGGTAAGACAGTAAAGCGCTGAGCAAGGCTTGTAAGCTAGCGGTGAGGGCGCGTTTGGACTGTGGTAGAGATAAATGCGAGATGTCGGCTAATAAAGGCGTCAGCGGCAAGGTGTCGGTATACATAAAGTCATAAATCGACACCCGTGTCGGTGAAATAAGTTTCATAAGGCCACAGTGTTAAGGAATGTGACTCTATATTAAGGTCACAATCTCCATGTTACAATCCCTAAATAAACTTTAGTATTTTAAAATAAGTAGATATGACTATGACTAAGCCCTGTGATAACGCTAGCACCGCGAATACAGAAGCTTCACAATTACTCGTAAGTGTGAGTGAGCAGACTTTACGACATTACCGTAATGGTGAGTTGCTAAAAACCTACTCAGTCTCTACGGCTGAAAATGGTATTGGCAGTACAGAAGGCAGCGGCAAGACACCGCTAGGTCGCCATATTATTGGCAGTAAGATTGGCGGTGAGCAGCCTATTAACGCTGTGTTTATTGCTCGTGTCCCTACGGGTGAGGTCTATAGCGAGGAGCTTGGAAAAGAATATCCTGAGCGTGATTGGATACTTAGTCGTATTTTGCGTTTAGAAGGCTGCGAAGAGGGGCTGAATAAAGGCGTTGATGCTAATGGCGTATGTTGCGATACTTATGAACGCTACGTTTATATCCACGGTACTCCAGACTCTGAGCCGATGGGTATTCCGCTATCCTTTGGCTGTATTCGTATGCGCAATCAAGATGTTGTTGAGCTGTTTGAGCAAGTCGTGGAAGGGACAGTGGTTAATATCGTCGTTTAGGTGCTTTCGCGAGTAACGACTACAGAACAAAATAAAAAAGGCTGGAAGATATTCTCCCAGCCTTTTCTTATATAGGATTATGGACGTCTAGGTCGGTAAAAAAGTAGGATTCGTTCGAAAGAGCGTTAGACCATTACCAAAAAATCGGCGCATCCTGCACTGATTTTAAGCTGACCGCACAATCTCTAGCCGCATGCTGTTGTTGGGCACTAAAATAGCCTACGGCAAACCAAGCCGCCGCATCGCTTTCGGCTTTTAGGCGATAGAACTCTTGACCCACGATATCATCGTTATATTCTCCTAACACTTCTTGTGCCGGCTCAAGGTATTTTAAGAATTTCTTTGTATGTTTCTTCTTATACATAGGCGCCGCAAATTCGCTGATATAGCGTAAGCTTTTTAAGCGCTTACGGACATCATGCTGGGCTTCGATATCGAGCTCAGCGAAATGATTGCTGGCTTGTGAGATTTTGCCAAATAGTTTGCCAAGTATCTTACTCACTTGGTCTTTAGCGGGCTTACTGGTAGCGTCTGTCTCAGTAGCGCTATCGGCATCTGTAGAACCCATACTATACTCAATCAGCTCTAGTAAAGTAATCTGGAAGTCGTTGGCGCGCACCGCATCTATGGGGGCGACCATTAGGCTGTCGCGTTCTGGTGCCCAATCTACGAAAGGCGCGCCTTTGTCTTCTAGCATAGGCTGGGTCTTGGTCTGCAGCAACTCACGATCGCGGTATTCACCAAGGAGGCTAAACGTTTGCTTTAGCACCGGCATCCAATCTGAATTAATAGTGTCTGAGAAGTCCGCAAAAAACTTCAGCGCAGTCCGTAGGCGACGAATACCCACGCGCAGCTGGTGCACATGATGGCCATCTTGGCTACCGGCAGCGATAGCACTGGCGTTGGGCAATATCTGCAGCATACAGTGATGCACAACCGCACGTAAAAACTCAGCTGGGCTCATCTCAGCCGTGACTTCTAATGGGTTTGCATTGGCCTTAGTCGCGTCAGAATGGGCTTTGCCCGCGACCAACAGACCCCCGCGTTCTGCTTTTGTAACGGTAGAGACGCACAGCTTATAGCGCTTACACCAAGTCTTGGCAATCTCAAACAGATAGCTCGTATCGCCTTCTATCAGCTCAAATTCGACTTCATGAATACTGCTTTGCTGGGTCTCATCTTCACCATGAATCACAACGCCGGTGTCATAAGCCACTTCGATAACGTTGCTGTCTTTTTTTACCAGGCGAGTAATCCGCTCGACATCGGTAACGTATTGACGCTGCAATGACTTCGCCAATTTTTTCATTTTAAAATCTTGCAATACTGTGGCAATCTCGCCTGTCTGATAGACACTTAAATCAGGCGCTAAGGCCTGCTCTTCAATAGCTTGCTCAGCCGCTGCTTTATCCAACACATGATTATGTTCAAGGCGAGCGGCCATACCATCGCCGGCGGCCTTGATAGTCTGCACCCAATCAGCATTCTCTTTACGAATGCGTACGGCGATACCGGCGTTCGCTAAGTCTCGATTTGCGGTATCAAAATAGTGGGCTGCCAATTGCGAGGTTGCAGAAGATTTAATTTTGGTTTGTCGCATGAGCGCATTTACTTTGTATTCAGGCACTAAAAACTTCAGTTCAATCTCTTGCATGACTTTCCTCGGTGGTTTTTATTCATTAGTAATAGAACTAGACGTCTAGGCCATAAAATGAGGTAGGCCTAAAAAATTATCATAATCAACACATCCTATGGGAGCTGCGGAGGAATGACAAGCTAAATTACATGACAGATTCATGACAATAGCCAACCTCTAAATTTAATAGAGTAATAAGTGTTGTAAGTAGGGCTATGCGGCCAACTCGTAACATTTCGTGTGATGGAGATATTTTGTACTAAAAGTCGCTATAATCAAGGCCAACAATTAGACAAAAGTAGGCTGTGTATGTTAAATAAATTCAATGATTTACCCAAAGCATCCACGCAGACTCTGTCTAAGCCTATGGGGGCTGCTAGACCGCTTGCAGAGCCTATAGTATTAGGGGTGACCCCAGTATCAGTATCATTACTAACAACAGCAACAGGGTCTTATCGCTTGGTCTTGGGCAGCATGGGCATAGCGGTCTTACTAACGAGCGGCTGTGGTCAGGTCCCAGAGGACGGCTACGAGAGCGAGGCGGCTACAGAGTCCTATCAAGATATGGCTATGGAAGAGATAGCTGCGGCGCCGCAAGCTACGGTAGAGGGTGCGGCGGAGACCAAGGAAAAGACCGTCGAGAGACTAGCCGTTGAAAATATCTCAGGCGATAGCGAGCAGACCCTAGGCAGCCAAGTCGCTGATATTGAGATTCCCGGTAAGACGCTAGTGGTGAACGCACGCGCTGACTTCAAAGTGGCGGACGTGGTCAAAAGTAAGGATGCTATCGAGACCTTAACCCGGCAGCAAGGTGGCTATGTGGCCGCTATTAGTATTAGCAATAATGAGATAGACCGGCGCACTTACCGCAGTGGCGAGCAAGATATTAGTTTGACCACCTATTCGCGGCATGCCGATATGACCGTGCGTATTCCTAAAGCAAAGGTTAGCGAATTTATGCGTCAGCTGCAAAAGCAGGTCGCCTTTTTGCAGGGGCAAGAGTTTAGCGCACAAGATGTGACCTTAGATATCTATCGTGAGCAATTAGCCGCACAACTGAACGGCGATATGGCCG
>Ga0098065_1000844_pt1 | contig 12509 bp, 8 predicted proteins | sample 25_taG_FD_75062 | JGI IMG/M metagenome (GOLD analysis project Ga0098065, IMG submission 75062) | Marine viral communities from Cariaco Basin, Caribbean Sea - 25_WHOI_OMZ | ecosystem: Environmental > Aquatic > Marine > Oceanic | place: Caribbean Sea: Cariaco Basin | collected 2014-11-08 | reverse complement strand
TTCCATCACTGCTTGTGAGCAGTAGTTTTCAGAGGCAATCAACTCGATGTGATTTTCTTGACGAACGCTTTCTGCGGCCATCGCTTCAGCAAGTACGGGATCAAACTCTTTGATAGAAATATCTTTAAACATAGTAATGTCCTAAGTAGTGACTGTCATTGAAAAATTTCATTGGAAAGAAGCTGATAGCCTGCTCACAACCAAACGACCACTGCGTCAACGTCGCTTGAAGTATGGTGGATACCTCTGCACGCTGTTTTTCTGCAAGCTGTTTTATGGTATGACCATTATTGTGAATTGAGTCTATTAGCAAAAATTGAAATAAGAATAAACACAGGCAATTGGCTTGCCATTAACTTGACCGATCCGTCAATAAAATCGATATACATTTGCATCGATATCATCGCGAAAGCGTAAGTGTAACATGAAAATTTGTGCGATGAGCGCAAAAAAGCCCACCTTAAGATGAGCAAATTAAATGGCGATATAACACAGATAAATAACGTATGATTTTCTATAGAGTTAAATCATGGACTGTTATTAATAATTTGAAAAACAGCCATTTTGGGAGGTCTATTTTTTGCACGACACACTAATTTATATATACAAGGCTTTATTAAAACATGTTGCTAATAACACAAGGATAATGAACTATTGAATACTGACCAATGGTTTTGATACCCAACCTTCTCCTTTGTCACTCTCCACATGGTAGTAGCCATTTTGCTCATTGCCCATATATATCATGATGTCCTGCTGGGATAAGATAGCGATAGGGCTAGAAGATTTATTGGCCTGCGAGTAGAGCTTAGTGCTTTGTAATTTGCCAGACAATATAGAGCCAGAAATTGGCTTTTCTTTATTGGTTTGATTGCTCTGGTTATTTTGATTGACTAAGTCTGTAAAACCCATATCTTCACTTAAGTCAGACACAGACTGTTTACTACCCCTAATACTATCGGCCGTTCTACCAATTGAGCTAATGGTACTTTGTGCCTCATAAATACTATCCAAAAAACCAGCGTTTGCATTGATAGACCAACCAAACATAGCGGTACTAACCATTAGCAAAATTGCAGATTTTGCTAACATGGATAGCAATGGGTTTTTGACGCTCATATAAAGTTCCTGATGTTAAGAAAAGTATAGTAATGTTACCAAATTGTATTTATACCATATTCTCAAATTACCAGACAACTGTTAATTTATGAATGAATAACTGTATTTTTATATATTAAGCTTTATTTATAGCGTTCGCAGTTATATCGCTCTTATCAGCACCACTGGACAAAAACGCAGGCAAAAAGGTTTCGCTGATAAGTAATGAGCGGCCATACCAGTCATAGCGCGTTTGCCTCTGCCAGCCCTCGCTCGTCTGTCGCACAAATCGTTGGTTTGGCAGTATACGGCGACGTTTAAATAACACATAACCGATGGGCGTACCTTTTAGCTGCTGCAAGCGTCGCGCGTTACCTTTCAGGCTTGATAGCGGAAAGATACTTTGCGCACCGACCCATGGCTGCTCGTCATTGCCGTATAGCTGTACTTCACGTATCCACGCCAGCAGTGGACGATTTAGCGCTGAGCCTTGTAGACCCAATTGTCGCTTTTGTTGCAGCGTCAACAGCCGATAGCCCTCAAAGCTACGCTCCACTCGTAACGGCTGCCCTGCCTTCTCTTCTAGCATGGCTGTGAGCGAACCTTCGGCATTGAGCCACGATACGAGTTTAGCAGGAGGTAGAGATGTGGTAGGAGTAAGAGAGTTACTGGACATAGTTAACGGCTAATCGTGAAATGTGTAAAGTAAATGCCTGCAGGCTATTATTAATAGTGGACATTAATGATGTATATCAATGAAGCGTATCAAAGGCTGGCATATTGTCTGCGTTAAATGGTAGTGCCTCATGGGCTTGCTTGCGATATTGTGCCATATGCATCCGATCTCTAGCACAAAAATCGCCAATCGCAGGGACAAAACGCGGATCATAAATGCGGTGAAGCGAGTGCGTGGTCGTTGGGATAAAACCACGAACCAACTTATGCTCCCCTTGCGTACCTGGATCAAAGGACGCTAGCCCTTGCTCAATGGCAAACTCAATGCCTTGATAATAGCACAGCTCAAAGTGCAAGCTATCGTATTCACCGAGCGCACCCCAGTATCGACCGTACAAAGTCGCATTATTATCAACATCATTATTAACATCACCATCAATACTGTCGTTGTCGCTATTACTGACAGGTGTGTCATATAAAAACAGGCTACTGGCGATAATCTCACCACTGGCATTGAGTGCTTGCGCGAGCATAATGTGCTCAGACATACTCGCTGCCAATGCCATAAAAAAGTCTATCGTCAGATAAGGCTGCTGTCCGCGTACCGCATACGTCATCACGTAACAGTGATAAAAAGCCTTCCAGTCTGCATCGCTGATATCATCGCCGCATTTTCGCTGGCAGGTGATACCTTGTTCGGCCACTTTACGACGCTCCGCACGAATAGTTTTGCGCTTTTTGGCTTTTAACGTCATCAAAAACGCATCAAAGTCTGCAAATGGCTGGCTGTTATTGAGCAAGTCTTTATTTTGCCATAAGAACTGACAGCCTTGACGCTCAAATATCGGCATCTCAATCGGCGCGGACTCTACGCCGCTCTCTTGCGCCGCTATCGCACGCTCTATATCAACCTCCGTAGGCATAGATGTGGTAGCGATAGATGCTAGATTAGGTGTGACAAATAGTCCATGCCAGCTTGAGGCGCCGACTTGCTGAGCGATATCATCGATACCTGCAATGGCTGTTTTGAAGATATCCTCATTTAAGCGCTCGCCTTTTGCCAACCAAATCCTCTGACCGGTAATCGGTGTATACGGCACGCTGGTGACTAGCCTTGGATAATAGTCGAGACCATAGCGCGCGTACGCCTCTGCCCATGAGTGATCAAATACAAACTCCCCGCGATGATGGCCTTTTATAAATACTGGCATCACCGCGACTGGTTGCAGTGCGGCATCCTCAGCCTCATCGTCGACACGATGTACCAAAATAAATATCGGTAGCCACCCTGCCTGCTCCCCAATCGCGCCCGTATCAGCAAGCGCTTGCCAAAAAGCAAATGACATAAAAGGCGTGTCTGGCGTTTGCCACGCGGTCTGGCTCTGCCAACTGGTATCATTAATCAGCGCATACTCTAAACTCATATTTACCGTCACTATATTGTGTATAGATAATCTATCTATCGATGACCTAGCCTAGCAAATTTTTGCTATTTTGCTGTCACAATTTGCAAAGTTTTTTGAGTCACAATAAAAAACCACCAATAGTGACATTGGTGGTTTTTAGGATTATGCTTGTTCGGATATCTAGAGCATGACAGAAACCGATGAAACATAGTCGTTATATCGAAAAGATGATATCGCAACAGATGACTGTTAGAATAATGTCGTTATCAGCTTAGTATAATTTGAAATCCTAAGATATGAGCGAAAACAGTATACTTAGTTCATGGTACGTGATTGACATCCTCTCGAATTTATAGTGGATTTATTATAATATACCGTCAGCGACTTGCTTTCTGGCAGTTTTACTGGGCAGTCAACGTGCCATCTGAGAATGCCCTTGTAGTGAACATCAGTAAAAGAAAATGTTTTATCAAACTTGAATATCTCTAACTTAAATATTGCTAAGCAGCTACATACGACGTACTTGTTCGAACGATATCATTGAGCATTGCATAGTATCATTGACTCATATTCAACACTATATTTGAGCTTTATTATTAACGACAACTAAAGGAAGAACTAAATAAAATGTCAAAAATTATTTATACAAAAACTGACGAAGCCCCAGCGCTTGCGACACTATCTTTTTTACCTATTGTAGAAGCGTTCACTAAAACCGCAGGTGTCGAAGTTGAAACCAGTGACATCTCTGTTGCGGCACGTATATTGGCCGAATTCCCTGAGTACTTGACCGAAGAGCAGCGTGTTCCTGACAACCTAGCTGAGCTTGGTCGCCTGACTCAAGACCCAAACACCAACATCATCAAACTGCCAAATATCAGTGCCTCTGTCCAGCAGTTAAAAGCCGCTATCAAAGAGCTACAAGGTAAAGGCTATGCCATTCCTAACTTCCCAGAAGATCCACAAACGGATGAAGAAAAAGAGCTGCGTAAACGCTATGGTAAAAGCTTAGGTAGTTCTGTAAACCCAGTACTACGTGAAGGTAACTCAGATCGCCGTGCGCCAAAAGCGGTCAAAAACTATGCACGCAAACATCCGCACTCAATGGGTGAATGGAAGCAATGGTCAAGCACGCACGTATCACACATGCATGGCGGTGATTTCTATGATGGCGAGCAATCTATCACGTTAGACAAAGCCCGTACCGTACGTATGGACTTGCTACTTGACGATGGCACCCAAAAGGTACTAAAACCTAAAATTGCGTTGCTGGATAAAGAAGTCATCGACCTGATGGTCATGAGCAAACAAGCATTGCTCGAGTTTTATGAGCAAGAAATGGAAGATTGCCGCGAAGCTGGTATTCTGTTCTCACTGCATGTAAAAGCCACGATGATGAAGGTTTCACATCCTATCGTATTTGGCCATGCGGTTCGCATTTACTATAAAGAAGCGTTTGAAAAACATGGCGAACTCTTTGATGAGCTAGGCATCAACGTCAACAACGGCATGGCTGATCTATACGACAAGATTGAAACGCTACCAACCTCAACGCGCGAAGAAATTGAGCGTGACCTGCATGCTTGTCAAGAGCATCGCCCGCGTCTGGCCATGGTTGATTCTGCCAAAGGTATTACCAATTTCCATTCACCAAGTGATGTCATCGTTGATGCGTCTATGCCAGCGATGATTCGTTCAGGTGGTAAAATGTGGGGCGCTGATGGCAAAATGTATGACTGTAAAGCGGTCATGCCAGAGTCTACCTTTGCTCGTATTTACCAAGAAATGATCAACTTCTGTAAATGGCATGGTAACTTTGACCCAACGACCATGGGTACGGTTCCAAACGTCGGCCTAATGGCACAAAAAGCAGAAGAGTACGGCTCGCACGACAAAACTTTTGAATCGAGCGATGCTGGTATTGCTCGTATCGTCGATGTGGATACCGATGAAGTCTTGCTCGAAAAACGTGTTGAAAAAGGCGATATCTGGCGCATGTGTCAGGTTAAAGATGAGCCTATCCAAGATTGGGTGAAACTTGCCGTACGCCGTGCGCGTGAATCAAATACGCCTGTTATCTTTTGGCTCGACCCATACCGTCCACATGAGAACGAGCTCATCAAGAAAGTTAAAATGTATCTAAAAGATCATGATACCGATGGTCTACATATCGAAATCATGTCTCAGGTTCGCGCCATGCGTTATACCTTAGAGCGCGTCGCCCGTGGTCTAGATACGATCTCTGCGACTGGTAACATCTTACGTGATTACCTCACTGACTTGTTCCCAATCCTAGAGCTAGGCACGAGTGCCAAGATGCTATCCGTTGTGCCACTTATGAAAGGCGGCGGTTTGTTTGAGACTGGTGCTGGCGGTTCTGCACCAAAGCACGTTGAGCAGCTAACAGAAGAAAACCATTTACGTTGGGATTCACTCGGTGAGTTCTTGGCCTTGAACGCATCTTTGGAGCATTTGGCAAGTAACGACAACAATGCTAAAGCTCAAATCTTGGCCGATACGCTAGATACAGCGACAGAAAAACTTCTGCTGAATGACAAGTCGCCATCACGCAAAACAGGTGAGCTCGACAACCGTGGCAGTCACTTCTATCTAGCGCTGTATTGGGCTGAAGAGCTGGCCGCACAAGATCAAGATAGTGAGTTAAAAGCGCAATTCACGCCATTTGCGCAAAAGCTCAAAGAAAACGAAGACGCCATTGTCAAAGAACTTAACGACACTCAAGGCAAGCCAGTAGACATCAAAGGCTACTACTATGCTGATGAAGAGTTGGCTAAAAAAGCCATGCGCCCAAGCGCTTTGTTTAATGAAACCTTGGCATCGCTATAAGTAATGAGCAATTGCTCTTGAACCACTAATCCTAATCTCTCTAGTTTGTATACACAGATCGATTAGGTAGGTTTAAGTCTTAGTAAACAAAACACCTCAGCCGTCTTAGAACGTTGAGGTGTTTTTTTGTGCCTATCTCAAAATGATGATAAACAACTTGCCTATATTTATCTATTTTAAACACATAAAAAAACCACCTACATTAGTAAGCGGCCTTGAATAAATCTAATAGAGTTGAACGTTTTAGGTACTGATACGATTACGCATCCATGTGCTTAATAATGGCTTTACCAAACTCAGAAGTACTGAGCAAGATAGCATCTGGCATCAGACGCTCAAAGTCATAAGTGACCGTCTTATTGGCGATCGCGCCTTGGATACCGCTGATGACGAGATCCGCCGCCTCACACCAACCCATATCACGCAGCATCATTTCCGCAGACAATATCAATGAGCCTGGGTTTACTTTATTCTGACCAGCATACTTAGGCGCAGTACCGTGCGTCGCTTCATAAACAGCGATTGCGCCGCCTTTGTTAGCACCTGGGGCAATACCGATACCGCCTACTTCCGCCGCTAGTGCGTCAGAAATATAGTCACCGTTTAGGTTGAGTGTTGCCACTACGGAGTAATCTGCTGGACGCATCAGAATCTGCTGCAAGAAAGCATCAGCGATCACATCTTTGATGATGATGTCATTACCGGTTTTAGGATTTTTCATCGTCATCCATGGACCACCATCCAATAGCTCAGCATCAAAACGCTCTGCTGCCAGCTCGTATCCCCAATCTTTAAACGCGCCTTCAGTAAATTTCATGATATTGCCTTTATGAACGAGTGTCACATTTGGCAAGTCATTATCGATAGCATGCTGAATGGCTTTACGTACTAGGCGCTGCGAGCCTTCTTTTGAGACAGGCTTGATACCAATGCCGCAGTCTTCAGGGAAGCGAATGCTGGTCACACCCATCTCCTCTCTTAAGAAATTGATGACTTTTTTGGCATCATCACTGCCGGCCTTCCACTCGATACCTGTATAGATATCTTCTGTATTTTCACGGAAGATCACCATATTGGTCAGCTCAGGATGCTGTACTGGGCTTGGTACGCCTTTAAACCAGCGTACTGGGCGCTGACAGACATACAGATCAAGGTTTTGACGTACAGCCACATTCAACGAACTAAAGCCACCACCCACTGGCGTGGTCAACGGTCCCTTGATACTGATGACGTAGTCTTTTAAAATCTCTAATGTCTCACTTGGTAAATACTCACCGTCATATATTTTGGCCGCTTTTTCGCCCAAGTAAGCCTCCATCCAGATGATCGATTTTTTGCCGTGATAGGCTTTGTCGACCGCTGCATCGACCACCTTTATCATGACAGGTGTGATATCCACCCCAATACCGTCACCTTCAATGAACGGAATAATCGGATGATTGGGTACATTTAGCGACAAATCAGCATTAACAGTTACTTTTTCGCCGTCTCTTGGTACGATGACCTTATCATATGACATGGATAAAACTCCTTAGTGGCAAGTTATACGTCGCAAGCGAACTGAACACTTTGTTATGCTAGCTTTTCTATTATAATGGTCGCGTTTTAGACGCTTATTAGCTAAACAAAGTCTGATGTGTGTGACACTTGCGGCATTGGATTGAACGATACTAAAAAATAGCTTCAAATTAAAAACGTGCGAATTGATGTAAATACAATCTAAAACTGTGTATAGAAACTGCTCATTATTAAATTCAGTGTTATTGGCTAAATTGATAAGAAATATCACATATACAATTTAAAAATTATTAATAAAATATAGCATCTATAACATTATAATTTTTGAAGGGTTATAATATATTGTCTTAGTAATAGTAGTAAAATAAAGGGCTGAACCATCATTTTATCTTGCAGATAATAGGGTTATTACTATCAAAAATATAAATACCCCTGCAAAAATATGGATTTAGAGTAACAGTAAATTTGCGTGGTTGCTGTCCTACTTTTGTAGCAAAATACATCGCACAGCGTACGTCAAACACGATACCTCTTTTCTAATTTTTCAGTACTGACTTTGCTTTCTCAAACATGCACCAAGACTGCTAATCACTCATTTACCTTCAGGAAATATCACTTTATGCCGACTTCTAGTCTCATCTTATTCAATAAGCCTTATGGGGTGCAAAGTCAGTTCAGAGACGATAGCAACAATGACCATACCACCCTATCGCAGTACTTTACTGATAAGTCTTTGCGAGTTGCTGGTAGGCTTGATGCAACGTCCGAAGGGCTACTTATTCTGACCGATGATGGCCGAGTCAATAAAGCAATTACTCATCCGCCAAAAGCCAATGCTGGACGTAAGCAAGGTAAGACTTATTTGGTACAGGTTGAGGGCATTCCTACTGCTGAGCAACTTGGTCAGCTTAAACGTGGCGTGGTTCTCAAAGATGGTAAAACCCTGCCTGCTGAAGTCAAACACGTCAGTGAAGATGAGCTACCGATGGCGCTCTGGCAACGTCATCCGCCGATACGTGAGCGTAAAAGCGTACCGGACTCATGGTTAATGCTGACGATTTATGAAGGCAAAAACCGTCAAGTCAGACGCATGACAGCGCATGTTGGTCTGCCCTGTCTGCGTTTGATACGTTGGTCGGTGGCAGGGTTTGAATTGGGTGACATAGCAGTTGGCGAGTTTGTGCGCATTCACTTAACTAGTGAGCACTATCAGCAATTGGGTATTAGCTATTAGTTTGTCATGTCTAAACGCTTAGCTACCGACGTATATTTTCATTTAAAGTAAATATATTACGTCTTGTTAAACATAGCGTCTCGAATGGGTAAGGTTTATCTGTTAAGATTCAGCACGTCATTCGTTATATAAAATAGACCTCATTTATTTATCATTTGGTCTTCTTATAGTAGGGATATATCATGATTGCTTCTCATCGTTTTGTTCTGTTGGCCACCGGCATATCTGCTGCACTGCTATTAAGTGCGTGTCAGCCAGCAGCAGATAGTCAATCAGCGCCTGTAGAAGAAGCCACCCCGCCAATGACTGACATGACTCATGCTGAGCATGAGCATATGAGCCACGATACATCGGTAGATAGCGAAAACGTCACAGATGACGCTCAGATGACAGATATGCTCAAAGACTACACAAAGTCCATGACCAGTATGCATGACGAGATGATGATCGGTATGAGTTATAACGATCCTGATACCGCGTTTGCCAAAGGCATGCTTGGGCATCATCGCGGCGCGATAGATATGGCGAAAATTCAGCTAAAGTACGGTACAGATGACGCCATGCGCCAACTTGCCCAAGACATCATCACGGCGCAGCAAGCTGAGATTGATATCCTAAACAAATGGCTTGCTAGCCATCCTGACGCAGCCAAACCTAAGCCCAATACCGCTGCTATGCAACAGGCATATGCTAAGGGTATGGAAAGCATGCATGGCGAGATGACATTGGGTATTGCTGATCCTATGCCGGATATGGCATTTGCACGTGGCATGCTACCACACCATATTGGCGCCGTAGATATGGCAAAAATCGAGCTCGAATACGGTACTGACGAAGAAATGCGTCAATTGGCACAGCATATCATCGATACTCAGCAAGTAGAGATTGAGCTCATGCAAAACTGGATTGCCGCGCTTGAAGCGACGAGCGATGCTGAAAATGATAATGCTGAGGTTGTCGAGCCTAACGGCGACACTACTGCAAACGAGAAGTCTACCAGTAAGGACCCTGATAATAAAACCAAAGAGTAGTAGCAATCAACTCAGTATAAAAATGTGAAATCGGCCATTTATATGATTATTTTCTGCTAAATATTGATTGAGAAAATTAAAAAACCTATCAACTATGATTTAGGGCGTGTCATCATTTAGATAGCGAGGCTTAAAATGAGATAAATAGTAGTTAAATGGGGAAAAAATTGCAGAGAATATAGGTATATTCACAAGATATTTGACAAGATTTAGCCATTTTAAGACCGCTAAATGATTGAATGGGTTAATTGATGACACGCCCTAAGCTCCTTGATAAACATGTTTGCTTATCAAGGGGTTTTACTTTGTTTGCCTGTACAACCCAGTACCACTATTCTGGCTGACGTTTCATGATATTAAGCCATGTCTCCCAATTTGCCTCTTCTTGCGTTTTATCATCATTGCCCTCTAGCGCTTTATCGCCTTTTACTATGTGTAGGCTGACTTTATGAGGGAACGCTTTTTCGATAACTTCCTCACTATCGGCACTATCTTGCCGTTGCAGCTCACTAGGTTGCACTTGCACACACATCAACTCATCGCGACGAAACAAATGACACTCAACGGGATGCTCTGCATTACTCAGCGATGCTAGCTGCTTACTATCCGCCTTGATGCCATCAATCGCGATAATAACGTCATGGGCTGAGATACCTGCTTTGGCAGCAACACTACCGCGGTTCACGCGATTAATTTTGAGTCCAGCGGGTGTCTCATTGCAGCGCATCCCCCATGGGACATGCTTATCTGCAGTCTCTTTAGTATTGACCTGCATTTTGACACCGTTTGCGAGCAGTAGCGCCTCAATCGGCAACTCCTCTACGCCATTGACATAACGGCGTTCAAAATCTTCCCATTCCGCTATCGGCATAAACTGCCCAATCACGTCGCCCATATCCGCGCTATTGATGCCGATGCGTTTATTATTATTTTGCTTTGCTTGGGTATAGAACGCTTTGACCACATCAAACAAGCGATAGCGATTGTTGGTATTTTTTAACAATATCAAATCCAGACACAGCGCCACCAATGCGCCTTTATTGTAATAGCTAATACCCGCATTGCCGGTATTTTCATCGCTGCGATATAGCTTAATCCAAGCATCAAAACTCGACTCGGCGACACTTTGGTTATCGCGTCCAGGCGTTTGATAATAGCGATTGATTTGTTCTGCTAGTAACCTAAGATAGTTTGACTTATCGATGACGCCAGATGCTTGCAGCATAAAATCATCGATATAAGACGTAAATCCTTCAAATACCCAAAGCATTGGAGTGAACGCTTCACGGCGTAAGTCAACATTGATCATGACATCGGGACGCACAGTTTTGACCCACCACGAGTGAAAATACTCATGACTGCATAAGCCCAAAAACCGCTGATAATCAGTGCTCGGTATTTTTGGCTCATCAGCATTTGGTAAGTCACGGCGCGGGGTAATCAGACTAGTAGAATTGATATGCTCCAGCCCACCATAGTCTTGACCACTGGCAAACGTCACAAAAGTATAGTCATTGAATGGCGCATCTCCCAACCAATCTAGGTAGGTCTGGCAAATCTGAGTGACATCTTGCTGTAGTCTGCCTATGTTGGCGCTATGCTTGCCAGACAGATAAAAACTGTGATGAAGTGTCTGATGCTGACTGTCATGAATAATAAAATCAAATTTATTCTGTGCTGCAATCTCAAAAGGATAATCAATCAACTCGTGATAATTATCTGCCTGTAATTGATAACAGTGCCTTTTGTCTTCACTCTGACCATCAACACGCAGATGCGTAGATGCCAAACCACATGCCAAGATTACATGACTTTCTTCTTTATCTATCAAAAACGACTCCGGGACAATCAAGCTGACTTGTACTGGAATCTGCTCTTGCCCATCAACCGCGAGTGCAAGTGAGGTGAAATTACCGTATAGACGCTGCTGATCGACATACGCCGTACGTACCGATAGGTCGTAACAGTAGACTTCGTACTCAACACCCACCCTCTGCCCTGCAGTGACAGTTGGCAACTGCCACGTATGTTTATCTATTTTTTGCGCGCGATACGTCTCAAACTGACTGTCGTTATCTGTTATTCGATAATGGACAGCGGTGATGTTGCGAGCAAACTCACGCATCAGATAGCTGCCTGGTATCCATGCTGGTAGCCAGAGCTGAGGAGCATCAGCTGTTGCCGTAAAAGACAGTGACACATCCACCAAATGCTCAGAAAAACGGGCAAAATCGAATTGGTAGCTTATATCAGCCATATTTTTGGTATCATCATGGCTGATTGAATCGTCGCTCGTTAGCTGGTTATTAGTATTATCGGCAAATGCAGTCATAGTATCTCTCGTCATTATTTTATTGTTATGTTAGGAGTCCTTCCCAAAAAACGCAACTCCCAAACCCTGAGTGGCCAGTAGTTATCGATTAACTATAGAAAATAGCAGTTATTATTGTAAATTGTGGCATTAATTGGCATTTTTTATGTTTTTTGCCTTGAAACTTATATACGCCATCTCAATTAAAGATGCTAACTGCTAAAGTTACTTTAATAAACTGATGATAATTGACTAATACTGTGGCTATTTGGCTTGCTGATTGGCTTTTTTAGGTTTATTGCAACCGTATTTAATTTTTTACATAGATATATTTAGGATATTTTATGACTACTATCGCAAAAGACACTGCCGTCAAATTCAATTACACA
>Ga0098065_1000842_pt1 | contig 12518 bp, 12 predicted proteins | sample 25_taG_FD_75062 | JGI IMG/M metagenome (GOLD analysis project Ga0098065, IMG submission 75062) | Marine viral communities from Cariaco Basin, Caribbean Sea - 25_WHOI_OMZ | ecosystem: Environmental > Aquatic > Marine > Oceanic | place: Caribbean Sea: Cariaco Basin | collected 2014-11-08 | reverse complement strand
GCAGTCCGATACCGGTGATGATAACGACCGCCGCGAAGCCCATCACCAGTAACATCCGGGTGCGGGGTGTCAGGGCAATAATGTGGTTCCTGATCTCATCTGGAAGGGAGGGTGCAATCATCGTTCACCCTGGGCGGTAAGTTGAGTGACGGTGACTGATAACTGGCGGTTCCGGTGGTTGCGGTAGAGCACCAGTCCCAGGCCCGCTGCGATGACAAACATCACCATACCCAACGCCAGCTGGAATTGGCTGGCCCGCCCGAACCCGGCGCCTACCATCGCAAAGACCACCATTTGTGGCAGGTAACCGACGACACTGCCGCCGGCAAATGGCGCCAGCCGGATATCGGAGCTGCCCGCAAGGAGATTGGTGACCAGGTTACTTCCCACGGGCATCAACCGGATCATGAGTACCTTCAGGAACGGGTTGTCGCGGGTAAGGTTGTCAAACCTTGCCAGGCGCGACGGGATCTGGCGTTGCAATGTGGGGCGCAGGGACCAGCGTGCCGTATAGAAGCACCCCACCGCGCCGGCGAGGGTAACGGCAGTGCTGTAGAGGGTTCCCCAAACCGGCCCCAGGGCAAAGCCGCTGGCAAAGGCCAGTAGCTGGCGGGGGCCGCCGAAACCAGTGAAGACCAGGCCAGCCAGGCTGATCAGTAATACGTCTGCGATATTTCCGTCCACCAGTCTATGGCGAAAGGCGGCCTGATCGGCGACTAAATCCAGCCAGCCCAGCCGGATTGCTGCAATACCGGCTGTGCTGATGGCCAGGAAAAGGAGGAACCGGAACCAGCGGCGCACGTCAGACGTCCCCCTCGGACACCTGTTCCACAATCTCCGGCATCGGAAAACGATGCAGCAGCCAGAACACGCCGAACAGGTCGGCGATGCCCACCCAGGCCCGGTTCCATGCGGAGTACTTGGAGACCCCTGCCTGTCTTGGCCGATGATGGACATCCACCACCCGTATGTCGCCCCCCAGCCCCCGGATGAGTGCCGGCAGGAAGCGGTGAATGTGATCAAACCAGGGCAGCTTGGTGAAGGTGGCTTTGGGGAACAGTTTCAGCCCACAACCGGTGTCCGGCACGCCGTCCCGCAGAATCGCATTGCGAACACGGTTGGCCAGTCGTGACTGGAACCGCTTCCAGGCCGTGTCCCTTCGGTCCTTGCGGTAGCCGGCAATGCAGAAGTCGGCCTTGTTCACCGTGGCAGCCTGTTGCAGCAGCAGCGGGATATCGGCCGGGTCATTCTGGCCGTCACCGTCCATGGTGATGATCCAGGGGAAACGGGCGGCGTCTATCCCGGAACGCAGTGCGCCGCTCTGCCCAATGCTGGTGCGATGACGGATGCCCTGGAATGGACAGCCCAGCGTGGCGGCGGCAGTGCGTGCGGTTTCCAGTGTCTGGTCCTCACTGCCGTCATCTACCAGCACAATCTCGAAGTCGTGGTAATGGTGCAGGACGGCATGGATTTCCCGGAACAGGCTGGCAATATTGCCGGCTTCATCCTTCGCGGGAATCACGATGGATACGGATGTTTCGGTGGGCATCGCGGCTACCTCGGTACAGGCGACGTTGGAAAAACGGGGACTGGCCCGCAGCCAGCCAACGTCATAATGAGGTATCAGCCTTAAGACAAGCTTAAGCCGGCGTGCGAACCGGCAGCCAGATATTGACGCACAGTCCCTGTTGGCCGTCTGGTCGGTCCTCAAGGATCAGCGCACCACCGTGGAGCTCGGCAATGCGACGGGAAATGGCCAGGCCGAGCCCGGCTCCCGAGCCAAGGCGCTGGTCCAGTCGTCCGAAGCGCCCCAGGGCCTTGTCCCGGTGATCAGCCGGTATGCCGGGCCCCTGGTCACAGATCCGTATGCAGAAGCCGTCGCCATCGGCCGAAAGCTGTGTGTCTATCCGGGTATTTTCGGGACTGTACTGTATGGCGTTGGCCAGCAGAGACCGCATCAACGTGTTGAGCAAGGCCGCCTGGCCACTGACCATGGCTTGGCCGATCGAGTCTTCCAGGGACGGTTCGATGCCCTTGCGCAGGGCCAGGGGAGAAACATCGGCAATACTCTGGGCAACAATGTCCGACAGGTTGACATACTCGGGACTGAACCCGACACCGGCGTCTACCCGGCTCAGCAACAGCATCTGTTCCACCAGGTGCCCCATCCGGTCCACGGCGGCCGTCAGTTCCCGGAACTTTGCCGGGTCCGTGGCTTCCAGCTTTTCCAGGTTCAGACGCAACGCGGTCAGGGGGGTTCGCAGCTCATGGGCGGCGTCGGCGGAAAAGCGCCGTTCCCGATCGAGGGCATCATCCAGGCGCTCCAGCAAACCGTTGACCGCCATCACCAGCCCGCTGACTTCTCGCGGAGCGTGTTGGGTATTGAGGGGGTGTATCCGCTCAGGGGCCATGTGTCTCACCGGCTGCTCCAGCTTTCGCAGGGGCCGGAAGCCCAGCTGGATGGCAACGGCAACAGCCAAAACCAGCAGAGGCAGGGCGATCAGCAAGGGGAAAATATTGCCCATGGCCAGTTGCTGGCTGAGCTCCTGGCGAATGTCCTCCCGCTGTGCAGTGCGTATCCAGTAGCCGGTCTGTGGGTCCTGCAAGGTGAACGTACGCCACTGGAACCCGGTGGCTTCTGCCCAGGCGTAGCCAGGCTTCAGCGCCAGGTCATCGTTGGCGGCGAGGGTGTCCAGCAGGGGGGTACCCTCCGGGGTCCAGACCTCGAAGGCCAGTTTTTTCTCGTATTTGTGGCCGGTGCCGTCCGGGAGCACTTCGTCATAGTCTCCCTCATCCAGCGCCCCCTCGGGCAATTGCAGGGTTTGCTGGAGAATGCCCGACAGTTGCTCCGGAGACCCGGTGCTGGCGAGGTGGTGCACCAGCCCCTGGATAACCCGGGTGCTCTGTGCCAGCTCGGCATCGAACAGCTCTTCCAGTTCATGGTTACTTTCGATATAGCTCCAGACAGCGGCAACTGCCGCAATCAGCATGACAGTGGAGGCAACCAGGGCGATCAGCGTACGGGTCAGGGACATGGGGCGGTTCCGCAACTCTGGGCCTCCTGGCTGTCCAGCAGGTAACCGACGCCACGAATGGTTCGAATCACCGATTTCCCCAGGCGCCGCCGCAGATGGTGGATATGGACTTCCAGGGCGTTGCTTTCCACGCCCTGGTCCCAGCCGTAAAGCTGCTCTTCAAGCCGGCGTCGGGTGGCTACCTGGTCCGGGTGCCGCATCAGGTAATGGAGGATCTGCAATTCGCTGCGGGGCAAGGTGATCACCTGGTCACCGAAGGTCAGCTGGCCCGAGTCCGGGTTCAGGTGCAATGTGCCGACAGTCATGCCAACGCTCGGGGATGCACTGCCCCGGCGGGTGACCGCACGGATACGAGCCTTGAGCTCTGCCATGGCGAAGGGCTTGGTCAGATAGTCATCGGCTCCGGCGTCCAGGCCCTGGAGTTTCTCATCCAGGTCAGAGCGAGCTGTCAGGATAATGACCGGGGTCAGCACACCCGCACTGCGGCTGCGAGCCAGCACATCCAGTCCATCCAGCCGTGGCAGCGTCAGGTCCAGGATGGCCAGGTCAAAGTGTTCGTCCATGAGGGCATTAAGGGCCTGCTGGCCATCGTCAAGCCAATCCACAGTGTGCTGATCCTCCCGCAACATGGCGAGCATGGTGTTGGCCAGCATGTGGTCGTCTTCCACAAGGAGAATGCGCATGGAGCCATCCTTATCTGATTCACCGACACATTCTGGCACAGAAATCTTAAGGGCTTCTTAAGAAAACCCCTTGTTTCCTTTAAGGCGGGGTTAAGGCTGCTCCCCTAATGTCTCGGGGTAACAGGGAGATAGCCTATGAATGACCCTCTGATCATGCCCACCAGCCTGGACCTCTCCTCCGATGAGGTGACGCCTGTGGTGCGCTGTGGCCAGTACGGATTGTGCCAGGTCCGTTGCGACACTGAAGCCGCCCGGCGGGTAACCGACTTTATACAACGCCGGTTCCTGCAGGCCTATGGGGCCCGTCCTGATCTGCGGCCGCTGCCGCTGATGGTGCTGGTCAATGCCCATGGCACCTTGCTGGCTGCCGTCGGCGTACGTGAGGCAGCTTCGGAACGCTTGTTCCTTGAAGATTACCTTGACCAACCCGTGGAACGCGCCTTGCCGGCACCGGGCGGCTGTCGCGATAGCATCATGGAAATTGCTCACCTTGCTGGTGTCGAGGCCGGAGTCAGTCGCCTGCTGTTTGCGGCGATGGCGCTCTGGCTTGAGCAGCGCAGGCTGCACTGGGTGGTCTGCACTGGCACAGACCAGTTGCGTAACGGATTTCAGCGCATGGGTATCCGGGTGGCGGATCTTGGCAGCGCGAGGCCGGAGCGGCTGGCGGACGGAGGGGAAGGCTGGGGATGTTATTACCGGCACAACCCGAGAGTCATGGCCATGCATGTCCCCGCGGGCCTGGCCGGCCTGCGTGCCCGGGGCCTGATGGACAAGGTGGCGCTGGCCTCCGGGGTGGAACCGGAGACTGCGGTGATATCCCGATGTGCGGAGGGTCGTTATGGCTACATTGCCTGAGCGTTTGCAGGCGGCCGCTGAGGCCCACCCGGATCGACTGGCTCTGGTGGCTGGTGACCGAGATTTCACCTACCGGCAGCTGCTGGAGTCCGCTGAGGAGCTTGCTGCCGTACTGAGGCAGCGTGGGCTGCAACGCATTGGCCTTTGTGGCGACAACGCCCCGGCCTGGGTGGTGGCCGACCTGGCCTGCCTGTTGGCTGATGTGGTTTGCGTTCCTGTGCCTGTGTTCTTTTCTGAAGCCCAGACAGAACACCTGGTCACCACCGCCGGGCTGCAGGCGCTGCTATGGTCGGATGAAGCCCCGGGTCGGGAGCCCCTGGGCGAGGGCGCCTGGATCGATCGCCTGGGTGATAACCCGGCTCGCGCTCCGCTGCCGTCAGGGACCGCAAAAGTCACCTTTACCTCCGGTAGTACCGGCACCCCCAAGGGTGTCTGTCTCTCCCAGGCCCAGGTACTGGCAACCGTCGACGCCCTGCGCGAACGGCTGACCCCGGTGGGCCCTGCCCGGCATTTGTGCATCCTGCCCCTGGCAACCCTGCTGGAGAACATTGCCGGGGTGTATCTGCCACTGCTGATGGGCGCGGCTGTCCGGGTAGAACCCCTGGCCCTGGTCGGGCTCACAGGCAGCAGTGGCGTTGACCCCCGGGGCCTGATTGGTGCCCTGAACCGCTGGCAGCCCGAATCCCTCATCCTGGTGCCGGAATTGGCCCGACTTCTGGTGCAGGCTGCCGATGCAGGGCTGCTGAAAACGGACCATTTCCGTTTCCTCGCCGTGGGAGGCGGGAAGGTTGCACCGGATCTGCTGAAGCGTGGCCGGGCGCTCGGGCTGCCCCTGTATGAAGGTTATGGCCTGTCGGAATGTGGCTCGGTGGTGGCCCTGAATACACCCGGTGATGACCGGATCGGCTTCGGGGGCCGGCCCCTGAACCATTTGAATGTTCGTGTTGATGAGCGGCGCCACATCCTTGTCCGGGGCAACACGCACCTTGGCTATCTGGGAGAGTCAGGTTCTGCCGATGGGGTGTCGGCAGAAACACAAAGTGAATGGCTGGACACCGGCGATCTGGGGCAACTGACTGGCGATGGCTTCCTGCAGGTGGATGGCCGTTCGAAGAACCTGCTGATCACCAGTTTCGGGCGCAATATCAGCCCCGAATGGCTGGAGGCCGAGCTCGTTCAGGCATTGGGTGCTAGGCAGGCAGTGGTCTTTGGTGATGGTGAACCCCGTCTGTCGGCCCTCGTGCACCTCCTACCCGGCCAGCCAGCCGGGAAACTGGAACCTGTTCTTCACCAGCTCAATCAGTCTTTACCCGACTATGCCCGGCTTGGAGTGGTTTATTGCCTTGATCAACCCCTGTCAGTGGCCGCCGGTTACCTGACGGCAAACGGCCGCCCCGTGCGAAATCGCATTCAGTCCGACCTGCCCGTGATCATGGCCGGCAGTCACCCCGTTTATCCGGAACCAAGAGAGGAAGCACCCATGGAATTCTTTGACCAACTTCAGGCGGAAGTCGCCGAGGCCCGCGCCCATGTGACCCGTGCACCTGTGATCCAGGCTGTTCAGCAGGGTCAGGTGAGCCTGGAAAGTTATACCTGGTTCCTGACCCAGGCCTTCCACCATGTCAAACACACGGTGCCCCTGATGATGGCCTGCGGTGGGCGCCTGCCCGAGCGGCTGGAGGGCGTGCGCAAGGCGCTGGTGGAATACATCGAGGAGGAGTACGGCCACCACGAGTGGATCCTCGACGACCTGCAGGCCTGTGGCGAGGACCGTGAAGAGCGCCGCGCCAGCAAGCCGGACCTGTCCATCGAGCTGATGGTGGCGTACCTCTACCATCAGATAGACCGGGGGAACCCGGCCGCGTTCTTCGGTATGGTGCAGGTGCTTGAAGGCACGTCCATCGAACTGGCAACGCCCCTGGCCCGGCAGATACAGGCCCACCTGGGCCTGCCCGACAAGGCGTTCAGTTACCTCTATTCCCACGGGGAGCTGGACCAGGACCATTTCAAATTCTTCCAGGACCTGATGAACGGCATCACCGATCCGGGTGACCAGCAGGCCATTATCGACTCGGCCCGGGTGGTCTATCGCTTGTATGGCGATATGCTTCACCGAATTCCCTTACCTGCCTCGACTGAGCAAACATCCCGGGAGTCTGACCATGCAGCTGCGTGACCGCCGCTTCCTGCTGCTGGGAGGAACAGGAGGTATCGGGCAGGCACTGATTCCTCTGCTGCTGTCCGAAGGCGCACGTCTGCTGGTGGCGACCCGTCGTCCGGACAGCATCACCCTTCCGGAGGGCGTAACAGCGGTAAAGCTGGACCTTGCCGCCGAAAACCTTGACCAGCAATTACAGGCAGTGACCGACGAATGGCCGGACTTGTACGGCGTTATCCACTGTGCCGGGCAGAATCGGTTCGCGTCTGTCGAGCAGTCGACAATAGCGGACATCGATGACCAGTTGGTGGTCAACCTTCGCAGTGCCATGATCGTTGCCCATCACTTTGTCCCCATGTTCAAGGCCCTGGACGGCGGTGCCCTGGTGTTCGTCGGTTCCACCTTCGGCAGCATCGGCTATCCCGGCTACTCCGCCTATTGCGCCACCAAGTTCGGCCTGCGCGGCTTTACCGAAGCCCTGCGGCGGGAACTGGCAGACAGCCCATTGCAGGTTCTGTATTTCGCTCCCCGGGCCACGGCGACGGCGATGAATCCGGAATCCGTGACCCAGCTCAACCAGACCTTGGGCAACGCCATGGACCCGCCGGAACAGGTTGCCGCCCAGCTGATCTCGGCCATGAAACGGGACCGGCGCCGGTGCTTCCTGGGCTGGCCGGAGAAGCTGTTTGTGGCGATTAATGGCGTCCTGCCACGGCTGGTGGACAGGGCCATGCTGAAACAACTGCCGGTCATTCGGCGCTTTCTGGATTCAGGAGTTCAGTTATGAAGTGGATGATACTGTTGGTGGCTTCGCTACTGGTTCAGCCAGTATGGGCCGATAACCTGGAAACCGACCTGGCTGCGATTCAGCAGCGTTGGGCTGAAATACAGTACCAGGTGGCAGAGGATGACAAGGAAAAGGCGTTCGAGGCCTTGGCGGGTGAGGCGGAAACGCTCACAGCCCGTTATCCCGATCGTGCCGAGGCGCTGATCTGGCGCGCGATCGTGCTCAGCACCTGGGCTGGAGAGAAAGGTGGCCTGGGGGCCCTGGGCCTGGTGAAGGATGCCCGCCGGCACCTTGAAAAAGCGATTGAAATCGACGACCGGGCGTTGGACGGCTCAGCCTATACCTCCCTTGGAAGCCTCTACTACCAGGTGCCGGGCTGGCCCATCGGTTTTGGCGATAACGACAAGGCTCGACGGCTGCTGCAAAAGGCATTGTCCATCAACCCCGACGGTATCGACCCCAATTTCTTCTTTGCCGACTACCTGCTTGAACAAGGGGAAGAAGACCGGGCCAGGCAGTACCTTGAACGTGCCTTGTCGGCGCCGGACCGCCCAGGACGGGCGCTGGCGGATGAAGGTCGGCGACAGGAGGTCAGGGACCGCCTGGCAAAGCTGGTGTCAGCTCGTTGAACCCTCGATGGTGGCGCCCCTGAGCGGGGCGCCACCATTAACGAACAGGACCGGTTAGTCGAAATCGGGCAGCTGCGGCTTGACCAGAGGCATGTCTGCTGCCTCCCAGGCCTCAATACCCCCGGCAATGGACTGAACATGGAGGTAGCCCATTTCCTTCATGACCTTCGCAGAAAGCGCGGAACGGCCGCTGTTCTTGCAGTAGATCACCAGGTTCAGGCTCCGGTCTTCCAGTGCCGGGTCGTTACTCAGCTTGAACTCCAACAGCCCCCGCGGGACATTGATGGCGCCCGGCAGGTGGCCGGCATGGTATTCCTCCGGTTCCCGAACGTCGATCAACAGGTCCGCCTGGCGGATCGCATCTTCCGAGCGGTCCAGGGGAAGTTCCGTAATTTCGGCTCTCGCGGCCTCAACCAGGTCGTGGGCAGTTTTCATGGCGGTCAGGTCCTTTTTTTAAATCTTTGGGATGCCAGACAACCGCTATCGTCAGGGCGATAGCGGTTGTTTGTTCAGGCGAGAAGCCCTGTTACTACTTTAGAGTGATTTTGTGCAGAAGTAGAAGTCCTTGCACTCATAGTCACCGGATTCCACCCGGTCATTGGCGCCTGCCGCTGTCTTGGCCGGGGGCACGATGACCTTGTCACCCTTCTTCCAGCCTTCCGGTGTGGCCACGCCGTGTTCGTCACTGGTCTGCAGTGCTTCGAGCAGGCGCAGGAACTCGGGGATGGAGCGGCCGTTACTCATCGGGTAGTAAACCATCGCCCGCAGGATGCCATTCGGGTCAATAATAAAGGTGGCACGCACGGCAGAGGTGTCACCGGCACCCGGGTGGATCATGCCATAGGCCCTGGCTACGTCCATCTTCAGGTCTTCAATGATGGGGAAGGGAATCTCCACACCCCAGTTTTCCTTGATGTTACGCATCCACGCAATGTGGGAGTGAATGCTGTCGATGGATAGACCCAGCAATTCGCAGTTCATCTTGGCGAACTCCGGTGCAGCCTGGGCAAAGGCCATGAACTCTGTGGTGCAGACCGGGGTGAAATCCGCCGGATGGGAGAACAGTACCAGCCACTTGCCTTTGTAATCGCTCAGCGACTTTTCGCCGTCAGTGGTCGGTGCCTTGAAGTCTGGTGCAGGCTCATTGATGCGGGGCAGGCCAGCTACGGGAGTTGCTTGGGTTTCCATAATAATCACCTTTTGTGTTGGGTTGCCTTACGACGATTTCAGATTAGCGCGAACGGTATATTCGTAAAAGATATATCGTTATATCTTGACGATATATTCTGTTAATCGCAGCGACACTACGTCGCACCTGGCGGCTAACCGTTAACAATGGCGTCTGGGAGAGTTGTCTCTATACTGGACAGATAAACGATAGGTTTGTAAGTATCACGACTGCCGTAGCAGGTCAGGCCATGGGGTATACGGGGAGTAGCAGGGTCCTTGCTTTCTGCTCGTCCGATGAGTACTAGCCGAGGATGGAATGAACAGTGCGTTCTGGCTGACGCTGATAACAACCGGGCTGGCTGCGCTGGTCACCTCTGCCGGAATATTCACGATCCGGCGCTTCGAGGCGTGGGGGCAACGCAATACGTCCTACTTCATCTGCTTTGCGGCCGGGGTACTGATCAGTGCGTCCTTTCTGCACATGATCCCGAAGTCCTTTTCCATGCAGTCGCAGGCGCCGGCGTGGTTGCTGGCCGGGTTTATGGGGTTGCACCTGTTCAACCGGTTCGTAACGGCTTTCGTTTGTGAGAAGGATCCGTCCACCAGGGACTACGTGATCGGCCTTATCCCCATGCTGGGGATCGGCTTTCATTCGTTTATCGACGGATTTATCTACTCCATTTCGTTTTCGGTAAGCATCTTCACCGGTTACCTGGCGACCGTTGGCATGGTGCTCCACGAATTCCCGGAAGGCATCATCACCTATCTATTGCTAGTGCGGGGAGGGTTCCGGCCGGGTACTGCCATGACTCTGGCGTTCCTGGCCGCTGCGGCAACAACGCCATTGGGGATGCTGGTGTCCTGGCCGATGGTGAGCAGTATCAGTGAGCAGACGTTGGGGGCCTTGCTGGCCCTGTCGGCAGGTGCGCTGGTTTACGTGGGCGCCACGCACCTGCTGCCACGGGCAGAGCAGGAGCATCGAAAATTCAGTCTGGTGGCGCTTGCAGGTGGCGTGCTTGTGGCGGTTGTAATTGTTCTTTCAAAGGCCTGACAGGGTGGGTCATAGAGAGGGGGAAGTAACATGTTCTATCGATTATCCAGGGTTGACGACTCCGGGTGGGTGCCCACCTATTTCCTCGCGGCCCTAGGGGCGGGGGGGCTGTCGGTTTCTTTCTTTATGTGGCTGATGTTCTGGCTGCCACATCCCGGCGCCCCGGTGCCGCTGTTTGAGGATGCCGTTGCCGCATTGGCAGAGGGCGGCCTGTTGATCAAGCTTGCAGTGCTGGGGGCCTGGGCAGGTGTTGCACTATTTTCTGCCCTTCACATCCACCTCCTGGTCTGGAACCTGCGACGGTACGCCCGGTTTCGCAGCACGCCGGCCTACCATGAGTTGCGCAACAGTAACTCGGAAACCCAGTTGCTGGCAGGGCCTCTGACGGTCGCTATGAGCATCAACGTCGGCTTCATCCTCGGCCTTACCTTTGTTCCGGGACTCTGGTCGGTGGTTGAGTGGCTGTTCCCGCTGGCCCTGCTTGCCTTTGTGCTGGTGGGTTACTGGGCGCTGGCGCTGCTGCGGGATTTCTGGGGCCGGGTGCTGGTGGGTGGTGGCTTCGACTGCGTGCGTAACAACAACCTGGGGCAGCTGATGCCCGCCTTCGCCAGCGCCATGATCGCCGTGGGGCTGGCAGCGCCCGCAGCGATGAGCCAGAACACGGTGACGGTCGCCTTCAGCCTGGTGCTTTCAAGCTTCTTTATGGTGCTGGCGTTTATTATTGGCGGGATACAGGTGGTGCTTGGATTCCGTGCCATGCTGGAACAGGGGGCTGATCCATCCACCGCTCCGAGTTTGTGGATTGTCGTACCCATTCTGACCACCCTGAGCATCACGCTTTTACGGCAGACTCACGGGCTGCACGGCCATTTCGAGTCAGGGGCCGGTGGGGTAGAGGCCCTGACCATGCTGATGTTCTTCCTGTGTGCACAGCTGGTGTTTGGCTTGCTCGGCTGGGTGGTGCTATCCCGGTACGGTTATTTCTCCCGGTTTGTGACCGGTACAGAAAAATCCGCCGGTGCCTATGCACTGGTCTGCCCGGGGGTGGCACTCACGGTCATGGTGCACTTCTTTATCAATGCCGGGCTGGTTGGGTTCGGTGCCCTTGAGCGGTTCAGTGCAGGCTACTGGGCTTTGACGGTCATCGCCTTGGTGCTGCAAGGGGTTACGATCTGGCTGGTTATCCGGCTCAACCGGCTGCATTTTGGTGGTGCTGACCATGCCTGACCAGAAGTACGACTATGATTAGGGGACAGGTTGATCCGCATCAACGTCGGAACGACGTGGCGTGGAAAAATGACATACTGGCAGCTAGGGTGAATAGCGGGCGTAAGTTCCGGGTACCGGGGGCTTCAGTCGTCCGAAGGAGGCAGTGATGGAATCGCTTGATCCCAGGGTGGGCAAGGGCTGGCTTATGATAGTGCTGGCGTGGTTGGTGCTGACGGCGAGTTCCGTCGCGCTGGGTGCAGAACGGTCGCCACCGACCGCCGACCACAGCAAGTTTGAGGCCCTGCAGGGCCCGTTCAGCAGCGCTCAGGAAGTCACGGAAGCGTGCCTGGGCTGCCACAACGAAGCCGCGAACCAGATCCGCGAAACCACCCACTGGAACTGGACCTACGACCACCCGGAAACTGGCCAGCAGCTGGGCAAGCGGAACGTGATCAACAGCTTCTGCGGAATGGTGGTGACCAATGAACCCCGCTGCACCTCCTGCCACGTGGGTTACGGCTGGACGGATATGAACCAGCCCCCACCGTCGGAAGATTCTGCCGTTGACTGCCTGGTCTGCCACGACACCACGGGCGACTACTGGAAGTTTCCCACCCTCGCCGGTCTGCCCACCGACAAGCCCCGCGAGTGGCCCGGCGGCAGTGGAAAAATGGTCAATCCCCCCGACCTGCCCCGCATTGCCCAGAATGTCGGCGCAAGCGACCGCCAGAACTGTGGCAGTTGTCACTTCTATGGTGGTGGCGGAGATGGCGTGAAACACGGTGATCTTGACTCGTCGCTGGTGAACCCGCCGCGATCCCTGGATGTGCATATGTCGCCCGACGGGCTGGACTTTGCCTGCGCCGATTGCCACTCCACCTGGGGCCATAATGTCTCCGGCAGCCGTTACCAGGCCACCGCGAAGGACACACTGGGTATTG
>Ga0098065_1000841_pt1 | contig 12532 bp, 13 predicted proteins | sample 25_taG_FD_75062 | JGI IMG/M metagenome (GOLD analysis project Ga0098065, IMG submission 75062) | Marine viral communities from Cariaco Basin, Caribbean Sea - 25_WHOI_OMZ | ecosystem: Environmental > Aquatic > Marine > Oceanic | place: Caribbean Sea: Cariaco Basin | collected 2014-11-08 | reverse complement strand
CATTTTATTTTCGCTACGCTACAAAATAAAACACTCGAAGTGACATTTTTAGAATTTGTCATCTTATGTTTGTGATGAGTAGATTTAAGTGAAATAATGATTACATTTCAATAGAAAAAAGGAAAGCAATAGAACCAGGCTTTGTCATCTCGACCGAAGTGGAGAGATCTTTTTTGAAACAGGATAAAGATTTCTCGACTTCACTTCGTTGCGCTCGAAAAGACAAATTATAATCAAAGTTAGCAGAAAAGCTTTTAGGTTTTTCAGCATTCAGCGAAAAACTAAATATTATTTATTAATAATTTTTTACTACTCACTAATCACTGCAAATGTGACTTTATATTGCGACTGCTAATTGTGATAGACTTCTCGATACATTTTATTTTTTCGCTGCGCTACAAAACAAAACACTCGAAGTGACATCTGATTTAATTCAAAATTCAAAATTTTTCATCTTGGCTCCAGCTTACCACATTTTCAAATTACCAAATCATCAGATCATCACATCCTCACATCCTCACATCACCAAATTTTCAATTTAACTCAGTTTTTCGATAATGTCAGTATTAAATTCGTGTCCGCCATCATAAGTTTGGAGCTCGAAGTTATAAGGGAAAAGGGATTTTAGTCGTGGTTCTTCAACTTCAATAATACTTTTTTTAAGATATTCGTCTTGTGTTCCGTAGAGATAAGTGACTTTGGTATCTTTCAGGAACGCAAAGTCTTTAGCAGTTAATTCAGCAGGAACTTTTCCAGAGTGTAAAATCAGTTGGGCGCAATTTATCTTTCGTTGCGCCAAATAACGAGTGGCTACAGAAACACCTTGCGAATAGCCCAAAACGATCAAATTGGGAACTTCTGCTAAATTTTCTTCCATAAAAACTTCATCTAAATAATTTAGGACATTATCAATTTCAGCCTCTAAATTCTCCCGCGTTAGCCAGGAAGCGCCTACATGTCTATAATCAGATTTTAGATAATATTTAGACTGCGCCTGTGGCGCGATAATGTAGTTTTCATCGACATCAAGATGATTAAAATGCCGAATAAAATATCGGCTTAAATAGCCAATGCCATGGCAAACCAGCCATACGTTTTTTGTCTTTTCCGTAAACCTGTTTAAAACACTATAGGTATTGGTGATTTGGTAAGAAACCTGTTTTTCGCGGCTCATGCTGTAGATTCAATTTTGTACTTTTACAAAGTAATTAATCGTATTGCTATGAACAAAGAAGAAATCCTGGGAATGTGTGTAATAATGTGTAAAAACACATTAATGGAAACCTTGGATATTGAATTTATCGACGTAGGTGAGGATTACTTAACCGCCAAAATGCCGGTGACGCCAAAAGTACATCAACCCGATGGAGTGTTACATGGAGGCGCGAGCGTTGCTTTGGCAGAAAGCGTAGGAAGTGCGGCAAGTTATTTATTTTTAGATACCAAAGATTTTGTGATTCGCGGAATAGAGATTTCTGCTAACCACATTAAAAGTATTAAAGAAGGCCATGTTTTTGCCAAAGCTACTTTTATCCATAAAGGGAGAACCACACAGCTTTGGAATATTCATATCACCGATACCGATGATAATTTAATTTCGCTGGTAAAATTAACCACCATAGCATTAGCAAAAAAGAAATCATGATGCAAGCGATGACGTTTTTTAACGTACTAGAAGATCATATCAATAAAAACTTAGCATGTGTAGCTTATCGAAAACCAGATGAAAATGTGATTAACGCATTTTTGCAAAAAGATAAGCAATCGCATAAAACCACCGATTTTTCTGAAAGTGGATTTGTTTTTTCTGATTTCTGCGGAAGTGAGAGTTTATTAATCCCTAAAGATCAATCTGATGTGATTAGTACCGAATATGAACCAGAATATTCATTAAAAGAAACTTTAGAATATGTTCCTGAAATCACGAATTCCCGCGAACAAAAAAAGCACGAAGAGCTGGTGGCTAAAGGAATTGCTGAGATTAAAATGGGAAATATGAAAAAAGTGGTCTTGGCCCGAAAAGAGCAAAGTCCATCACAACTTTCAGCACTCTCTATTTTTAAAAATCTGTTACAGCATTATCCAAAAGCATTTTGTTATGTATGGTCACATCCAGAAAGCGGACTTTGGATTGGTGCTACACCTGAAACTTTAGTTAAAGTAGAGCGAAACCGCTTTAAAACGATGGCCCTTGCAGGAACACAAGCGTATAAAGGAAAGATAAAAGATGCTGCCTGGACGCCAAAAGAAGTTGAGGAACAGAAAATTGTCTCAGATGAAATTGTACAGAAATTGAAGGATTTTAGAGTAGCTTCCGGCGTAATTAATCTTAGCGATCCTTATACCGTAAAAGCCGGAAATCTGCTTCATATTCGTACTGATATTTCAGGAACTTTAGAGAATGATAATCTCTCTAATTTATTAGAAAGTTTGCATCCAACACCTGCTGTTTGTGGTTTTCCCAGAGAAAAGGCCAGAGAATTTATTTTGGAGAATGAATATAGCGATCGTGAATTTTATTCGGGATTTCTTGGTGAAATTAACTTAAAGCAGGAAGTAAAGCGAAATTCGAATCGCCGAAATCAGGAAAATCAGGCGTATGCCAGCATTTTAAAGCAATCGCAGATTTTTGTAAACCTAAGGTGCATGAAATTAGTTGAAGGTGAAGCTGAAATTTTTATTGGTGGCGGCATCACAGCCGACTCTAATCCAACAGCCGAGTGGGAGGAAACGGTAAATAAAAGTTATACCATCAAATCTGTTTTAGTGCATCAAGACTGAACGAAAAATTAGATCCCACAGGCCCTATAGCTATACGGATAAACCTGTGAACTTTATCAAGTCTTCTGTATAAAAAAATCAGTTAAATCCTTTTTAAAGGGGTATGGAAGTCTGCTTTAAATCGTAATTTTGGGATATAATTTTAATACGCGGTAGATTTTAAAACTCCCCACAAACTTCCGCTCGCAAAAAAATAAAATTTGTGAAATACTCTAAAATACCTTTGGCACGTAATGTGGTTTCCCTTTGCGTTTCAAAAAATATAAAACACGTAGTCATATCTCCCGGTTCGCGTAATGCGCCGTTAACAATAGGGTTTATGTATCATCCCGACATTAAATCTTACAGTATTGTAGACGAGCGTTGTGCGGCCTTTGTGGCATTAGGTATGGCTCAGCAATTGCAACAACCGGTAGCGCTGGTATGCAGCTCAGGCTCTGCACTACTAAATTATTATCCAGCAATTTCAGAGGCATTTTATAGCGATATTCCGCTTGTGGTCATTTCTGCAGACCGCCCCATTGAGCGCATTGATATAGGGGATGGGCAAACTATCAGACAGAAAAATGTATATGAGAATCATATTCTGTATTCTGCCAATTTATATTCTGAACTGGTTTTAGAATCTGAAATCATTGACAAAAAACTGCTACAAAAACAGTGGGAAGCGCAGAAACATAACGAGCGTGAAATTAATTTAGCACTGAACAAAGCTATAGAAGAAAAAGGTCCGGTTCATATTAACGTACCTTTTTATGAGCCGCTTTATGATACAGTGGAGAATATAGAGGTAAATCCTATCGAGATTTTTCCTGAAATAACAAAACGGCATTATTCGAAGGAAGAGCTGCTGGCATACGCCGAAATTTGGAATAAAGCCAAACGGAAAATGGTCATTGTGGGTGTAGCGCAACCTAATGCAGTTGAGCAAAAATTCCTTGAAAAACTAGCGAAAGATGATTCGGTTATCGTATTTACTGAAACCACATCTAACTTACATCACGAAGAATTTTTTACCAGGATCGACACGATGATTGGGCCGATCGAAAAAGACGAAAATATGCAGGAGCTTTTTGAAGCTTTAAGACCTGATATTTTACTGACTTTTGGAGGAATGATCGTTTCTAAAAAAATAAAAGCTTTTCTGCGGAATTATAATCCCAAACATCATTGGCATATTGATTCTAAAAAAGCTTATAATACATTCTTTTGTCTGAACAAGCATTTTGAAACATCGGTTAACGATTTCTTTCTGGAGTTTTTTCCGCTAACTACGAAAATCGATAGTGATTATGGTGAATTTTGGAAAAATATACGTCAAAAACGTCAGATAAGACATGATGCCTATATGGATGAGATTCCCTATTCCGATTTAAAAGCGATGCAACTACTTGTGGCCAAAGTTCCAGATAATTATATTATGCAACTGGCAAATAGTTCGACTATTCGCTATGCGCAATTGTTTAAATGGCCTCCTTCCTTAAGAATTTTTTGTAATCGTGGTACTAGCGGGATAGACGGAAGTATTTCTACGGCAGCGGGTTCTGCGATGGCCAGTAACGAGCCGGTGCTTATGGTTACAGGTGACCTTAGTTTCTTTTACGATAGCAATGCACTTTGGAATAAATATTTACCTTCTAATTTTAGAATAATTATTTTGAATAATTCCGGCGGCGGTATTTTTAGGATTTTGCCAGGGAATAAGAATAGCGAAAATTTCGAAAGCTTTTTTGAAACTGTTCATGATCTTAAAGCAGAACAATTAGCTAAAATGTATAATTTTGGATATAAAGCTGCATCCTCTGAAACTGAAATTAGTGAATCCTTAAACACATTTTTTGATGCTTCAGGACGCCCTAAGATTTTAGAGATTTTCACTCCTCGAAAAGTAAATGATAAGGTGCTTTTAGAGTATTTTAGTTATATGAAATAAAGACCGATGTTTGAAGAGGAATTGCAAGCTGACTATAAAAACAGAATTAACCGGGTTTTTGAATTTATAGATGAAAATTTAGAAGCCAACTTATCCTTGCAAAAACTTGCTGACATTGCCTGTTTTTCTCCTTTTCATTTTCATCGAATATTCAGATTTATAACTGGAGAGCGGCTTAACGAATATGTAAAACGAAGGCGTATCGAAAAATCGGCTCTGGAACTGTTGCATACAAATAATACCACTACGGTATTAGCACATAAATTTGGCTTTAGCGATAATTCATCGTTCTCCAAGGCTTTTAAAAACTATTATTCAGTAAGTCCAACTGAATTTAAAAAATTGAATCCACATAGACATAGCAAGATTCGACAACTTAATAGCAAAAACGGACAAGCCTATCCTGATCTTGAAAAATACATTTGCACTATTAATAATCTAAAAAAATGGATAAAAATGAATGCAAATGTTCAGATTACAGAAATTCCAGCGATGCAGTTGGCGTATGTTTCTTGTCAAGGCCCTAAAAATCTTCCAGAAAGCTATGCAAAATTATTTCGTTGGGCAACTCCGCAAGGCTTATTGAACGAAGAAACCAAAATGCTAACTATTTATCACGATAGTTTTAAGGTCACAACACCAGAAAAAGTGCGAATGAGTGCCAGCATGATGATTAATTCACCGGTAGAAATAGCTGGAGAAATCAGGCTTACTTCATTAAAACCGAGAAAATGTATTGTCGCTAATTTTACGATAGACTTAGACGAATTTGAAAAATCCTGGACGGGTTTATTTTTGTGGATGAACGAAAACGGGTTTAAAAAAGCAGATAAAAATCCTTTTGAAATTTATCATAACAATTTTAATGAGCATCCCCAGAAAAAAGCCATTGTTGACTTCTGCATTCCGGTTGAATAAAAAGGTAGTTATTTAAGAATAAATCATATATTTTAATATAACTCTAGGGTTTCTTAAGAAGGTATTAGCGGTTTAAGAGAAGATGAATTGGTATCTTGTAATTAACCAAAAAACTTAATTATGAGTACCAAGACAGATGAACGCGTAGGGAAATACATTCAGGATTTTAAAGAAAAGATAGGTGAGGAGCCTGATGTTAACTTACTAAGAAATATAACCGAGTATTTAGGCCCGGTGGTATTTAGAGATGATGCAGAAACTATTGCTTCGAGTAGCGAAAGCGAGCTAGAAACAGTAAAATCTAATTTTTTAGTAAAAAAACTTGGCCTACCAAACGATAGCAAATTAGATGTTGGCTTAAATGCCATGATGGAAAAATATGGTAAATCCAACCGAAATAAATACAGAGTAATAGTATATTACTTGCTTACCAAATATTTTAATAAAGAGTCTGTATTTGCCTAATCTTGTAGATTAGTCAAGATTGAATCCGCTTTCTATTTTAAGGAAGCGGATTCTTTTTTTGTATTCCCCTAAAATTATAAAGTATCTTTGTTGTCTAAATTTATGTTATGCTGAATATTGGCGAAAACCATCGTTTAATTATTGATCGTGAAACCGAACCCGGTTTATTTCTAAAAAATGCGGAAGGGGATGAGGTATTATTACCTAACAAGTACATTCCTGAAAACTTTCAGTTAGAAGATGAAATCGAGGTTTTTGTGTATTTGGATCATTCAGAACGTCCCGTGGCGACAACTTTGGAGCCATATGTGAAGTTGGATGAATTCGCTTTTTTAGAATGTGTCGAGACCACCGATTTTGGTGCTTTTTTAGATTGGGGGTTAGAGAAGCATTTATTTGTGCCATTTAAAGAGCAGGTATATCCAATGCAAAAAGGGCATCGCTATCTTATTTTTTGCTATTTAGACGAAGACACTAATCGATTGGTGGCCTCTAGTAAAGTACATGCATTTTTAGATAATTCAGATTTAACTATAAAACCTTTTGAAGAGGTGGATTTAATTATAAGTAATAAAACAGATCTTGGTTACAATGTGATCATAAATGAAATTCATCTTGGTTTAATTTACAATGATGATGTCTTCCAGCCCATAGAAATTGGGGATCGCATCAAGGGCTTTATAAAGAAAACACGTAAAGACGGAAAAATTGATGTTACTTTACAGCGCCCCGGTTACCGAAGTATCGAGCCTAATGCCCAGGTGATTTTAGATAAGTTACAAGAAAATAAAGGATTTTTAAATATCACAGATAAATCTTCACCAGATCAAATAAAATCAGTGCTTAAAATGAGCAAAAAAAGCTTTAAACGAGCCGCTGGAAATCTTTATAAACAACGCCAAATTGATATAAAAGACGATGGTATTTATTTAAAACAGTAAATGTTTAGTAATAATAGCGATTATTGCCGCGATAAGAATAAGGCGTGGTATAGAAGTTATTCATCTGGCTATTGTATAGGGAATTGTGATAGCGATGAAATGGGTTATTGCTAAAGTTATTGTTATTAAAATTATTTATACCGCTATTTAATTGATCCTGTTGGTTGTTGCCGGTAAGCTGAATGGCTTTTTTTTCTCTTGGAGCACTTTGTGGTAAGTTGATACTGGCCAGACGTTTAGCTTTAGCCAGTTCACGTTGGCGATTCTCTTCTTGAATCACCCCAACCATATCAAATTCTTCACGTTCATTTTGCACACCAATAAACCTTCCACTGGGTAAATTAGGATCATATACCAAAAATTGATTAGGGCGTAAGTCGGTTAAAACAGGAGCTAAGAATTGATCCTGCTCAAGTTTAAGATGAATCGTTTCGGTAGCAGGTATTTCCTGGGCACATAATCCTGTGCTTAAAGTAAAAAGAAAAAGGATGCTAAGAAGATTTTTCATTTAACTGGAAATTTCCATAAAACTGTTCAAAAATTATGCTAAACTTAAAACAGACTTGTGTAAATTCAAAATTATTGTATTTAATTTTTATAACAGGTACTATTAATCATGTTTAGTTCATTTTTGGGATTGTAAAATTACTGTTATCATTTATCTTGGTTTTAAGGTAGTTATCGTTAAATGTTTTTACATTTAGGTTTTATGAAGCCAAACCATAAGCTCATTATGAAAAAATCATACTATTTTATAATATCTTTAGTTTTATTATCTGTTGTAAATTCCTTGTTCGCTCAACAAACTTCTGGGATCGTAAAATATAAGGGAGCCATTAATGAAGAATTCAGAAAGAATTTTATTGAAGATTTCAAGAATAAAGATGTTGCTCCTGATATTAGAAAAGGTGTCGTAGAGATGTACCTTAATGCACAGGAAGATACATATGAACTTCATTTTAAAAACCAGGAGTCTTATTTTCATTATATGAAAGAGTTAGAAAATGAAACAGGAAAGGGCCTAAAGATGGGAAGCAAAGCAGGAACTAATGAGTTTTATGTCAATTTAACCGACAAAAAAATTATTGAAAAAAACTCAGTTTTGGGTTTTTTGGAATACTCTGGGATACAATGGGATGTAAAGAATGTTATTAAAAATATTGGGGATTATAAATGTTTTAAAGCTGTTGGGACCGAAAAAAATTTTACCAGAAGTGGAGCGATTAAAGAGGAACAGGTGGTCGCCTGGTTTACTCCTGATATTCCTTTACAATTTGGGCCTAAAAATTATAACGGCCTGCCTGGGTTAATCCTGCAGATCGATAAAGAAAAATTTTCTATCCTTGCTACCCAAGTTATACTTAATCCCGACGAAAAAATTGAAATTGAAGCAGTTAAAAAAGATGAAAAAATACGTTCTAGACGGGAGGCTTATCAGATAGCAAATGAGTATTATAAAGATGCCTACGGTAATTGATGGGTGATTTATTAAAATATCATCACAAACCAGCGAATTTTAAAAAATAGGGCTACTTTAGTCGAAAATATAAAACCAGATCTAATCATGAGAAAACTAATTTTCATCCTATTTGTAATTATAGGAACCAGTACTTTTGCACAGGAAACTGAAGGAGATTCTTTTCAGAGAAAAGCAGTGAAATTAATCGAATTGACTTCAGGGCAGCAGTTTGAAATTATTAGCGAACCAATAGTAAATCAGATTCCTGAAGAAAATCGTGTAGAATTTAAGAAAGAACTTAAAGCAAGCCTGAAAGGACTTTATGTAAAACTAGCCGAAATTTATCGTGAAGAGTTTACGGAAGATGAATTAGATGAAATTCTTGCTTTTTACGATACACCGGTAGGTAAGAAAATGGTAGAGACTACACCAAAAGTAATGGAAAAAGCAATGACTGTGGGCCAACAATGGGGAATGGAGCTTCAATCAATTATGGCCAAATACATGCAGTAAGCTATAGCTATAAAGTATTTAAAAGCCTGGTTTAGAAACCGGGCTTTTTTGTACAAGAGTTTTAAAGTTGGGAGATTAGAAAGTTAGAAATTGGGGGTGGAATATGAGCGTTTTATGCCGGATTTAGGAAGCAAGAACCAGGAAACTAGAACCAAGATAATAGACTAAAAAATATTTTAAATGTTAAATCTTGAGAATGTCATTTCGATTGTAGTGCAGCAGAACAGAGAAATCTAGTGCTTCAATCCACATTTTCACTTTATAAACTGCTTACAATACCTTATTTTTACTTCTTAAAATTTACAATATGAAAAAAGCTGACTGGGAAACAGTTAAGGAATACGATGATATCACTTATAAAAAAAGCAATGGTGTTGCCAGGATTGCATTTAACCGCCCAGAGGTACGTAATGCTTTTCGACCAAAAACAACCACCGAATTATTAGATGCTTTTCACGATGCGCACGAAGATACTTCGATTGGAGTAGTTTTACTTTCTGCAGAGGGTCCTTCACCAAAAGACGGTGTGTATTCGTTTTGTAGTGGCGGCGATCAAAAAGCCAGAGGTCATCAGGGGTATGTAGGTGAAGACGGTTATCACCGACTTAATATTTTAGAAGTTCAGCGTTTAATTCGCTTTATGCCAAAAGCGGTTATTTGCGTGGTACCCGGTTGGGCTGTAGGCGGCGGACATAGCTTACATGTGGTTTGCGATATTACTTTGGCGAGTAAAGAACATGCAATTTTTAAACAAACCGATGCAGATGTTACCAGCTTTGATGCCGGTTACGGATCGGCTTATTTAGCGAAAATGGTAGGGCAGAAAAAAGCTCGCGAAATTTTCTTTTTAGGTAGAAATTATTCCGCACAGGAAGCTTACGACATGGGGATGGTGAATGCCGTGATTCCACATGAAGAACTGGAAGATACCGCTTACGAATGGGCTCAGGAAATTTTAGCAAAATCGCCAACATCCATTAAAATGCTGAAGTTCGCCATGAACTTAACCGATGACGGAATGGTAGGACAGCAGGTTTTTGCCGGGGAAGCTACCCGATTAGCCTATATGACCGATGAAGCGAAAGAGGGACGTAATGCATTTCTGGAAAAAAGAAAACCAAATTTTGAGAAAAAATGGATTCCATAGAGGCGTCATTCAGTAATAAGCCGATCGATATTACCACACTGCCAGCTTTTGAGCAGGTGGTATTAAATCCGGTCTGTAAAAAACTATTGACCAAGCATCTGCTGCAAACAGGTATTTGGTTTTTAATAGTTCTTGCTTTTGGTGTTTTTATGTATTTCCAGGAAGAAATTTTAGTAGGAAGCTTAATTAGCGGATTTCTGCTGCTATTTTTAATATTTCTGGTTTTCGATTTAATTAAAAAACAACCAAGGTACGGCTACGCTATAAGAGAGAAAGATCTTATTTACAAACGTGGATTTTTAGTAAGCAAGTCTACCGTAGTTTCTTTTAACAGAATTCAGCATGTTTCTATAAACCGTAGTGTTCTGGATAAATGGCTCGATTTGTCAACTTTAAAGGTCTTTACTGCTGGTGGCAGTGGTAGCGATATGAAAATTACTGGTTTAGAACCAAAAGTAGCCGAAAAACTTAAAGAAGCATTAGCAGGAAAAATTGCTAACGAAGATGTCTAAGCCTTTTAGTATACCGCAACGACAATCTGCTGTGGGAATTTTACTAATTTTCACTTCTACACTTTATAAATTTCTAAGGGGTTTTTGGGCGGCCTTAGCCTATTTTGTGTTTAAAAAACCAGATGGTGAAGTGTTTATTTACATCATTTTAGCAGTTGTGGTACTCTTCGTACTTATCGCAGTTTATAGTTATTTTGATTACCGAAAATTCCTCTTTTATATCGATTATAAAGCCGAAGAATTTATTCTGAGAAAAGGTGTTTTTAGTTCAGACTTTGTGTCGATTCCCTTTGATAAAATTCAGCAGGTAAATTTTAAGCGTGGAATACTGCAGCGAGTGGCCGGAGTTTACAGTTTGGTAATCGATACCGCCGGAAGTAATCAAAAAGAAGTCGAAATAAAAGCGGTTAATACAGAAGATGCTAATCAATTAGCTGACATTTTAAATAGACTGAAAGAGACTAACAATACGTCCCTCGAAACTTTAGATGAGGTAATAGATAGCGAAACAAAAACTGAAAAAAATAATGAAGAAAAATGGACGTACAGGCTAAGTCTGGCCACTTTAATAAAAACCGGTTTAAGTAGTAATTTTTTTAGGGGCTTTGGTCTTATTTTCGTGTTTATTTCCACGATTTTTAATGAACTCAATCAGTTTTTTAAAGAAGAAACATCCCAGTGGGAAACGCAGCTTACTGAAGATATGGGAGGAATTGCTACCGGCTCTATATTGATTATATCAGGGTTTATTATTTTATTGCTGGTGCTTAGTATTCTTATCACTACAGTTGAGGTTTTTATTAAATACTTCAATCTTAATCTTACGCAAACCAAAAACAGTTTAGATCTGCAAATGGGGCTACGTACCAATACCCGGGTTTCTTTGAAACCAATTCGGGTTCAGATTTTAAAGATTATCACCAATCCTATTCAGAAACGCCTAAATTTATACAAAGCTAGTCTATGGGTAGCTAGTAGCGAGGATAACGATAAGAAAAGTGTTATTCAGATTCCTGGTTTAGAAAAAGATACCATTCAGAATATAAAATCATTTCTATACCAATCTTCTCAAAACGAATCGGGTACTACCTTTAAACCCCATTGGGTCGAGTTGTCTCGCAGATTGATAATCGGTGCTATACCGCTAATCGCTACGGGAGTGCTACAATACTTTATCAATTTTATCGAATTTGTATGGTGGGTTATTGTCGCTTCGATTTATTTATTGCTGTATGCGATCATTCAATTTAGGATCTATAATTCTTTAAATTTAAAAATAGGGGAGGAGTTTATAAGTAAATCTTATGCCGCCTGGGATGAAAGTACTGAAATTATTGAAATCTATAAGCTTCAGGGAATTACGATAAAGCAACCTTTATGGTATAAAAGGCGAAATCTGGTACATATCGTTTTTCATAATGCTGCCGGTGATATTACGTTTAGAGCTGTGGATAATGCCATTTTACAAAAAGTGAATTATTGTCTATACGCGATAGAGCGAACAAATAAAGCCTGGATGTAAGTTATACTGGTTTTGTTTTATAGAGAATAATCAATAAGTTTTAAAGCCTCTTCAATATAAAAATCGTCCTTATAATTTTTAGTGTTTTTCTTGAAGTAATGATCTATTTTTAATCCTTTTCGTTGGACTGATGAATCATTTGGATGAAAGGCTCCAAATCCGGTTGTATCGATGCTGGTACCGTCTTTAAGTGGAACCATACGATTCATTACGGCACCAAAGGTTTGTTCGCTAAGTGTTGTGCAGTTAAGTGAATTTTGGATTGCCATAGCAAAAAATTCGCTCATACTAGCGGTGCTACTATTTACAAGTAAAATAATTTTATCCTTGTAATAATCTTT
>Ga0098065_1000840_pt1 | contig 12560 bp, 9 predicted proteins | sample 25_taG_FD_75062 | JGI IMG/M metagenome (GOLD analysis project Ga0098065, IMG submission 75062) | Marine viral communities from Cariaco Basin, Caribbean Sea - 25_WHOI_OMZ | ecosystem: Environmental > Aquatic > Marine > Oceanic | place: Caribbean Sea: Cariaco Basin | collected 2014-11-08 | reverse complement strand
CCCCTAGGCGGGCTGGCCATTTCCCTGTTCGCAGGCTGGGCCATGAAGCGGGAAGGGCTGGCCGAGGATATCGGCCTGCACGGAGCAGGCTACAACGCCTTTATGCTCGTACTGCGTTATCTGACCCCGGCCGGCATTGCTGTCGTATTCCTGTACAACCTCATCTGACCCGAAGGATGAGTGACGCTTGAGGCTGCTCCCGGTGGCCCTTTGCCGGCCCCGCCGATTCCAGGTTTGCGGCGGGGCCGGCCTTTTACCTACCCAGATCCAAATAGCCGCAACTTTAAACAGTTATGGAGGTTGCCAGTGCGTCCACAAACCAGGTCACCGGGTTACCGCGCTCGCGGACCGGCGGGACTGCGCGGTTTTGACCCAGGGCACTTCAAACAACGGACTGAACACGGGCTGTCGTGCCAGCGCCCATCCTACCAGTACGCTCAGAGCCACTACGACACCGCCCGACACCAGATAGAATGCGGTGTACCAGAGACCGGCGTCCGCTGAGGGCTGCATTCCCAGACGCGCAAGAACCGCCAGCAGGTAAAACTGGACAATGCGGTGCAGAACGTAGACCTGGAGGGAGTGCCGTCCAACAAAGGCCCAGCCACGCCCCCCGATACGCTGCCTGTGTGCCAGCCAGCCGGCCAGCATGATTACCGAGGTTATCCCCCATACACTGAGCAGGAAAGTAACCGGCCCGACTGCCGCCAGGGGCGAGTCGTAAACGCTCCAGCTCGCCAGCAGAAAACCGGCCAGCATGGGCGGCCATAGACCCACCCTGCGCATCAGTGTGCCTTCAATAAACTCGAGGGCGAACACCCCCATCACAATAAACGGAAACAGCAACATGACCCTCTCAGGAAACGGCAGGCTCCGCCAGTTTCCATCGGCTGACAACAGCGCGTAAATCACCACGCTAAAGGCCAGTATCACCCCAAGCGGCACCCTCCGGAGGAGCATCAACAAGGTGACGGCAATCAATAGCGCATAGATAAACCAGAGGGTTTGTGGCGGCTCGATGAAGATCCGCAGCAACGGGGCGAAACTGACGGTTTCTCCATTAATCAGTGCCTGCGGAACCGTCGTGGTGAAAAACACCAGTGCAGACCAGAGCACGAACAGGTAGACAAAATTTACGAACTTGAAGACGAATTTGTCGCCTGATGCCTGGAGGAAGACGCCTCGAAGGAAAAGACCAGCGAGGAAGAAGAACAGTGGCATCCGAAGAAAGATCAACGCCTCGTTGAAGGGCACCAACGAACCTGCCACATGCCAGAACACCACCAGGGTGATACTGATCCCCTTGGCGATATCGATCCAGTCAGCACGTTGGTGTCTGCGCGGCATTGCCGGCAACCCAGCTGGTGAATGCCGACACTGGTGGACTGGACTTCCTGCCATCGCCTTTGCTTCCTCTCTACCGGTCATTTCGGTGCCTGCTCATGCTGAAGATATGCGTCTCAAAGAAACCAGAGAACTTGTGTAAGCTTTTGCCTATATAAACTACATATCAAAATAAAATCCACACTTCTGTTCCATAATATCCTTGCCGGAGATCCCGATACCCCTGACGAACCTTTATCCAATCTAACCCGCCTAAAATTCCACTACATTAAACTACCATGAAATTTTCCTGTACCTTTCATTTATATTTCCTGAATTTTTCATTAAAAACAGTTTGTTAAATAAACTTAATTACGCATTTATCGATGCGACAATAGAAACAAAAATGCCGCGTAGCGTTGAAATATATGCGTAATTACAGCGCACCATATCTATTAACTCATATTTATACCTACATCATATACATGTCTTTCCTTCGATAAAGTCTTTTAGAATCCGCGAACCATACCCGATCAGATTCCGGGGTGTCCCTATGGCGTGTTTAATATTTGTAGCTCGCTGCCACGCCTGCGATGTGCACCACCCGGTCCTGACAGGTTACTCAGGGAATTTCACGGAGGGATTTATGGGAAGTCATCAGAAGGAGAAAAAGGCTGCGGTACCGCCCCCCGCGTCCGGAACCACTGCCTCGATACGCCTGCATCGCTCCAACATTCTCGCGTTCTTTCGTGCTTTCGACAGCCTGCTGGTGATCTGCGTGCTGTGGAGCACACTGCAACCATGGGACACCCCCTGGACCCATACGTACACCTGGCTGGGTATCCTTGCCATCATTGCCTTCGTGTTCTTCGCGGAGAGCAACGAGGTCTACCATCTCTGGCAGGGCTTTTCGACACCGGCCCTGGCACACCGGTTGACAATGGCCTGGGCCGGCACGGCGCTGGTACTCGGTGCCTTCGCTGTCGCCATGGAATTGCTGGCAAGCATCAATATCAGGGCGGTGGGACTCTGGCTTACCCTGACCCCCATCACCATTATTTCCTGTCATTGGCTGCGCCGGTTCGTGCTGGCCCGGTTCCGGCAACAGTCGTCGCAGCGACGCATCGGGATCGTCGGGGCGACCTCACTCAGCCAGAGGCTTACCGCAGCCATCGGGAACCTGCCCTGGATGGGCTATCAGATCGTCGGCTACTACGATGACCGTGGAGTCACGGACGACGGGAGCCGCCGGCTGGGCGATGACCAGGTCCGGGTTGAGGGCAACCTGGAACAACTCAAGCAGGCAGCCCGCAACGGCGAGATCGATATGGTGTTCATCACCCTGCCCATGGCGGCCGAACGCCGGGTCCGGGAGCTGGTACAGGACCTTGCCGATACCACGGTCTCTGCCTATCTGATCCCCGATGTGTTCAGCTTCGATCTTCTCCACTCCCGGCTCACCGGACTTCAGGGTATTCCGGCGCTGAGCATCTATGATTCGCCCCTGGCCGACCAGGCATGGACCAAGCGGGCTTTCGACCTGGCAGCCAGTCTGGCAATACTTGCTATCGTGGCAATCCCCATGATTGCCATCGCGATCGGTGTCAAATTGGATTCAAAGGGCCCGGTTTTCTTCAAGCAGTCCCGTTACGGAGTCCGCGGTGAAAAGATCAAGGTCTGGAAATTCCGCTCGATGAAAGTCTGCGAAGATGGTGAGAATGTCCCCCAGGCCACCCGAGATGACCCACGGATCACGCCGTTCGGCGCCATGCTACGCCGCACCTCCCTGGATGAATTGCCGCAACTGTTCAACGTACTTGGTGGCAGCATGTCCCTCATCGGCCCAAGACCCCACGCCGTTGCCCACAACGAGTTCTACCGCAACCATATTCAGGGCTATATGTTGCGCCACAAGGTAAAGCCCGGTATTACGGGGCTGGCGCAGGTAAACGGCTTCCGGGGCGAAACGGAAACCATGGACAAGATGGTGGGGCGGATTGCCTACGACCTGGAATACATCCGTAACTGGTCCCTGTGGCTGGATATCAAGATTCTCTGGTGGACCGCTTTTCGAGGATTTGTCGGACAGCAGGCCTACTGATCTTTCGATCCTCACACCTGCCCCCGGCAGCACTATGCAGCACCCGCTGCACAGCACTGTCGGGCTTTTGCAGAAACCGGAGCCTCAAGCGTCAATCCGTAACGCCCAATTGAGTGACCGGGTTGTCCGAAACTTACCTTCGGGCTTCGGACCACCTGGCTTTCTGAACCAGCCTCAGCAGTCTTCGCCAGACTTCTCCTGCTCCCAGGAGGATACCGGGCGTCAGGGTGGCTGTAGCAAGCAGCACCCGCGCCGGCAGGTAACCACTCTCGTCCCTGGCTCGCCTGAAGCAAGTCCGGGCGGCCTCGAGGTTACCGTCCGCCGCGTAGCGACTGCCAATAATGCACATATCCTTCGCCAACTCGCGGCTGGGGGGACGGAACAGTGCTCCCTGCTCGCCGAATTGTTCAAGTGGATCTGGCCGTCCTGCCAGCCGTTCACGATGGCAATACAACGCAAAGTCAGACAGGTGGCGCTGAAGCATTAGCCGTGCCGGATCAGCCGCCACCGACCCGGGCACCTTTGCGTACTTCCGGTAAAGCACATCTTCAAGCACCAGGAAGCGGCAGTGGTGACTCAGTCGGCACCACAGATCCCGGTCCTGGGCGCAGACAAAGAAGGGACGGTAGCCTCCAACCTCCTCGAATAAAGTCTTTCGAAACATGACTTCTCCGTGATGGAACGGGTTCCAGTCCAGGATGACCTCCCGGGCATCGCCATCAAAAGGCTGCTTTACAAGGTGCGGAGGACGCGTGCTCTGCAGGGTCACCACCTCTGACCGGCACCCAACCACGCCCACATCCGGACGCTGATCCAGAATCTCGGCCTGTCGCTCCAGACGCTCCGGAAGCGACAGGTCTCCACTGCCATGAATCGCAATATAGCTACCCCGGGCCTGGGCGATGGCGTTATTCAGCGCCCCGACAAGGCCACGGTTGGTGCCGGATATAACCCTTGTCTTCTCATTCTCATGGGTACGCAGGCGCTCCAGGGTGTTGTCGGTGGAGCCGTCATCCACCAGCAGAATTTCACAGTCTCCCAGAGACTGTTGTTTAAGGCTGGCAACCGACTCATCGACCAGACCCGCCCGATTGTAGAATACCGATACCACTGACACCCTGGTCATTACTGCCTCCTTACTGATTCAATCCGGGCACCGGTTTCGGGTCTGCCCCGTTAACTTCAGAAACACTTTCCGGCACGCAGAGCGACTCAGCCTTGAGGTGTGCCGGGGTAATTTTGCCGATGGGTGACACGTAGCACACCTCAGCCGCCATATCGTAGCCGGTCCGTTCGAGCACGGTTCGCCGGGCCACGCCAATCAGCGCAAGGATGTCAGCCGCCCTTGCCTGATCCTGGTTGACGATAAAATTGGCATGCAAAGGAGATATCATGGCGCCCCCCAGTCGCATACCCTTGAGACCGCAACGCTCGATCACAGCACCGGGTGGACCATATTGGGCATACATTGCCGGGTTACTGACGAATACCGAACCGCAATTTGGAACCTTGCGAGGAAACTTTCGTCGGCGCTCACCAAGGATGGTCAGCATTTCCTTTCGGACTGATGAGGGTGAAGGTCCGGCCACAAACCGGAAACGGGCCCCGACGATGATCTCCCCCAGTCCCTGGAAGATCGACCGACGGTATTGAAAACCACACTCTTCGCGGGTTCGAACCCGCTTCTCACCAGTTTTCGTGACGGAGGTGACGTCGATCACCCGGTCACCAATCCCCCTTCGCTGACTTCCACCGTTCATGCAGATCAGTCCCCCCAGGGTACCGGGGATACCACAGGTATGCTCAGCCCCCGACAGCCCGGCCCGGGCGAGCTGTCGCGCAAAGGCAGGCACCCAGATGCCCGCTTCGCTCCAGACCCTATTACCCTCCACCCGGAACCCGCCAAGCCTGGCACCGATATGAATGGCAAGCACCTCCAGCCCTTCATCGGCAAAAAGGAGGTTGGTGGAAGACCCCAGCACGACATATGGCAGCCCCCGACTGGAGACATAGGCCATCACTCGCTGCACCTGGGAGATAGTGCCCGGAGCGACGACCAGCCTGGCCGGTCCACCTACCCGCCACCGGCTCACCCGGGAAAGCGGAACGTCGCGATAGACGCCTCCGGGGACAAGTGCTTCAAGATCACGCTGCAGCTCGCCCCTGCCTTCCCCTGCAACCGGTTCCGGTTTCATGATTCCTTCCATCTGTGGATACACCTCCAGCTGTGCTTGTATTCAGCGGGCAGCGCAACTTATGGATGCAGAGACAGCGCAGCCCCTCCGGTTTCAACTGAGACTAACTATACCTGCACTGCCCTTTGCATTCGGGCTCCTCGGCATGACGATTAATTAACCGATATGGCACCAAACGGTAACTCTCAAGCGGCGGCAACGCCTTTCAATAGCCGGCCTGTTCCGGTACCGTTTTGTAGCAGTGAAATCAACACCCTGGCGGTCCCGGGCAGGTACGACGCCGAAGCTGCCAGCCGTCGGCCCTGCGGCGGAAATCCTGAAAGCCTGCAGGGCAGGCAAGGCTCTCACCTCGCCAGAACGTCAGCTGTACAAAAGGACTCTCACAAAGGGCACACGGATGCACTATTCATTCCCCTTTTACGATCTACCCTGGCGTGCCAACCGCGCCTGCTTGCGGCCAGTCCCCCTGACGCTTGCCATAACCCTTCTGGGCACGTCCGCTGCTGCCGTGGCTCAGGAAGTCGAGCAACCAGACCGGTTCAGGTTTAATGCTGGTGTCGGGCACACCTGGGACAGCAATTACGATCGTGTGCCCGATGATGACCCTGAACAGATCAGCACAGCGAACGCTGGAGTCCGGATCAACCAGGAACTCAGCCGCCAGCGTTTTACGCTCAGCGCCGGTGCCACCCGCTACGAACACGACGAGCGCGATAACTTTGATACCACCACCTGGGGTGGCGGCGCCGCCTGGAAGGGGGCCATTGGTAACGCGTTCAAGCCGCACCTGTCATGGAGCCGCCGCGAACGCCTGGTTGACCGGGCCGAATTCGAGGACAAGGACGTGGTCACCGAGGAAGAAACCACTGGCGGTCTTGTCATCACACCGGGCAACAACTGGTCGTTTCCGCTGACTCTGCGCCGCCTTGACCAGGAGCATTCCAACGACAGCCAGGAAGCACTGGACTACACGGACGAGGAAGCGTCGGTAGGCACCCGCTACACCAGCGCCCGGGGCTCAACCATTGGCCTGAAGGTTATCAGCGGCCAAAGGGAGTATCCTCACCAGGACCGGGTCCGCCCTGAAGATATTCCGGAGAGTGGTGACCTGGATTTCGACTACACCACTGTCGAATTCGAAACCAACTGGGTCGTCAGTCCCAAAACCCAACTGGAGTCCCGGCTGGGCATGTTCGACCGGGACGGCGAAGCCAACGACGGTACGGGTGGCTATGCCCTGCTCGAGGGCCGTTGGGCCGCGACCTACAAGACCCATGTAACCACCGGCTTCGAGTACACCGAGCCAGCCATCGGCGAAACCTCGGACAGCGCATCCGAGATCCAGCGGTTCTACCTGGACCTGGAATGGCAGGCAACGCCGAAGATTCTGCTGGGCACTGGTTATGCGTGGATGCACTATGAGTTCGATGCCAACCCCCAGCGGGACGCACGCAGTGAGCGAATCCACAAGTTCACCCCTTTGACCGCCCGCTACCAGGCCACCGACACACTGGAACTCAACCTCCGCACGGTCTGGCTGGATCGCAGCTCCCCCCTTGACGAACGGGAGTTTGACACCAGCATCGTTTCCCTCGGCCTGGACCTGACACTCTGATCAATACCCCCGGAACCACAACCCCCAGGGTGGCGCTATCCTGGCCACCCTGACTTCACAGTGCCCAATGGTCTCGTGGCCAGCCTATACGCTGGCGGCAGATCGCTCACGCACACAACGAACGAGGAAACGGCCCATATCAACGGTGTACCGTCGTGCCAACCGCCTTGGCTCCAGACTTAACCGGTAAAGCCATTCCATTCTCAGGGTACGAACCAACTCTGGCGCCCGGGGTTTTTCCCCGGCAAGAAAGTCCAGCAGCGCTCCGACGCCGATAAAAAGCCGGGCCCCCAGATCAGGCGCGTTTTCGAGAATCCACGTTTCCTGGCGCGGATTGCCGGTGGCAACCAGCACGATGTCCGCACCGCTGGCATTGATGGAGTCCACAACCCGACGGTTATCAGCGGAGTCACCGTAACCATCAAGCACCCCAACCACCGGGACACCTCGCTGAGCCAATACCCGCCCTGCCCGCTCGGCGACACCTGGTCCTGCCCCCAACAGAAAGACGGCCGGCACCTCTCCTTCACGGCCGGATTGCTGGTGGTGCTCGACGATGGCATCAAGCAGTGCTGGCACAAAGTCTGTGCCATTGAGGTTGTCCGGATAGCGGCGTCGGTGGATGAGATAGCTGGCAATGTCCATCCCCACGCCATCGTTGACGAGTATGACTTCAGGCTCCAGAAGCTGGGCACGAAGGTGGTCGCACTGATTGACAAAGTTGGTGTTTACAAAGAACAGCATACGCCGCTGACCCGATTCCAGGTCGCGGATAAGCGTAGCCTTTAACTGCTCCGTTCTCAGCGCGGCCACGGGGTAACCCGCCAGTGGCAAGGTGGGACCGCGCATGGGCGTTTCACAACCCGTCATTTGAAAACCTCCGTGTCCGGGAAAGCTGATGGTTCAAGAATACGGTCCGTAACCTCCGACCAGCTGAGGTGGCGCCGGGAGGCTTCCCGGGGGGCGTTCAGCGCCCGGGTTATGGCCTGTTCAACAGACACGCCATCTCCAGGGGTATACCCGAAGCGACTGGCATAATCGCCTGTTACCGAATGTGGGCACACTGCTGGCACCGCAAGGAAGTCATACTGGATCAACTTCATGGAGGTATCAGCCAGGTACCCAGGTACGGACTCTGAGCGGTAGGGTGCTATGCCGATGTCCGCATGGCGGATGTAACGGACGGTTTCCTCATGGGGCATTTCATCGTACACGGTGACATTAGAGCCGTAGGACGGGTGATGGGGCTTCCCACATCCGATGATATGAAAATGCACGTTCGGAAAGCGGTGCGAAGCTTCGGCAAAGAAACCGGGATCAAACAGCATGGAACCCACCGATACCGCATTCAGGGCGTCCCGGTAGGGGGAAGCGGCGGACGTTTCTGCCAGTTTGTGGTCGATACCATGGGGTACCAGCACCACGTTGTCCCGCGATGGTATCCCCGGCAGCAAGGCCAGGGATGGAATGCGGATTGTCGTCATGTCAGGCGCTGCACGATCGAACGCCGCCTTGACGTATTCCGCCACGTTAATCGTATCGAGATCGTCAGAGGCTATATAGATAGTCTTCACCCGGGGATTGATCTGCCGCGCAAGGTCAAAGAAGACCGGTGCGACTCCACTCTCGAACACCACCACGTCTGCCTCCGCCAGCCAGGTTCTCAGCACCCGGCTCGCCAGGGCGACGTAGCCCCGATACATGAGATCTTCCAGGGCACGCAGGGCGGGCCTGCGGGTGTTGAAAGGATGTATCAGGGTTTTCCAGAGATAGCATTCCACGCCATCCCGGGTTGCGATCCGGTTGGCCTGGTGATCCAGGGACAGCCTTGGGTCACCGGTTTGGCGGGAAAGCAGGCTGTAGCGAAGTGAAAAGAACCGGGTCGGCCCCCGTTTCGACAGCTCCCTGGCGATAAAGTGGATGTTGGCCTTGCGCGGAGAACGGTAATCGTGGGCCGAAAGCACCAGGTACCGCAGGCCCGTTCCGATCCTGCTGTCACCGGTTGTCCGGGTGCCTGCCGTACGATCTGAGGGAGGCTCACCGTCGCTTTGCCGCAAAACCTGTCTGATTGCTGGTTCCATTGCGTTCCATTCCTTCCTTAGTCTACCGCCAGGTCTTCCGGAGGCTCCGGGCACTGACCGTTCTTCACGTCGGCGCATGACCAGTCTCTGAAGAACACTTCCAACACCGACATCTGTGGACGATCCTGGCCATCGTCCGGGTGAACGGTAAGAAAATAATCGCCCCACCAGGCCCCGGCGGCCCAGTACGCCCAACCCCGCCAGGTCGAGGGATCATTGCTGAGGTGCAGGATCCGCTCCAGGGACGCCAGGCACTCCTCCCGAGGGGGCGAGCCGAATTCGCCCAGCAATAACTGTTGATCGTTTTCATCCGCCCAGCGGGATAGTTTTTCGAACATGCCGTCGAAATGTTCTGGCGGCAGGCAGTCCTGACGGGTGCCGGAGTAGCCTTCGTTCAGGTACTGGTGAACCTCCAGTACGGTTCGGTCGAGCGGATCCTCCAGCCCGGCAAAGGCATCGGCATTGGTCGTCCCCGCGCGCACCTTGAACCATTCATGGACACCGCTCCAGCGCCCTCCGGATACCACGACCAGGTGTTCGGAGCCTTGCTCCCGCAGTGCATACAGCGTGTCCTGTGCCGTTTTCGCCCAGTCAGCAATGTCCATACGGAAGGGCTCGTTCATAAGTCCCAGGGCCACATGCTCCGGATCGTCCAGTTCCCGTGCCAGACGCTGCCAGACATCGATGAGATCCCCCGTGGTAACGCGCCCCTCGCCCAGTACATTGCCGTGCCATGCCGCGTAGTTGTGCAGGTCAAGGAGCAGGCACTGGCCGTTATCGCGGGCGCGACTGACCGCCTTGCGAATCTGGGCCAGTTCCCCGCCATCCAGCTCACTCCGGAGCTCGCGCTGAACCCGCTCCCAGCGGATCGGCAAACGAACCAGGTTCGCCCCTTTCTCTGCGAAGTACTCGAAGTCTCCGGGTGACGGATAGGTGTAATGGCGGAACATTTCGCCGGGCAACTGTTTGCTATTGAACTCCGCACCAGACAGGTTCACGCCTCGCAGGGGCGCTTCACCCAGGCACACTGCGGAGGCACCGGATGCCATGACCAGGCCGGCAATGCCAGCCATCACAGCTCGCCATGACGTTCGTCCGTAGCGGCTCCTGCGGGCAGGGTCCGTAGTACCGGGTTGAGTCATGAAGATCCTCCCAGGGACTCGTAGAGTTGAATGTACCGATCGGCAATCTGCGGCCAGCTGTACCCGCGGGCAAAGTTTATGGCCCGTGACCGCCTGTTCTGATAGGCCGCCGGACCCTCGTCATGTAATCGCTGTAAGCGGTCCGCTAGCGCCCGTGGCTCGCCTGCCTCGCCTGATACCCCCACATCAGAGGCATCGGTTAACTTACGGAATGGTGGAATATCGGAGAGAACCGGAGTCAGCCCCGCACTCATGGCTTCGATTGCCGCCAGCCCGAACCCCTCATGACGTGACAGGCAAAGGAACCAGGCCGCCTGCCCCATCAGTTCCGCCAGTCTTTCGTCGGAGGGGCTCGCTTCCAGCGTAACGGCACCCTCTATCAACTGACGCCGACGGATTTCCTGGTTCAGTGTTTCGATACTGAAATCGTACTCGCGTCCGGCAACAATAAGTCGCCACCGCGAATCCCTCTCTCTCAGAACCTTGAGCAGGTCGAGCGCTTCCAGCAGTCCCTTGTTGGAGGACCAGCGCCCGAAATAAATCAGGGTACGGTTCAGCTCCTGACTTGCCTGGTCAGCATACTTTTCCGTATTCACACCGTTTTCGATCACCTCCAGACGACTGTCCGGGATGATCTCGCGGAACCGGCGACCATCGTTCTCGCTGGTAGCGACCACCTTGTCATAGGCCCGCGACGACATCCGGGTAATGGTGTTAAACCAGATATCCTTGAGCCGGCTGGCGAACTCGGTATGGAAAAAGCCACCGTGGGTCGAAACCACCAGCGGGCGTCGATGGGCCAGCCTGGTCAGCGCCAGGTAATCGAAGAAAAAATCCACACCGTGAACGTGTACCACGTCCGCCTCGCGCACCGCCTGCAAGACGGATGGACACAGAGGGTAGCGGCTGGAACCCCGGTAAGGCAGGCGAGTAACCGGCACATCGGCCACCACATCCTGCCGTTCCAGTCGCTGATCCGAGTTTCGAAATAACCGGTCCAGGGTGACAATCGAAGCGGTCTGCCCACCCGTAGAGAGCTGGCACGCGGCGATGTTCCTGACGACATCTTCCATGCCACCAACCGATGGGTAGTACTGCCGGATGACGTGAACAACGTTGACGCTCATGCGTCGGCCTCCCTGCGATGAATGCCCAGGCGGCCGCCCCAGCCGGACCAGTCCGCCCTCAGATGCCTTGGAACCGGTAACCGCGCCGGATCAGCCAGTACCACGCCGAACAGGAACCAGAGCAGCGCCGACGTTTTCATGGCGAACAGTGATGTTCCGCTAACCGTGAGGATCAGAGATATATAGACCGATGCAAAACAGCGGAACCTCGCTGCCCGCTCGTCAGGCACGCGCATCAGCCAGATCACCAGCCAGAAGCCCAGGGCCAGTACAACCCCAAACGTCGAGAGCACGTAGGCGTACCCCTGATCCGGGAACCAGGCGCCGCTGTCCGCGCCCAGCAACATTCGGGTATCAAAGCTCAGCAGCCCCCAGGCACTGCTGACCAGGCGGCCAACGAAGGTGTCACTGTAACCAACTGAGCCAAACAGCCCGAGCGCCACCAGCCCGGCCATGATGCAGAACGGCATAATGGCCGGCAGGTAAAGCATCCAGCCCCTGAACAGCAGGCGGACAACCACCAGAAGGGCGACTGACAGCAACGCAAACCGGGAGTCCGCCAGGACCATCATCACCACGCCTGCCGCGCAGAACTGCCACATCAGGAATTTCTCGGAGGCGTCCTTGCTTAGCCCCCAGGCCACCACCAGGGTCGCAAAGTTACCCAGCGACACCGGTTCCAGGAAAACCGAGGACACCCGGTGATTATCCAGCAGCCAGGGTAACAGCGTGCGCCCCATGTCTTCCGGCCGGATGCCGTTCATTTGCAGCCGGCTTTCACGCTCATACTCGGTGATAGGCTCCAGACTCCCGATATTTACGTAGTAGCCGAAAATGTCCAGCATGCTGGTGAAGCTGTCGAGGGCGAACAACTCGTAGAAACCCACCACTACAACCACAGCAATGGCGATTTTCAGGGTACGGTCCGCCAGGCGGATGTCACCGACATTACGACCCAGCCAGAAGAACCACATGG
>Ga0098065_1000839_pt1 | contig 12571 bp, 10 predicted proteins | sample 25_taG_FD_75062 | JGI IMG/M metagenome (GOLD analysis project Ga0098065, IMG submission 75062) | Marine viral communities from Cariaco Basin, Caribbean Sea - 25_WHOI_OMZ | ecosystem: Environmental > Aquatic > Marine > Oceanic | place: Caribbean Sea: Cariaco Basin | collected 2014-11-08 | reverse complement strand
GGCGCAGCGCCAAACCTACATCAGCGCTAGCCAAGTAGGCTGGAACGTCGGCCGGAGGAACCGAGCGAATAACTACTTTATTTTTGAGATCCAGATGTGCCGCCACTTGCAACTGAGCCATCTCAGGCGACGCAGTAAGAACAAGAAAGCGTGCATCTGCCCGACGTTCTAAAATTTTTGAAAATAAAGAAAGCATCTCTGGCAGACAGTACTGTTCGCCCAGCGAGCCAGCATAAACCAGTAATGGCGCCTTACAATCCACATCAATCTTTGTGCGGATATGTTCCCGTGCTTCAGCGTCAAAAATATCAAATCTCTTAATATCGCGACCATTACTAACTTGGTAAAATCGAGATCGCGAAGTGCCGGAACCAGCTCGAGCCAAAAGAATATCCGCGGCCTTACTTGTTCGTGTCAAAACAACAGATGCGCGACGCACGCCCTGCGCCTCAACGTCCCGCAAAAAACGATAGGCAAAGCCGGACGGTGCCATGCCAGCAAAATCGACCCTCTCGTCTAATGGCAAGCCGTCGGCGTCGAATACTATAGGCAGTCGGTTTCGCCGCCATACTTGCATGCAGGCGAGTAATGGTAACGTGCTACGCGGCATTAGGATCTCGATATTCCAATTGTGGACCGCGCGGACAATCTCCCCGCCGCCCCTAAACGCGGTAAGAAGGGCGCCGAGTGACGCAGGCCTGCGCCAGACTCGAGCTGAACGATAGGGCACTCCTTCCCGTTCGCAGGTCTCACGAATGCCGTGCCGCCGTGCGTCATCGCCCCAAGTGAACTGGAACACGTGGAACTCCCAACCCCGCTCAGACAACCTACGAAAGATGGGCAGAAATAAGCTCTCAAGATAAAAGACCTGTGGGCCATCCCAGGTAACGAACAGTACCTTCATATTACCCTACGCTCCGCTAGAAGACGCTGATAAAGTGCATCCACGTCGCCAACGTATCGCTCAGCACTAAACTGAGCCAGGGCGCGTGCACGTCCCTTCAAACCCATCGAATGCCTTAAGGTAGGATCGTCAGCCAACCTTAATATAAAGTTAGCAAGATTTACAGGTTGGAACGGTTCCACCAAATAGCCCGTCTCCGATTCTTGTACTATGTTGGGTATTCCACCAACACGTGTAGCGATTACCGGCAATTCAGCAAACATCGCCTCCACCAACACTAACCCAAACCCCTCATGGGCCGATGCCAGCGCGAACACATCCATGACCTGATAAAACGGCTGCGGGTCTGCTTGATATCCTACAAACCTTACGTGATCAGAAAGCCCTAGGTCGTTAGCGAGCGCCTTCAAAGCTCCTTCATCTGGCCCAGCCCCCACTACTAACAACCATGCTTCAGGGTGCTCTGAAACAACCATAGACATCGCCCGAATTAAATCACTGACCCGCTTAGGATCGTCGATTAGTCGACTGACAGTGCCAATGACCAAGCCACCAATAGGTAAGTCAAACTTTTTCCGGAGCGCTTTTACCGTTGTCTCACTCGCCCGTAGCTTTTGAGAAACACCATTCTCGATTAGAGTGACTTTCCTGCGTGGGAGTTTGATTGTCTGCAATAAGTACCCTGTGGCAGAAGAGGACACCCCGACCATGTGATGACATAAGCTAGCGAGCGCCCAGTAAAGCAGGTCCCCTTTCCAACTCCGGTTCCTTGGATCGCTAGTCTCTTCGCCAATAATAATCGGAACCTTACCCAGCCGGCCGGCAACAGCGGCTAGCGCAACGCCCTCATAGACAGCGCCGTGAATAATATCGGGTTGATAGCTACGCACTACCTCCAAAGCCGCCCGGTACGGAGCTCGGTCCGTAATACTTCTAAATACGCCAACTTGAGTTATACGACAACCTGCTCGCTCGAATTCAGAAGGGAGCCCCCTTATAGCTTGAGTACACACAACCCTTTGTTCATATTGAGTAGCATCCAGCCCCTTTATTAAAGACAGTCGCCTTTGCTCGACACCACCAGAACCAATAGTCTCTAGGCAATGTAAAACTCGAACTTTTTTCACGTGGGCCGCTCCTTTTGGTTTAAGCGGTGCAGGCGCAAGACAAAGCTTGCTCAAATATATTTCTCATAAAAGTGAAAAAGCTTGTCTGAATAGAGCTCAGGGCTATGCCGATTTAGTACAGATTTCGTAGCAGCGTCACCCATAATTTTCAATCGAGATCTTTGTTCCCACGCGTGACACAATCCGACGCAGATATCAGAAACTTCTGAAGACGCGACTAGCCATCCATTTTTTCCATCAACGATCAGATCCGGAGCACTACCGACAGGAGTGCTCACGGCCGGCAGTCCACAACTCATGGCCTCAGCTAACGCAACACTAAATCCTTCCGTAATCGATGGCTGAACGACAACATCAAAGGAGGTTAAAACGTTCAAAACATCCTTTTTGAATCCAACTATCGAAACATGGTCCTCAAGGCCTAAACGTCGAGCTTCTTTCTTCAGATATTCTTTCTGTGAGCCACCACCTATATAAGTCAAAACACCCTGTCGCCCGCTTTTTAAATACTCATGGAAAGCGAACAAGAGACCGGTAGGATTCTTGACCGCTTCTAGTCTACCAACAAAAACAAAACGAACCACCGATTTTTTAGAAAGGAAATCTTTCTTTTGACGACGCGAAATCAAGACAGGATTATAAACGAGATGCGTCTTAGAAGCGTCCGACAGATTATTATCAATTAAATATTTACGAACAACAGGAGACATAGCGACGACAGCATCTGCCCAACGATGAACCAAAGCGAAAACCAATTTCGCTTTCTTCGATAGATTTGGGATGCCAATCTCCTCCGTAAATATTTTGGGCACACCAGCAAGCCGCCCAACCAACACGCCATAAAAATTTGCTTCAGCTCCGTGAGCATGGACAACATCGGGTTCATTGTCTTTGAAATAGCGAAACAAAGCAAAAAGCGTTCGCACTCGGATTATCCTGTAGTCCAAGTCTAGATTAACCGCAAATCCATTATTTTTCTTTATCGCATCAAGGGTCGCACCGCCGCGGCCGATAGCACAGAATCGCACCTCATATTGAGAAGGAGGATATAACGACAATATCTCCATTCTCCGTTCAACGCCGCCATAGTCGAGCGACGTTAATAAATGAATCACTTTCATAAATAATCTCAGCTTTACGATTAATGGAGCCTCGACACTTGCTCCTAACAAACTACAAGTTCAAGTAAAACACGCAGACCATTCAAGCGAAATCGAACAAAGAAAGATATTGATCGCAAATGAGATCGATGTCGAAGTCGTTTGCTCTGAGTACTAGTTTACTCGAGTCAACGGGATTATATAAAGCGTACTCGATCGCGTCAGCCATCTTTGACGGATTGCCTACGGGCACAAGAGCGCCATATCTACCATCTTCAAGTATTTCCCTTGGACCACCAGGACAGTCCGTGCAAACCACAGGCAGCCCGCAAGACATAGCTTCAACAATTACATTACCGAAACCCTCGTACTTTGAAGAGAGCACAAACAGATCGGCGTCTTTAAAATAAGGGAACGGATCTTCTATATATCCTAAGAAAGATACAGCTTCTTTCAAACCGCATTCATCTACAAACATTTCAAGTTTGGCTTTTTCCGACCCATCCCCAATAATATTTAGTCGAATGTCACACTTCTGGCGTAGATTTTGAACAGCCTTTATCAATGTGTAAAAGTCTTTAACGGGTGTAAGACGCCCGCATGAAACAAGTTGAAAAAACGGACGGCCGATCTTTGCAGACTGAGGCAAACCCGAAAACTCCTGGGCAGCAAGTCTGACGGGATTGTTAATCACGCTAATTCTATTGAGTGGAATTCCCGTAACACTAGCCAAATCTATTTGCACGGCTTTTGAAACGGCTACTATCCCAGACGAAAAACGATAGAATACTTTTGCAAAAAAAGGAAATAAGAACTGCCGTCTTGAAACAATATTCTCTTTAGAGTTCGCGATCGAAAAAACACTATGCTCTGAAACAAAAACTTTACAACCTACTCTACTTACTTTTGTGGATATGATGGCCGCAATGTTGACCTGTAAAAAAGCGGAGAATATAACCTTAGGCCTCTCCTTTCTTAACAAACGAATCAGCTTGGGGATTGAAAAGATGATTTCTTTACCGCATCCAAGCAATATTACATCAACTTTACTATCGACATATTTTTCCAAAGGACCAATAGATCGACACAGTACCAGTTTACATTTTAAACCTTTTCTTGAGAAAGAATTCGCCATATGGACAAAATTCATCTCAGCGCCGCCGGCACCTAATGTGTCGATCAAAAGTACGACGTCTGCACCGTCATCAATCTTATCCATCTAAGCTAGACCCGTGTATCACGACTATATCAGAAAAGAGACTAAAATCGGAAATTAGCATCACCTAAAAAGATCTCTCAAACCTATAAGGGTAGTTATAGTTATTCTCTTTAAATAAAACTTAAACTTAAAAAAAACAAAGAAAATTCGGTTATAGCCAGCACAGCGCTGAAGTGCTGGCAAAGAGTCATTATAACTCTCAGCCTCGAAAAGAACATGCCGATACGCATGCAAAGACCCTATAGACAGCGCACTTTTTAAATAACTGAAATAAAGAATCTTTCTTCTTTCACCAACCAAATTCCTTGAAATAATTTTTTCTTCTTGAAGCCGGTTTGTATAGAAAAGCAAAGAAGACAGACGGGCCATCAAGTCTTTCGAATTAATCGACTTAGTTCTTATTGTATAAGAGCCTGGCACATTCACTCTATATACGCTAAATAAATCGGGCAGATATAATATACCGTTACGACCAACGATGGCTTCAATAAAGAAATCGCCAAATGGAAGATCTTTTGATTTAAAAAACCAGTCTGGCATCGAATCATATCGTTCCGCCAGCATTAAATACGATGCAGTCGGAGAAAACTGCCCCAATGAACTGAAGACACTGTCCACCTTAATGACCTTTTTTGTCTCGCCTTTGAAAAACTTCAGCTCCAACTTACCCGAAAGTAAATCGTACATATACGCAGGATGGATGCAGATGTGTGCTTCGCTACATTCCTCTAGTGCGGCGACTTGCGCTGCGAGCTTATTAGGGCTTATCCAAAAATCATCACCCTCACAAATAGCATAGTACTTACCTTTACAGCGGCCACCAAGAAAATACTTTGGTTTATACCCTTGAGAATACTGATTACTGCTTTGGAGAACCGTTTTTATTATCCTTGGGTAAGCACGCTGATACCGCTCAACAATCTCTCGAGTGCCATCAGTCGACGCATCATCATGTATCCATATCTCTACCGGGAAATCGGTTACCTGCATAAGAAAGCTATTTAGTGCGTCTTTAATATAAGGCGCATGATTATAGGTCATACACTGAATGCTAACTAAAGGCCTGCCTATGTTACCTTGCCATTGCTGGATGATTTGCTCTTCTGACTTTGGTTTAGGCACTAAATGGGAAATCTGTAAGCTAGCTGCTGACATAACGGCTTTATCTCTGCGTAAACTACATACGAGGAAATTGCTGACGCACACGGGCCCACAACATGAAGGCGCCCTCCGCACGGATGGCAAAGCTGATAAGGATGTAAAACGCACATGTTAGTACACCAGTGAGGAGGAGAGTGGAAAATAGCGAAATTTTAATGCTATCAACGATCCACCAGGCTAACGCTGTTCCGGAAAGCGCAGAAGCCATGGGTTTAATAACGTCTCTAACCTGTTCACTTAACCTATAATCCACTAACTTGGCGGAAAAATAAGTGTTCGGGATTAACGCTAGAAAACTACCAAGAACCTGTGAAACAACGATAGCCAGTACTCCATGCGGCACCGCCAAGAAAAGAAATATTAAATTCATAGTTTTTTTAAAAATACCGACTTTTAGTACGAGATCGGAGCGGCCCTTTACGTTCAATAAATTAATATTGAGAGAGTGAAGAGGGAAAAGTAGTCCAACGATACATAACAACTGGATATATGGCACAGCGTCCTGCCACCTATCGTCAAAAGCGAGCCTAACCAGCGTTGGGGCTAAAGCCAGCATCAGCAGCATGATAGGAGCAATCAAAAACATCATGACTTGCAAAATCTGTCGATATTTGTACTTCAACACAAAATCTTCATCTTGCAGCGTAGCTAGCGCCGGAAAGGTCGTTCGTTGCACTGCTACTGTTAACTGTTTGGAAATCAAGTTGCTAAATTTACTAGCAAAAAAATAAAGGCCTGTGGTCTCTACACTAAAAAAACGGCCGATCACTAATATATAGGAATTAGAGTACAATACTTGTAGGAGACTTTCTGCAAGTAAATTTCGACCAAAAGTATAATGTCGTAAGAACGATGTGGTCGAAAACTGCAAACTAGGCCGCCAATTACTAGCTGACCACAGTATTAGGGCCGAAACCGCCGCTTGACAGAGCGTCTGGGCGACAAAGCTCCAAACACCCATACCAAAATAAGCGGATATTACCGCAGATGTACCAGACACTACGGTAGCTATAGTGTTTGCTTTCATTTGCGTTTTGAAGTCCATTTTACGACTCAATATAGTCGTTTGAATGATCTTAGCGGCGTTTATAAATATTACCAGCCCCATTACCTGCACCAACCCTGTAAGCTTAGGTTGGTCATAAAAATCCGAGATGTAAGGTGCACATGTAAAAATGATGGCGTAAGCCACCAGACTGAGACCCAGATTCGTATAAAAAACGGTATTCAAATCTGAATCGGATACGTATTTACTGCGTATCAGCGCCGCACTAAGGCCGGAATTAATGAAGATGCTTGCCAGTTCGAAGACCACCGTTGTCATGGCGATCAAACCGAACGCCTCGGGCGCTAGCAAACGTGCGAGTAGCAGTAAAAAAACCGTACTAGCACCCCGCGTAACTAACAAGCTCGCCAAGTTCCAAACTACTCCAACACCAATTTTTCGGTTCATTGCTCTCATTAACGGAATCCGAGCATCAGGTTCTATTCTCAAAAAGGGAAGTTTTATAAAAAAATTCCAAGGAATTCATATGAGGTCTAAATAGCCAATTTTCTTTTGCGATTATCAATAAGTCTCAGCATCCGATTAAGGTCGCAACTCGCTCTCAAATCTCCAGTGTTACCTGATATGTTACTTTTTTGCGGGCATAAGGCGCATGGCCCGTAAGGCGGCAGTATTCGTCTTTTTTCTCGGCTGGGTGTGCAGCCGAGCCAGGATAAGTAGCCGATGGTATCATTAACCAAAACCCGATAGGGACATTGCGTAGCCGAGCTATAGTTTCATCAATTGCAAGAAAAACTGCATTTTCGTCGGATGCTGGCTTGATAGTTTCGCTCTGGAACGCCATTTCGACTTCGTGAATCGCTTACCAGTACGCTCCGCGGTAAACCATTCCATGACGGTTCTTTGATCTCCTACCGCAATAACCGACGTCTTGCCAGACTCGTCTCTCTTATCCGTGCAACATGCTGATTCGATGGCGTAAAGTGGTGTTTATTGGCGGCGGAAGTTGCAAAGCTTTGGATCAGGCCTACCCGTATCATCGACACCGATATGGCAGTTGATGCTGAGGTGCCGCTGGCAGCGCTTCCTTTCTTGACACCACTCCGGATCAAGGACGTTATTTGGGTCTTTCGTCTAGCTATCGCATTAATAATTGTGAAATCAACGATACTGACTCCCCAAACCATCGGACGCCGTCGAGCCAATTAGAGGTTGACCTTCTTGAACCGCGTTTAGTCCAGAGTGTGCTGCTCTAACAGATGCCGAAAGTTCAGAACGATGCTCTCATCGGGAACCCGGGACGGCCAAACGCCAGCGAAACGACGCCTCGATTTAAGCTCATACAGCGTATCCTCTATCTTCGCACAGCTCAGGTCTTAGATAACCTGCATCACATAAAAGCGCGGTTTTAGCGAGAGAACGTCCAGAAGCGGATCGCGCAGCCAGAGATATAGCAGACAGAAATTGGGAGCCCAAAGGGCTTGCACGGTAAAAGACGGTCCAAATTTTCAAAGATACTTCCCGCAGGTCCTCGCGCTTTTCTTATTCGCCTTCGTCGAAGGTATACTCGCTCACGACATTCCCAGTGGCTGACGGACAATATTGATTATGGCAAAGTCGAGGAATTCTCCAGAGGTGCTTTAGCCTAGTCGTCTGTCAAAAGGGACTTCAGGTGCCGGTACTTAGCCCCCGACGGGTACTTATGAGTCGTCAATGATGAAATTCGATAACTTAACAACTTTTTAAACCCAAGATAGTTATAGACCCACTTAGCAAATTGAAATAAAAAAGTACTACCCCGAAGAATGTCGCGAAACTTAGTCTCGACTACCTTAAAGTCTCTAATCTTCTTAACCTCTTTCCCTGATTTTTTCTTCTCATTAACTTTTTTGGCATCGAAAAGCACACTAAATTCGTGAACCGGGATATTCAATATATTAGCCCAACCTTGATAGGTCGATGGATCCTTAGCCTGCAAGTCACGGTATTGAAATACAGCAACATTAAATCTGCTTTTTAGCTCTGGAAGCCATTGAGAGTAGAAAAACGACTCAAATAGAATGTTACTTGGGTCAGACAATAAACGATCAATATATTTTTGGACGGAGTTCAACTCTCGAACCTTTACGCAGAAATCCGGGTAAAGCTGAACATAGAGTGAGTACAGATAATCGACGGGGTCTCTTAATGTAACGACCACCTGAACTTCATAGCCTCGAAAAATCGATCTCAGGTTTGCAAACTTCCTCTTTAGTGGAAGATTCTCTTTACCAGGGTAGGCAACCATCAGCCCCTCTTCGCTAAATACATTCAGGCCCCCTGATGCCACTAGTGCCGCAAGCCTTCTTCTCGCATCTTCTATAGGCAACTTTTCTTCAGCAGCATCCCGGATGAATTTTCCAGAATAGTTCAAAACCTGCAGCTTCGCAGTCTTGTAATCGTAATCCAGGCACTTCCCTAGAAAGTTGATTCTTTTATCTTCGTGGAGCTTCTGAAGCACATTATATTGAAGAGAACTCGTCGCAGTCTTAGGGAGGCCGAGATGTAAAACCACTTTAGGCGCACTCACTTCTTAAACGCCTCTATACCCAGTCTATCCCGAATATCTTTAAACATCGCATTCACACTCCACTCGGGCGTGAATCCAAAAACCTCTTTGGTCTTGGCCATGTTAAACGTGAAGTTTGGCTGAGACGGCATTTCTGGCCTTACTATAACTTCCACTGAGCGATCTTTAGAGAAAACCTCTATCATCGTCTCTACCAACTTCTTTAAGCTAACCGGCTGCCCGGTTCCCGCGTTGAATACACCCTGAGCTGCCGGATGCTCTACCCCGAGCTCTATCAGGCGCGCAAAATCTTTGATATAGGGCATGTCCTTAGCGTGGTTTGGATTCCCCCACAGCTCTACCCGCCCTTCCGACACGATCGACCTCAGCATCTGAATATAAGCTTTGGTCTTCAACTTCCCATCTACGTAGTAGTTAAAATTATCGTCAGCACAGTAAACCGTTGGGATCCGGAAAATAATGGTTTGTAGTCCGTATTCCTGGTGGTAATGCTCAATTAGGTCACAAGCAGCAACCTTAGAAATCCCATAAACGGCATGATCACCCGTTAAAGTCAAGCCGCGCGGATCGTCGCTCTCGATAGGGATACCGTTATAGAACTTATGGGAGACATCTGAGAAGGTCATAATATAAATGATCTTTTTTATATTTGACCTCCTGCAGTACTCCAAAACATTCAGGGTCCCTGTGATGTTTGTGTCGATATATCGCTTAGGCTCATATCCCGCCATAGTGGCTGGCATCGCGCCCGCAATCATGACCACGCTATCAAAATCACTCCCTAAATTCTCGAGACTCTCCGGATTCGTTATGTCCGCATGACGGACTATAACACCGGGCTGCGAGAATTCATTACTGGAGTAGGTGGCCGTAATCGCTTGACTTTCTCTCAGTTGCTCAATAACGCCGCACCCCAAACTTCCGGAACCACCAAGGACTAATATTTTTTTCATAGGCTACCTATTAAACTTAAACCCGCGCCTCGCCTGTATCACTTAAAAATAACGTAGATATGTCTGGCGTTATTTGAAATGGCCGGCCTCAGTTATTTGGTTTCCAAAATATCGGCTCACGCACAGCAAAATAATCTACGCTAGAGCAATAAACCTTTTAGTCAGTTCAGCTCATACTGGTCAAGAGAATCTTTTATAGTGCTGGCCGAACAATGCATCAAAACATCAACGATAGAGAGGTTTGCGACAAAATTCGCGTCCGCCTTCGAATACCGCATCGGAAGCGAGTCCAAGAACTTTAGACTGATCCCTTGCTCAGCAAAATCTTTTTTTTCATAGAGCTTTCGACCACCCGGAGCGTTGATATAACAATCAGCGCCGCACTTTCGACATAAACTAATTAGCCTGTCTCGCGGGTTGGCGGTGCGGTCGTATTCCAGATCACTCGTTTTTCTTATTTGTCTTTCTATGCAAAGATAGGAGAAAATGTCGTTAAAACTTTTCTGGCACACCGAAGCGATTGATCGATCCTTGAACTCCAAGATTTCATGAATGATCGGAAACACATTCTCAAAATACGGCGCTTTTGAATAGCTTTGCTCTATCGTTTTAAGAACCTTCGTAACATCCTTAGAGAACGCTAGTTCCGATATCAGTCTATTCGAAGAAGCTCCCGGTACCGGAACAGTAAATCGCTTAACACCATTAGTTGACCGGATACTGTTCCTGTTTATATAACCCTGCTTTATATATGTAACATCGTCGTAAATCAGAAAGAGGTCGGCAGCATGAATTAACTGAAAGTAGCCGATATAGGGAAACAGGTAAGGCTGCATAACTGCCAACTTCATGCTCTCAGCTCCGACTCAATCAAATCGATAATATTCTGCTGGTCTTTCCGCGAAAGCTGGTCAAAGATTGGCAAACAAAGTATCCTACTCGCAACCTTTTTGGATACGGGATGGTCTGTCTTCACCCCCAAACACTCCACCGATTCCAGCGACGGAAAAAAATACCGCCTAACCAGAACGCCATTTTCCTTAAGTGTGGCGGCCACGCGTAAAGCCTGATCCTCATTTTTAAAAACCACAGGGAAATAGGCATAGTTATAGTGCAGCCCTTCCGGTTTCGCCTGCCGTTGGAGAGTCTGGCTTAGCTCCTGCTCGTAGCGGTGCCACACAGCGGCCCTGGCTTCCAGGTTTTCTTCAAATTCATCCAGCACGCACAAGCCCATCGCCGCCTGCAATTCGTTCATCTTGGCGTTGATGCCCAGCTCTTCAATGCTCTCCGGCCCAGTGATGCCGAAGTTGATCATTTTCTTCGCCCGCTCCAGGTCTTCCTTACGCTTGAAGATGACGGCTCCGCCCTCGCCTGTGTGAAACAACTTGGTGGCGTGAAAGCTTAGGGTGGCCGCGTCACCGTGTTTGAGCAGGCTTTCGCCTTTATAGTTTACACCGAAGGCGTGAGAGGCGTCATAAACGACTTTTAGGTTGTGCTTTTGGGCGATGGTGTCGACGGCTTCTACATCGCAGGGGTTGCCGAACACGTGCACGGGGACGATGCCCCGGGTGCTCGGCGTAATGACAGCTTCAATGTTGGCAGGGTTTAGGCACCAAGTGTTCGAATCTATGTCTGCGAATACCGGCTGCACACCGTCCCATTTCAGAGAACTGGCGGTTGCGATAAAGCTAAACGGGGTGGTAATAGCTTCCGGCTGCAAGCCGGGGGTCGCATCGCTCACGCCCAGAGCACGATATGCGATTTGCAGCGCCAGAGTACCGTTAGAAACTAGTAGGAGGTTTTCAACGCCCAGGTAGGCTTCCAGCCGCCGGGTGAGCTCTTGTACCAATTGGCCGTTGTTGGTTAGCCATCGGCGTTCGTAGATGCCGTCAAGGTATTTATCCAGTTTCTTTCGGCTAGGGAAGTAAGGTTTAGTGACGGGTATCATTCAGTAGTACTCTTTTAGTTCCGCCATAGCCTGTTGTAGGTTCGGGGCGTCTCTGTCTTTGTCAGATAGCAAAAGGGCTTGCGCGTTGACTATGCCCCAGTTCACATTAAGGGCTGAATCGTTCCAGCGGATAGAACGATCGTACTTAGGCGCGTAGAAGTCCGTGCATTTATACTGAAAATCTGCTGTGTCACTGGTTACCAAAAAGCCATGTGCAAAGCCTGGCGGCACCCAAATCAAGCGGCTATTTTCCTCTGAGAGGTACTCCCCTACCCATTGGCCGAAGGTGGGTGATTTGGTGCGCAGGTCTACGACGACGTCGAACACTTCCCCACGGGTTACCCGTACAAGCTTGCCCTGGGGGTGTTCGATCTGATAGTGCAGGCCGCGCAAGGTATTTTTGACGGAGCGGCTGTGGTTGTCCTGCACGAAGGTGGCGTTGATGCCGGCTTCGCGGAAAGCTTTTTCATTCCAGGTCTCCATGAAAAAGCCGCGCTCGTCGCCGAACACTTTGGGCTCTATGAGTTTAACGTCCGGAATACGGGTCTCGATCACTTTCATCGGACTCAGACCTCCTGCTCGGC
>Ga0098065_1000838_pt1 | contig 12577 bp, 10 predicted proteins | sample 25_taG_FD_75062 | JGI IMG/M metagenome (GOLD analysis project Ga0098065, IMG submission 75062) | Marine viral communities from Cariaco Basin, Caribbean Sea - 25_WHOI_OMZ | ecosystem: Environmental > Aquatic > Marine > Oceanic | place: Caribbean Sea: Cariaco Basin | collected 2014-11-08 | reverse complement strand
GTCCCAGGTGGACGAGTTGCGTACCGCGGTGGACGTGGCCCTCGCCGAGCGGGAGGCTGCCCGTGTGCGCCTGGAGAACCACCGGATTGTCGCTCCCTTCAGTGGCGTGCTGGGTCTATCGGACCTGAGCGTGGGCGCCTATGTGACGCCCGGTACCGCCATCACTACGCTGGATGCAACGGATCAGATGGAGCTCACCTTCTCGGTACCGGAACGCTTCCTGGGGCAGGTGTCCCTGGGCCAGGTGGTCCGCGGTAACTCCCCGGCGTGGCCGGAGGAGATATTCCATGGCGAGCTCGTGGAGCTGGGCACCCGCATCAGTGAACTGAGCCGGTCCCTGCCAGTGCGGGCTCTGATTGATAACCCGGAAGGCCGGTTACGCCCCGGCCAGTTCATGTCCGCAAGCCTGACCCTGCGCGAGCGCGAAGCGTTGGTCATTCCGGAACAGGCGGTGCTGATTCGGGGTGACGACAAGTACGTGTTTCTCGCCGAAGACGGCGTAGCCCAGCGTACCCGGGTAACACTGGGCTCGCGCATGCCAGGACTGGTGGAAGTGGTCAGTGGTATCAGCGATAGTGACCGGGTGATTATTACCGGCCAGGATCGCCTCAGCAGCGGCGACCGGGTGGAAATCAAGGATGAAGGCAACGCCATACCGGATAACCGTTTCCAGGCCATGGAGTCCTGATCCATGGTGCTGTCCGATGTGTCCATCAAGCGACCGGTCTTTGCCACGGTACTCAGCCTGCTGATCGTGGTGTTCGGGGTTGCTGCCCTGCTGGATCTGCCGGTGCGGGAATACCCCGACATCGACCCTCCGATCGTCTCCATATCTACCGATTACACCGGCGCGGCTGCGGAAGTGGTGGATACCCAGATTACCCAGATCGTAGAAGGTGCGATCAGTGGCATCGAAGGCATTCGTTCAATCGAGTCCTCCACCGAACAGGGTGAATCCCGCACCAGTATTGAGTTCAACATCTCCCGGGATGTGGACATCGCCGCCAACGACGTACGTGATGCCGTATCCCGTATTGCGGATCAACTACCGGAAGAAGCCGACGCCCCGGTCGTCCAGAAGGCCGATTCCGATGCCCGGCCCATGATGTGGATAACCCTGCGCAGTCAAGTCTGGGACAGCGCCGAGCTGAGTGACTTCGCGGACCGGGTTTTGGTCGACCGCCTGTCAGTGCTTGATGGCGTGGCCGATGTGCGTATCGGGGGTGAACGCCGATATGCCATACGGGTATGGCTGGACAGGGACCGGCTCGCCGCGCGGAATATTACCGTGGCGGAGGTGGAGCGGGCCTTGCGGGCCAATAATGTGGAGTTACCGGCGGGGTCGGTGGACTCGTCCACCCGTAACTTTACGGTACGTGCCGAGGGACGCCTCAGTGACGTGGAACAGTTCCGTAACCTGGTCGTGCGCCGTGATAACAACGACCTGATACGGCTGGGTGAAGTGGCTAACGTGCAGATGGGCGTGGAGTCGGATGTCAGTCGCCTGCGGGCGAACGGTGAAACCGCCATAGGCATGGGCGTTATTCGCCAGTCCAAGGCCAATACCGTGGCCGTCTCCGATGCCGTGCGGAAAGAACTGGTGAATATCCGGGAAACCCTGCCGCCGGAGGTAACCATCGCCGAGAGCTACGACGAGTCCATTTTTATCCGGGCATCCATCCGGGAGGTCATCACCACCCTGGCCATTGCGGTGTCCCTGGTGATCCTGGTGATTTTCCTGTTCCTTCGTTCCTGGCGGGCCACGCTGATTCCCGCGGTGACCATACCGGTAGCCGTTATTGGCGCCTTTATCGGGCTGGGTTTCCTGGGCTTCTCCATCAACGTGCTCACCCTGCTGGCCATTATCCTGGCCATCGGCCTGGTGGTGGATGATGCCATCGTCATGCTGGAGAACATCCAGCGTCGCATCGACAACGGTGAGCCGCCATTACTGGCATCGTTCCGTGGCGCCAAGCAGGTGGCCTTTGCCATCATCGCAACCACGCTGACCCTGGTAGCGGTGTTTATCCCCATATCCTTCATGGGCGGCAACATCGGCCGCCTGTTTGCCGAGTTCGGTTTCACCCTGGCCGCAGCGGTGGTCTTCTCCAGCTTCGTCGCGCTGACCCTGGCCCCCATGCTTTGCTCCAAGTGGTTGCGGCACAGCCCGGAATCCGCTGAAGGCCATCGGCTGTGGGCGGCAAGCGAGAAGGTCCTCAACGGCCTGACAAACGGATATTCCCGGCTGCTGCGTTTTTCCCTGCGCCAGCCCGGGCTGATCATCGGCCTGGGCCTTGCCGGTCTGGTCGTGGCCGTTGTGGTTTTCCCGAAGCTGCCCCAGGAGCTGGCACCTATTGAGGATCGTGGTGTGATTATCATGCCGACCGACGCACCCCGGGGGTCGACGGTCGAGTACACTGACCACTACGTTCGCCAGGCGGAAGAGAGACTGCTGCCCTACCTGGACGAAGGCATTGCCAACCGGTTGCTGTCCATCGTCGGTTTCCGGGATGAAGAGGACAATGCTTTCATGATCATGGGCCTGGAGGAATGGGACCAGCGGGATGTAAAGCAGCAGCAGATCACCAGCGAGATCCGTAACAAGCTGTCCGATATTTCCGGGGTGCGGGTAATTGCGGTCAATCCGCCGGGTCTTGGCCAACGGGGGTTTAACCAGCCGGTAGAGTTCGTGGTAGCGGGGCCCGACTATGATGCAGTCCAGCAATGGAGTGAGGAAATCGTCAGCAAGGCGAAGGAAAACCCCCGGCTTCTCAACGTTGATACCGATTTCGAGCTGACCCGTCCGGAACTGCGAGTCACCATTGACCGTGAACGGGCAGCGGACCTGGATATCACCGTGGAGGATGTGGGCCTGACCCTGCAGACCATGCTGGCGTCACGCCAGGTGACGACCTACCTGGACCGGGGACAGGAATACGATGTGATCGTCCAGGCTACGGATGCGGACCGGGCGACACCGTCCGACCTGAGCCAGATTTTTATGCGGCCGAGGGAGGGTGGCGACCTCATCCCCCTGGCAGCCCTGGTAAATATGGAGGAGATCGGCGCCAACCCGGATCTGCGCCGGATTGATCGCTTGCCGGCGGTGGTCATCAGCGCCTCGTTGGCGGATGGCTACGACCTGGGCAGCGCCCTGAATTACCTGAACAACCTGGCAGCTGACAACCTGCCCCCGGAAGCCCGGATCAGTTACAAGGGGCTGAGCCAGGAGTTCCAGGAGTCCTCCAATGCTATCTACCTGACCTTTGGCCTGGCGTTCATCATCGTCTTCCTGGTGCTCGCGGCCCAGTTTGAAAGCTGGATTCACCCCCTGATCATCATGCTCACGGTACCCCTTGCGGTCACCGGCGCGTTGATGGCCCTGTACTGGTCAGGCATCAGCCTGAACATCTACAGCCAGATCGGCATCGTGATGCTGCTGGGCCTGATGGCCAAGAACGGGATTCTGATGGTGGAGTTCGCCAACCAGTTGCGGGATCAGGGCTATAACGTGCGGGATGCAATCCTGGAAGGCTCGATTCTGCGCTTCCGGCCAGTGCTGATGACCACCATATCCACGGTGTTTGGTGCGGTGCCCCTGGTGATCGCGACCGGCGCCGGTGCAGAGAGTCGCGCCGCTATTGGTATGGTGATCCTTGGTGGCCTGGTGTTTGCCACTACCCTGACCCTGTTCCTGATTCCCGTGCTGTATGACCTGCTTGCCCGGTTTGCCAAGTCGGCTAACGCGGTTGAGAGGGAGCTGGAGCAGGAGGAACAAGCGGAACGGTCTGGCGGTAATGGCGCCTTTTCAGCTGCCCAGAGCCTGGAACGGCCCATCGAATGACATCATGGCATATCTTGCTCATCTTCGGGCTGGATGTGCGGTACTTTGACGTGTCGGTGGGTTCTTGTCTCAATTAACCCGGAATTCTGTGGATAAAATCATGGATAATCTGGGAATGAACTTTTGATAAATTCAAATTTTATCTTTAAAAACAATAAATAAGAGGTTTAAAAGTTCCATTTTTGAGCTTGTCGTTCTGTGGATAACTCTCTTGAAAAGTTTTGTGAACAGTTTTTTTCAAGCCCATGAATTACCGGGATAATTAGGTAAATTCCCGTACCTCAACCAAGCCGCCCTCTACAATCCCGTCCTGTCTGGTTAAAATTTACCCACTGACACTGCAAAGCCATTGCACTTGCAGGTATACTGCCCTGCTGATTTTTTCCCCGCTTTCGAGGTGATTCTGTGGATTTTCCGACCCGTTTCGACGTCATTGTCATTGGTGGTGGCCATGCCGGTACCGAGGCCGCCCTGGCCGCGGCCCGCATGGGCTCGCAGACACTGCTGCTGACCCATAACATCGAGACCCTGGGCCAGATGTCCTGCAACCCGGCCATTGGTGGCATCGGCAAGAGCCACCTGGTCAAGGAAATCGACGCCCTCGGCGGCGCCATGGCGAAGGCGACGGACCACGCCGGCATACAGTTCCGTGTACTTAACAGCCGCAAGGGACCGGCGGTGCGTGCCACCCGCGCCCAGGCTGACCGGGTGCTGTACAAGGCGGCAATCCGTGAGATCCTGGAGAACCAGCCCAACCTGATGCTGTTCCAGCAGGCTGCCGATGACCTGGTGGTGGAAAACGACCGGGTGACCGGGGTGGTTACCAACACCGGCATTCGCTTCAATGCAAAAACCGTTGTGCTCACCACCGGTACCTTCCTGGGTGGCGTTATCCACATCGGCATGCAGAACCATGCCGGCGGTCGTGCCGGCGATGCGCCCGCCAATGCGCTGGCAAAACGTTTACGGGAGCTGCCCTTTAACGTCGGCCGCCTGAAAACCGGCACCCCGCCCCGCATTGACGCCCGCACGGTGGATTTCTCCGTGATGGACGAACAGTGGGGTGACAACCCGACGCCGGTGATGTCCTTTATGGGCTCCCGGGACCAGCATCCCCGTCAGGTATGCTGCTACGTCACCCGCACCACTGCCGAAACCCATGACATCATCCGCAGTGGCTTTGACCGCTCGCCCATGTTTGCCGGTGAGATCGAAGGCGTGGGTCCCCGGTACTGTCCCTCCATCGAGGACAAGGTGAATCGGTTTGCAGACAAGGACTCCCACCAGATCTTCGTGGAGCCGGAGGGGCTGAATACCCACGAGCTCTATCCCAACGGTATCTCCACCAGCCTGCCGTTTGATATCCAGATTGCGGCGGTGCGTTCGATCCCGGGTTTCGAGAACGCCCATATTACCCGTCCGGGTTATGCGATTGAGTATGATTACCTGAATCCCCAGGATCTGCGTCATACCCTGGAGACCAAGTTTATTGGCGGCCTGTTCTTCGCCGGCCAGATCAACGGCACCACCGGCTATGAAGAGGCTGGCGCCCAGGGCCTGCTCGCGGGTCTGAATGCTTCCCTCCAGGCCCAGGACAAGGAACCCTGGTATCCACGCCGGGACGAAGCCTATATCGGCGTACTGGTGGATGACCTGATCACCATGGGCACCTCCGAACCTTATCGCATGTTCACCAGCCGCGCGGAATACCGTCTGATCCTGCGCGAAGACAACGCCGACCTGCGACTGACCGAAGCCGGTTATCACCTGGGCCTGGTGGATGAGGCGCGCTGGTCGCGCTTCAATGAAAAACGGGAGGCCATCGCCATTGAGCGCCAGCGCCTGGAAACCACCCGTATCCATCCGGACACGGATCAGTCATCGATCGCTGATGGCTACCTGAAGCAGCCAATGAACCGGGACAATACCCTGGCGGAGCTGCTGCGTCGGCCGGAGATCAGCTATAGCGAGATCGCCGAGATCGGCGGTCAGCGTGCCGGCGCCGATGACGTTGAGCAGCAGGTGGAGATTGAGATCAAGTATGAAGGCTATATTTCCCGGCAGGAGGATGAGATCGAGCGCCTGCGTCGGAACGAGGAAACCCGCCTGCCGGATGACTTTGACTTTGATGCTGTGGGCGGCCTGTCCAATGAGATCCGCCAGAAACTCAAGGACGTGCGCCCGGAAACCATCGCCCAGGCCTCCCGCATCCAGGGCGTAACCCCGGCCGCGGTCTCCCAGTTGCTGGTGCACCTGAAAAAGCGGGACCTGCTCCGCAAGCAGTCGGCCTGACGGAGGGCCGGCATGAGCGAGGCATTATGGCAGCGGCAATTGTCCGATGGACTGGCCGCCATGGAACTGGACTTGTCCACAGGCCAGCAACAACAACTGCTGGCCTTTCTGGCGCTGCTGAACAAATGGAACCGGGCGTATAATCTCACTGCTGTGCGGGAGCCCCGCCAGATGGTGCCCCGGCAATTGCTCGACAGCCTGACCCTGGTGCCCTTCCTCAGCGCGGACCAGGTACTGGACGTGGGCGCCGGCGGTGGCCTGCCGGGGATTCCCCTGGCGATTGCCTGCCCCGGGCGTCAGTTCACCCTGCTGGACAGTAACAGCAAGAAAACCCGCTTCCTCACCCAGTGCAAGCTGGAGCTTCGGCTGGATAACGTTGAAGTGATTCATGGTCGTGCCGAGGATTGCGAGCTATCGCAACGGTTCCGGCAAATTACCAGCCGGGCCTTTACCGCACTGCCCAACCTGGTGACCTGGTGCGCAGACCTGCTGGCGGGTGACGGCCAGTTCCTTGCCATGAAAGGTCAGTTCCCGGATGATGAAGTGTCTTCCCTGCCAGCAGGCTGGCAGCTGGCCGAACACCATCGCCTGGACTACCCGGGCTGCGATGGCGAGCGCCATTTGCTGGTGATCAGCCGGATATCGGCACCACAGGATTCCACAACAGGAGGCTAGCCATGGCTCGCGTTATCGCCGTGACCAACCAGAAAGGAGGGGTCGGCAAGACCACCACCTGCGTCAATCTGGCGGCCTCCCTGGCAGCCACCAAGCGCCGTGTACTGTTGGTGGACATGGACCCCCAGGGGAATGCCACCATGGGCAGTGGCGTGGACAAGAATGGTGTGCAGCTGTCCGGCTATGACGTACTGACGAAACGGGCCGGTGCCAGCGAGGTAATCGTGTCTGTGGAAAACGGCGGCTTCGACCTGCTGCCGGCCAATGGCGATCTCACGGCGGCGGAAGTGGAGCTGATGAACGAGATCGGCCGCGAACACCGGCTGCGGCTTTGTCTGAATACCATTCGTGAAAACTACGATTACATCCTGATCGACTGTCCGCCTTCCCTGAATCTGCTGACCGTGAATGCCCTGTCCGCTGCAGATACCGTGCTGATTCCCATGCAGTGCGAGTACTACGCCCTGGAGGGCCTGGCGGCCCTGATGAACACGATCGAGCAGATCCAGGAAACGGTAAACCCGGACCTGCAGATCGAGGGCATCCTTCGTACCATGTACGATCCCCGCAACAGCCTGACCCTCGACGTGTCTGGTCAGCTGTCGGAATACTTTGGCGACAAGGTCTACAAGGCCGTGATCCCCCGCAATGTCCGGCTGGCAGAAGCGCCAAGTTACGGACTGCCTGCCCTGAAGTATGACCGCGCCTCCAAGGGTGCGGTGGCATACCTGGCCCTGGCCGGTGAGATGGTTCGGCGCCATGGCAGCCGCAAGACGACGGGCAGCGTTGCGGTGTAACATAGGGCGCCTTGACGACCGACGAATTCTTCATTGTGGATAAATGACAACGACCATGGCGGCAAAGAAACGAGGATTGGGTGAACGGGGTCTCGGTGCCCTGCTGGCGAACTCCCGGGTGAACCTGGAAGAGGAACCCCGCAGCCACGATGGCGAACTGCGGGAGATTCCCATCGACCTGATCCAGCGTGGCCGCTACCAGCCCCGCCGTGATATGGACCCGGCTGCCCTGCAAGAGCTGGCGGACTCCATCCGGCAACAGGGTATCATGCAGCCGGTGGTGGTCCGCCCGGTCCAGGAAGGCCGCTATGAGCTGATTGCCGGCGAACGCCGCTGGCGTGCTGCCCAGCTTGCGGAACTGGACCGCATGCCCGCGATTGTCCGTGAAGTGCCGGACGAAGCTGCCATCGCCATGGCGCTGATCGAAAATATCCAGCGTGAAAACCTTAACCCCATCGAGGAAGCCTTTGCCCTGCAACGCCTCCAGGACGAGTTCGGGCTGACCCAGGCAGAGGTCGCAGAAGCGGTCGGCAAGTCACGCACCACCATTACCAACCTTTTGCGCCTGATTGGCCTGTCTGAAGACGTGCGTATCATGCTTGAGCATGGCGACTTGGAGATGGGGCATGGCCGCGCCATGCTGTCACTGCCACCGGAGCAGCAACTGCAGGTTGCCCGGCAGGTCGTCGCAAAGTCCCTGTCCGTTCGTCAGACGGAAGCTCTGGTGCGTCGGATACAGAGCGAAACACCCGGAAAGAAGCCCCGTAAGGGCGCCGTTGACCCCAACATCCGGGCGTTGCAGGATGACCTGGCCGAACGTCTCGGCGCCCGGGTCTCTATCGATCATGGCCAGCGAGGCAAGGGTAAACTGGTTATCGAATACAGTTCGCTCGATGAACTGGATGGAATCCTGGGCCACATCCGCTGATCGTCATTTTATTTTGCCGGCTTTGCACTTCCCTTTTTGAAACAGGTTTTCATATGGAATACCACATCTCGTGATAAGCAGTGGTATCAGGCACAAGTTGTGTAAATCGCGTCAGAAGGGCGCCTGAAGTGGCCAAAAAACCACCAGATTTTCGCACTGCCTGAGTTGAACAGCTTTCGGTTAACACATATAATTCCCGCGCTTGGAATAGCGGCAGGTTTTCAGTCATGGCAAAGTCCGGACATCGTCTTAACCGGGTGCCGCTGCTCCGCTGGCTGGTCATTGAAACGACAGCCATCGTTGTGATGGCCCTCTTGTGGGCCACTCAGGGTGTTCTGGCCGGTTATTCCGCCCTGGTTGGCGGTCTTATTTTTCTGGTGCCAAACACCTGGTTTGCCTACCAGGTTTACAAGGTTGAAGGGGCACGGAACATGTCCCGGATGGTAGGTAACCTGTTCAGGGCGGAGTCGATCAAGATCGCCCTTACCGCAGTCTTTTTTGCGGCCGTTTTCAACTTGATGGAGCCGATCCATGTGCCGGCTCTGTTATTCACTTTTGCTGTGATGGTTGTGATGGGCGCAGCCCTGCGCTGGTTCATGCGGCCAAAACCACAGCGATGACTGGACGAGAAGCAGTATGGCAGCTGATACCCCAGTAGATTACATAAAGCACCACCTCACCAACCTGACCTATGGCAAGTTGCCTGAAGGCTATGAGCGTGCGGACGGTTCCGTGGTCGAGGAGACCACCTGGACCATGGCCCGTACCGCCCAGGAAGCCGCAGACATGGGCTTCATGGCCGTGCATGTGGATACCATGGGCTGGTCTATCGCCATGGGCGTGCTGTTCCTCGGTCTGTTCCGCTTTGCCGCGAAGAAGGCCACATCCGGCCAGCCTGGCGGCCTCCAGAACATGGTTGAGATGACCGTCGAGTTTGTTCAGGGCATTGTCCGTGACGTCTTCCACGGCAACAATCCTCTGATTGCACCGCTGGCGCTGACCATGTTCGTGTGGATCCTGCTGATGAATACCCTCAAGCTGATCCCGGTCGACTACATTCCCACTATCGCCCATGCCATGGGGCTTGAATACTTCAAGATTGTTCCGACTACCGACCCCAATGGCACCTTCGGTATCTCTATCGGTGTGTTCCTGTTGATCCTGTTCTACAGCTTCAAGGTCAAGGGTCCGGGTGGCTTCCTCAAGGAACTGTCGTTCACGCCGTTTAATCACTGGGCGCTAGTGCCTTTCAACCTGGTGCTGGAACTGCTCGCGCTGATCATCAAGCCGGTCAGCCTCGCACTGCGGCTATTCGGTAACATGTACGCCGGTGAGGTTGTGTTCATCCTTATCGCTCTGCTACCACTGTGGATCCAGTGGACGCTGAACGTGCCCTGGGCGATCTTCCATATCCTGGTTGTTACCCTGCAGGCCTTTATCTTTACAACGCTGGCTGTGGTCTACCTCAGCGCAGCACACGAAGACCACTGATACATTTTCAATCAATAACCCTTAACCATCTGAGAAAACTGAGGAGCCTTCAATGGAAATGGTATTTATCGCAGCTGCACTGATCATCGGTCTGGGTGCCCTGGGCGCTGGTATCGGCTTTGGTCTGCTGGGCGGCAAACTGCTCGAGTCCACTGCACGTCAGCCGGAAATGGCTAACCAGCTGCAAACCAAGACCTTCATCATGGCCGGTCTGCTGGACGCGGTACCCATGATCGGCGTTGGTATCGCGATGTACCTGATCTTCGTTGTTGCTGGTTAATTTCGGCCGTCAAGGACGGGCGCCAGAGACCGGCGCCCGGTTTTACGGACACCAGGACGCAACGAATAGCTAGAGGTATATTGCCGTGAATATAAACCTTACGTTGATAGGGCAATCGATTGCCTTCGCTATTTTCGTCTGGTTCTGCGTCAAGTACGTCTGGCCTCCGATTACCGAGGCCATGAACGCACGCCAGAAAAAAATAGCCGATGGTCTGTCTGCTGCAGACCGCGCTTCGCTGGACCTTGAGCTGGCTCAGGAAAAGGCCGCCCAGGAACTGCGCACCGCGAAGGAAGAAGCCGCTGCCCTGATCGAACAGGCCAACAAGCGGGCAAGCCAGATTGTCGAAGACTCCAAGAGCGAGGCTCGCACCGAGGGTCAGAAACTCATCGATCAGGCCCATGCCGAAATCGAGCAGGAACGTGTCAAGGCGCGTGATGCCCTGCGGGCTGAAGTGGCTGCCCTGGCCGTCGCCGGCGCCGAGAAGATCCTGGAAAAATCTGTCGATGCCAACGCACACAGCGAGATGCTGGACAAGCTCGCTGCCGAACTTTAAACGAGGTTCATCATGGCAGAACTGACAACGCTGGCACGCCCCTACGCCCGGGCAGCCTTCGAGACTGCGGAGAGCCAGGGTTCCCTGGCTCACTGGTCCGAGGTGCTGACATTGGCCGGACAGGTGGCTGCCAACAGCGACGTGAAAGAGCTTCTCGCGCATCCGGGTGTCGACCGGTCAACCAAGGCAGACATCATTCTCGAATTTGCCGGTACCGAGGTTTCCGAACCGGTCCGCAACTTCTTCGCCATTCTCGCTGAAAGAGGCCGTCTCGCGCTGCTTCCGCAAATATCCGAACTGTTCCGCAAGTTCCGTGCGGACCTGGAACGCACCGTCGAGATCGATGTCACCGCAGCCTTTGAGCTGACGGAAGAACAGCAACAGAAACTGGCCGAGGCCCTGTCGAAGAAACTCGAGCGGCAGGTAACGCTTTCCACCCAGGCAGACAAGGCCCTGATCGGCGGCGTCATCGTACGCACCGGCGACATGGTGATCGACGCCTCTGTACGTGGAAAGCTGGAAAAACTCGCCGACACACTGGGCGCCTGATTTCAGCACAAGGTTTGAGGACAAAGGCATGCAGCAACTGAATCCATCCGAGATCAGTGACATCATCAAGAAGAGAATCGAAAAGCTCGATATCTCTTCCGAAGCAAAGAATGAAGGCACCATTCTGTCGGTTTCCGACGGTATCGTGCTGATCCACGGTCTTGCCGACGTCATGTACGGTGAGATGATTGAATTCGCCAACGGCACCTTCGGCATGGCTCTGAACCTGGAGCGCGATTCCGTTGGTGCGGTTGTACTGGGTGACTACGAAGACCTGGCCGAGGGCCAGAAAGTCCGTTGTACCGGTCGTATCCTGGAAGTCCCGGTTGGCCCGCAACTGATGGGTCGCGTGGTTGACGGTCTGGGTAACCCGATCGACGGCAAGGGTGATCTGGGTACGTCCCTGACTTCCCCGGTCGAGAAAGTGGCGCCCGGCGTTATCGCCCGTCAGTCTGTTGACGAGCCGGTTCAGACTGGTCTCAAGGCCATCGACACCATGGTGCCGATCGGTCGCGGTCAGCGTGAGCTGATCATCGGTGACCGTCAGATTGGTAAGACCGCTGTCGCCATCGACGCGATCATCAACCAGAAGAACACTGGCATCAAGTGTATCTATGTGGCAGTGGGCCAGAAGCAGTCCTCCATTGCTGCCGTAGTGCGCAAGCTGGAAGAGCATGGCGCCATGGACCACACCATCGTGGTCGCCGCCGGTGCCGCCGATCCTGCATCCATGCAGTTCCTGGCTCCGTACTCCGGTACCTCCATGGGCGAGTACTTCCGTGACCGTGGTGAAGATGCCCTGATCATCTATGATGACTTGTCCAAGCAGGCTGTGGCCTATCGCCAGATCTCCCTGCTGCTGCGTCGTCCGCCGGGCCGTGAAGCCTACCCGGGTGACGTTTTCTATCTGCACTCCCGTCTGCTGGAGCGTGCGTCCCGTGTCAATGCGGACTACGTTGAGAAGCTGACCAACGGTGAAGTGAAAGGCCAGACCGGTTCCCTGACCGCACTGCCGATCATCGAGACCCAGGCTGGTGACGTTTCTGCGTTCGTTCCGACCAACGTGATCTCCATCACTGACGGTCAGATCTTCCTGGAAACCAACCTGTTCAACTCCGGTATCCGTCCGGCGATGAACGCCGGTATCTCGGTATCGCGGGTAGGT
>Ga0098065_1000837_pt1 | contig 12584 bp, 10 predicted proteins | sample 25_taG_FD_75062 | JGI IMG/M metagenome (GOLD analysis project Ga0098065, IMG submission 75062) | Marine viral communities from Cariaco Basin, Caribbean Sea - 25_WHOI_OMZ | ecosystem: Environmental > Aquatic > Marine > Oceanic | place: Caribbean Sea: Cariaco Basin | collected 2014-11-08 | reverse complement strand
GGTTGAGCGTGACGGCACCCTGATCATGGTGGACGACGACCGCATGCCACTGAAGGAAGGGGAAAAGCCGATGATGAAGTCGGTGCGTTTCCGGACCCTGGGCTGCTACCCCCTGACCGGCGCGATTGAATCCGGGGCCAACACGCTGCCGGAAATCATCCAGGAAATGCTGCTGGCCACCAGCTCCGAACGGCAAGGCCGGGTAATCGACCACGATTCCGCCGGCTCCATGGAACAGAAAAAGCGGGAAGGGTACTTCTGAGATGTCACACCAGTCTGAACTGATCGCCGACGATATTCTGGCGTACCTGAAACAGCACGAGAACAAAGAGCTGCTGCGCCTGCTCACCTGCGGCAGCGTGGATGACGGCAAAAGCACCCTGATTGGCCGCCTGCTGCACGACACCAAAATGATCTACGAAGATCACATGGCCAGCCTGAAAACGGACAGTGCCAAGATGGGCACCACCGGTGAAAAACTGGACCTGGCCCTGCTGGTAGACGGCCTGCAGGCCGAGCGTGAACAGGGCATCACCATTGACGTGGCCTACCGTTACTTCAGCACCGACAAACGCAAGTTCATTATTGCTGACACCCCCGGTCACGAGCAGTACACCCGCAATATGGCCACCGGCGCGTCCACCGCACAGCTTGCGATCCTGATGATTGACGCCCGCTACGGTGTATTGACACAGACCCGCCGGCATTCCTATATCGCGTCCCTGCTGGGCATCCGCCACATTGTGGTTGCCATTAACAAGATGGACCTGGTGGACTTCAGCGAGGAACGGTTCAACGAGATCAAGGAAGACTACCTGGCCTTCGCGGCCAAGCTGGGCCTGAAGGATATCCGCTTCGTACCGATCTCCGCCCTTGAGGGGGACAACGTGGTGAACCGGAGTGAGAACACGCCCTGGTTCAGCGGCCAGCCCCTGATGGAAATCCTGGAAACCGTAGAGGTGTCCCGGGACAAGAACCTGGAGCACTTCCGCTTCCCGGTACAGTACGTCACCCGCCCCAACCTGAATTTCCGCGGTTTCTGCGGCACAATCGCCTCAGGCGTGATCCGCCCGGGGGATGAGGTCATGGCCCTGCCCTCACGTCGCAAGAGCACCGTAAAGGATGTGGTGACCTTCGATGGCAGCCTGGAAGAAGCCTACATTGACCAGGCCGTTACCCTGACCCTGAATGACGAGATCGACATCAGTCGGGGCGACATGCTGGTGAAAGTTGAAGACGAGCCGGAGGTGGGCAACCGCTTCAACGCCAATATCGTTTGGATGACCGATGCACCGCTGGAAACGGGCCGCCTGTATGACATCAAACTGGGACCAACCTTTACTTCGGCAACGGTAAAGAAGATTCATCACCAGACAGATGTAAACACCCTGGAACAGAGCGCCAGCCCCTCACAACTGGCCCTGAACGAAATCGGTCTGTGCGAGCTCACCCTGAGTCAGCCCGTCGCCTTCGATGCCTACCCGCGCAACCATGCTACCGGTAGCTTTATCGTCATCGACCGTCTGACCAACGTCACCATCGGCGCTGGCATGATCGCGGGCACCGCCAGCGACGTGGAGTCCCTCGACCCGGTTACCGCCGAAGAGCGGCAACGCCGCCTGGCGCAGACGCCTGCCATCATCGCCTGTAACGGGCGCAAGGCGGGCGACCTGGCCATCGCTGTAGAGCGAACACTGTTCGACCAGGGCAAGACGTCCGTGGTCCTCACCGAAGAGAACGCCGGAACCGCCGATGACCGCCGTCGCACGGCCCAGTTGCTGGCGTCCCATGGCCTGATCGCCGTTGCGGTCAACCTGGGTACCGACGTAGCCACTATCAGTGTAGAGGCGGACAGTGGTGACGACATTCCGGGGGCGGTCAACGACCTGCTCCAGGGCCTCATCCGGAACCGCCGGGCCTGAGACCCGGCGGATCATCCGCCTACTACCCTTCCCCTGCGTCCCGCAAGCGGACCGCAGGGGAAGTCACGTTGCGGGAGGCCACTGGCCCGTTACCCGCTCAAAATAGTGACTCTCACACGCCTCACAGGGCCCCAACTGGCTGGTTGCGGTAAGGCATGTCATGTGACCGCAATTCAGGCAACGGAACATGCCAGCGGTAGCTACCTCCCCCGTCATATAATGGGTAACGTCTTCGTTCTTCAGCTTCTGGTCCAGCTCAAGGGTGTCCAGCCGCGTCTTGTCGGCGATGGAGAACAGCAGGTCCTGGAGCTTGTGCTCCAGTAGTGACAGGTCCAGTTGCAGCCATTCCCTGAGCCCCTCCCCCGTGCCGCCAACAAAGGTGACCAGGTGTTCCAGGTCCCGCCTCAGGTAAGCCGCCAACAGGCTGGCCTCATCCCGGGTCAGGCGTTCCAGTTCCGTTTCGAACTCTACCGCATCGTCGATCTCCTGCCGCAGGGTATCCAGCGTGCGTTCTTCGGCGTCTGCGAGCCGGCTTTCCACCCGCTCCAGCATACGGTCGTAGGCTTCAAGCGCCTGGTTGGAAAGCTGTTTCGGCTGATCTTTGCGTTCCTGGTCGGTCATGGCCACTCCTTACGGTGTCGTTTCACTCAGTGTGGCATAAAGCCGGGCGTTTGGCAGGCTACCTGTTGCCGCGCCAGTACGTTAGAATGTCCGGCCAATTTAACAACACTTCGGCAACATTTTTCTGATCGAAGCCCGCTGGCGGCTTCTTTCCGACACAAGGTACCAAACGGCAATGGCAGGAATGGACGAGCAATACAATCCCCGCGATGTTGAACAGAATGCCCGCAAATTCTGGGAAGACAACGACACCTTCATGGTGAAGGAGGAGCCCGGCAAACCCAAGTACTACTGCCTGTCCATGTTCCCCTACCCCAGCGGCAAGCTGCATATGGGCCATGTGCGCAACTACACCATCGGCGACGTCATCTCCCGCTACCAGCGCATGCAGGGCAAGAACGTCATGCAGCCGATGGGCTGGGATGCGTTTGGCCTGCCCGCCGAGAACGCCGCCATTGCCAACAAGTCCGCGCCGGCCAAGTGGACCCGTTCCAACATCGATTACATGAAGAAGCAGCTTAAACAGCTGGGCTTCGGTTATGACTGGAATCGGGAGCTGGCTACCTGTGACCCTGATTATTACCGCTGGGAGCAGTGGTTCTTCGCTCGCCTGTATGAAAAGGGCCTGGTGTACAAGAAGATGTCCACAGTGAACTGGGACCCGGTGGATCAGACCGTACTGGCCAATGAACAGGTGGTTGATGGCCGCGGCTGGCGCTCTGGTGCCGTAGTGGAACAGAAGAAGATCCCGCAGTGGTTCATCCGCATCACCGATTACGCCGAAGAGTTGCTCAAGGACCTGGACCAGCTGGAAGACTGGCCGGAACAGGTCAAAACGATGCAGCGTAACTGGATCGGCAAGTCCGAGGGCACTGAGCTGACCTTCCCCCTCAAGGATGCCGGTGACGGGCTCACGGTCTACACTACTCGCCCTGACACCCTGATGGGCGTAACCTACATGGCCGTTGCTGCCGAACACCCCTTGGCCAAAAAGGCCGCCGACGAGCACTCCGATGTCGCTCGCTTTGTCGATGAATGCCGCAATAGCAAGGTGGCCGAGGCCGAACTGGCCACCATGGAAAAGAAGGGTATCGACACGGGTTACAAGGCCGTTCACCCACTGACCCAGGAAGAAATTCCAATCTGGATCGCGAACTTTGTGCTGATGGACTATGGCACGGGTGCCCTGATGGCAGTACCGGCTCACGACGAGCGTGACCACGAATTTGCCCGCAAGTACCGTCTGCCAATCCAGCAGGTTATCGCCGCCAGCGATGGTCGCGAGCTGGATGTGCAGGAAGAAGCCTTCACTGAGAAGGGCACCCTGGTTTCCTCAGGCAGCTACAGTGGCCTGACCAGCGAGGAGGCTTTTGACGCCATCGCCGCTTACCTCGAAGAGAACAGAATTGGCAAGCGCACCGTAAACTACCGCCTGCGGGACTGGGGTGTTTCCCGCCAGCGCTACTGGGGCGCACCGATTCCGATGATGACCCTGGACGACGGCACTGAAATGCCGGTTCCGGACGACAGGCTCCCGGTACGCTTGCCGGAAGACGTGGAAATGGATGGCGTTCAATCTCCCATCAAGGCCGATCCGGAGTGGGCGAAAACCGAGTACAACGGCCAGCCAGCCACCCTGGAAACAGACACCTTCGATACGTTCATGGAGTCGTCATGGTACTACGCCCGCTTCTGCAGCCCCAACTATGACAAGGGCATGCTGGACCCGGCCGCAGCCAACTACTGGCTCCCTGTCGATCAGTACATCGGTGGCATCGAACATGCCATCCTGCACCTGCTGTACGCCCGCTTCTTCCACAAACTGCTGCGGGACGTAGGCCTGGTAAACAGCTCCGAGCCGTACAACCGCCTGCTCTGTCAGGGCATGGTGCTGGCAGAGACCTACTACCGTACCGACGAGTCAGGCAAGACCAGCTGGATCGCTCCGGCTGACGTGACCGTGGAGCGGGACGGCAAGGGCCAGGTGATCAAGGCCATCCACCGGGAAGACGGCCAGCCGGTAGAAATCGGCGGCGTCACCAAGATGTCCAAGTCCAAGAACAACGGAATTGACCCCCAGGCAATCATTGACCAGTACGGTGCCGACACCGTGCGTCTGTTCATGATGTTCGCGGCACCGCCGGAGCAGTCACTGGAGTGGTCCGACAGCGGCGTCGAAGGGGCCAACCGTTTTCTCAAGCGCCTGTGGCGCCTGGTGCGGGAACACACCACCGGCGGTCCGGTACAGGCCATCGATGTGGAACAACTGAACGATGCGCGCCGTGACCTGCGCCGCAAGACCCACGAAACCATCGCCAAGGTCAGCGACGATATCAGCCGCCGCCTGACCTTTAATACCTCCATTGCAGCGGTCATGGAACTGCTTAATGAAGTCGGTCGACTGGACGCCACCGAGGAGCAGGACCGCGCGGTCATACAGGAAGCGCTGGACGCAGCCGTGCTGATGCTCTCGCCCATCGCTCCCCATGTCTGTCACACGCTCTGGCAGGCCATGGGCCATGAGGAGCCAGTCGTGGATGCACCCTGGCCAATCGCCGATGAGAGCGCCATGGTTCGCAGTCAGATTCAGGTGGTACTGCAGGTGAACGGCAAGGTTCGCGGCAAGGCCGACGTACCCGCGGGCATCGGCAAGGACGATCTGGAGAAACTGGCCCTGGAACACGAGAACGTTACCCGCTTTACCGAGGGCAAGACGGTACGCAAGGTCATCGTAGTGCCCGGCAAACTGGTCAACGTAGTCGCCAACTGATATCCGGAGACGGTGATGAGAAAGCTCGGCACGGCATTCAGTCTTGGCCTGGTGGCAGTACTGGTCAGCGCCTGTGGTTTTCAGCTTCGGGGCGCATCGCCAGTGCCTCCGGCGCTGGAGCCACTCTGGGTGGGCTGTCAGTCCGGCGTCCCCACAGACCTTTGCCAGGCGCTGAAGTCACAGTTCATCATTGGTGACGTGGCCCTGTCTGAAAGTCGTGAAGACGCGGCGCACCTGCTCCTTGTGGGTAATTTCAGCCAGACCCAGCGCACCAGCGCTATCTCAGCCCGAGCCGAGGCCGCCGAATACGAGTTACGCCAGAGTGTCAGTATCATGCTGCAAACCCGCGAGGGTATTCCCCTGCTGCCGGACACGGATGTGAGTGCCTCCCAGAGCTATCGGTTCGACTCTACCAGTGTGCTGGCCAAGCGCCGGGAGCGGGAGGAGATCGAAAGGCAGCTTTACGACAACCTCGTAAGGCAGATTGGATACCGTCTGGCGCCCTTTGACCAGCGGCGGATTGACGAGATCCTCGACGCCTCCGAAAAAGACAGCGGCGAAACGTCGCCATGAAGATCAACCCGGGGCAGCTCGGCCAGGCACTGGAGAAATCCCTGGCGCCTGTCTACCTGGTATCCGGGGATGAGCCACTGCTTGTCCAGGAAGCCTGTGACCGGATCCGAACAAAGGCCCGGGAAGAAGGCTTCAACGACCGCCAGGTCTACCACGCCGACCAGCACCTTAACTGGGGCGCCCTCCGGGACGAACTGGGTGCCATGTCACTGTTTGCCGAGCGGCGTCGCATCGAGATCCACCTGCCTAACGGCAAGCTCGGTGACGGCCGCGACGTGATCGAGCACGCGTTGTCCCAGCCTGCCGACGATATCCTGCTCCTGCTGATCAGTACCCGCCTGGACGCCGCCGAAACGCGTCGCAAATGGTACAAACAACTGCAGAAAGCGGGCATACACGTCACGGTATGGCCGGTGGATCCGGACAAGTTTGCCGGCTGGCTCCAGCAACGGGCCCGGTCGCGGGGGCTGACACTGACTCAGGGAGCACTGAACCTGCTGAGCGAACGACTTGAAGGCAATCTCCTGGCGGCGAGCCAGGAGCTGGATCGGCTGAGTCTGCTGGCCAACGAAAAAACCATCAACGAGGATGTGGTGGAAGCGGCCGTCCAGTACAGCGCCCGCTTCAATATCTTCGAGGTCATTACCGACCTGCTGGCCGGCAGGGCCGCCCATGCCCGGAAGGTCATCACCACATTGCAGCAGGAAGGGGAAAGTCCGTTGGGGTTGCTGGCGGTGCTGGTCCGGGATCTCAACATGACCCTGGAGCTTCAGCAAGCGATGAAGCAACGAGAAGCCCCGGCTGCATTCCTGAAGAAGAATGGCGTATTTCAGCCACAACGGGCCCGTGCCATCGAGCAAGCGGCCCGCCGGTTAGCACTCCCTGTCCTCCACCAGGCCCTGACTCTGTGCAGTGAGGCCGACCGGGCAGCCAAGGGCTACGGTGACTTGTCCCCCTGGCACCATCTCTCCGACCTTGCCGTGGCACTGCGGCAGAGCTGACGCTGGCTGGCGGTTACTTTATACGCTGACGTATCCGTTCATACCCGGATTTGAGCTCTTCACCGAGCTTGTGGGCCGTCTGGCGGGTTTCGTCGCTGACACCCTCTGCATCATGACGAATATCGTCCAGTTTCTGCCGGAACTTGTCCCAATATTCATCGAGGTCATCCCATTCGTCCCGGACGTCCTGACGAGCGAGGTGCAGCTGGACACGAAGCTCATCCCGATATTGCTTGAGGGTTTCGGACAGTTTGTTCAGGTCCTCTTTCATGCTCATGGTTACCTCCTTGGCAAGGGACTGTAGCGATGAGCTTAAAGATGCGCCTGTTACGCGAATGCTGTCAATACACCCAATACACGGAGGCCGGCAAAAGCCGGCCTCCAGTGACATTTTTTGCCCTGATCTGACCAGGATCAAAACTCGTTGTCAGCATGCTCCATCATCGACTGACTACCGCTACGGATACTTTCCGCCAGTGACACCGTCTGGGGCAGCAGGCGCTCATAGAAGAACCGGGCCGTTTTCAGCTTGCCACTGTAGAAGCCAGAGCTGTCACCCTCTGCTTTGGGGGCAGCCGCAACGACCATCTTGGCCCACATGTAGGCCAGTGCCGTCAGGCCGAACAGGTTGGTGTAGTCGGCAGAGGCGGCACCCGGAGCGTTGGGGTCGTCCTTGGACTGGTTCAGAACCTGCTCGGTAACGTCAGACAGACGCTCCAGGGAAGCCGCCAAAGGCGCCAGGAACGGCTCCAGGGCGACGTTGCCCTGCTCTTTCTCAATGAAAGCTGCCAGGTCGTCGGCAAACAGCTCATAGAGTTTGCCCTGGCTGCCAACAACCTTGCGCCCCATCAGATCCAGCGCCTGGATGCCATTGGCACCTTCATAGATCTGGGTAATACGGGCATCGCGAACCAGTTGTTCCTGGCCCCACTCGCGGATATAACCGTGGCCACCAAAGACCTGCTGGCCAACAACGCACATATCGAAGCCCCGGTCGGTCAGGAACGCCTTCGCCACCGGTGTCAGAAGGGCAACCAGGCCCTCGGCCTGTTCCCGGCCTGCGTCCTCGTCAGAGAACTTGGCAATATCCAGCCATTGACCCACGTAGGTGGAGAACGCGCGCCCCCCTTCCACATAAGCCTTCATGGTCAGCAACATGCGTCGCACATCCGGGTGGACCACCAGCGGATCAGCAGCCTGCTCCGGATTACGGGCGCCGGTAGGGGCACGGCTCTGGATGCGCTCAAAGGCATACTCACGGGCACTCTGCAGGGACGCTTCCGCAGCGGCCAGGCCCTGGATACCCACGCCCAGGCGCTCATAGTTCATCATGGTAAACATGGCGGCCAGGCCCTTGTTTTCCTCGCCAACCAGCCAGCCCTGGGCTCCGTCGAAGTTCATGACGCAGGTAGCAGACCCCTTGATGCCCATTTTCTTTTCAATGGAACCGCAACTGAAGGCGTTGCGCTCGCCCAGGGAGCCGTCGTCGTTAACCAGGAACTTGGGCACCAGGAACAGGGAAATACCCTTGGGTCCCCTGGGGGCATCCGGCAACTTGGCCAGCACGAAATGGATGATGTTCTCCGCCATGTCGTGCTCACCCCAGGTAATGAAAATCTTGGTACCGGAGAGGCTGTAACTACCGTCTTCCCGAGGGACTGCACGGCTGCGCATGATGCCCAGGTCGGTGCCACAGTGAGGCTCGGTCAGGTCCATGGAACCAGACCAGACACCGGAATAGAGGTTGGGCAGGTATTTTTCCTTCAGCTCCTCGCTGCCATGCGCGTCCAGGGCCAGGCAGGCGCCGGCGGTCAGCATGGGCGCGAGGCCCAGGGCCATATTGGAAGCCTGCAGCATCTCTTCGAACTGCACCACCAGGGTCTTGGGCATACCCATGCCGCCGAAGTCCGGGTTGCCACCCAGGCCGTTCCAGCCACCGTCCACGATAGTCTGGTAGGCCTCACGGAAACCTTCCGGTGTTGTGACCTTGCCGTCATTCCACTGGCAACCCTGCTCATCACCTTCACGGTTGAGGGGAGCGATCACGTTGGTGGTGACCTTGCCGGCCTCCTCAATAATGGCATCCGCCGTGTCCGGGTCCACGCGCTCCGCCAGCCGGGGCATGGATGCCCACAGGGACGGGGCGTCGAACACGTCGTTCATAACGAATCGGATTTCCTGTAACGGGGCCTTGTAGTCAGCCATCAGGTTCTCTCCACGTCTGTAACTAAGGGGGTGTTGTATGTACTGAACCGAAGCGGGTTCAGATTATTATGAATTCAAGGTGCCACAGTTTAACGCATCGAACGCGTTGAACCAGCCAAATTGGCCAATCGCCGCCTGCAAAAAAGCCCGCCTCACAGGGAGAGCGGGCTGGACTGGCGCGAGGCCAAAATCTTCAGCGTTTTGCCACTACCGGCACCCAGGGTGCCGGTAGTTATAACATGCCTCAGAACGCGAAGTGCTCTTCCGGCAGGTCCAGCAGGGTATCGGCACCCGCGAACATGGTTTCCACGTGGGTGCGGGTCCGCGGCAGCAGGCGCTTGAAGTAGAAGCGTGCGGTCTGGACCTTGGCATTGTAGAAGGCCTCCTCGCTGGTGCCGTCGGCCATGGTGTCCAGCGCAACCTTGGCCGTGCGGGCCCACAGGTAGGCAAATACGGCATAGCCGGAGTACATCAGGTAGTCCACCGCAGCGGCACCGACTTCCTCACGGTTCTTCATGGCGCTCATGCCCAGCTTCATGGTGATCTCGCCCCACTCCTTGTTGATCTGCTGGAGCGGTTCAATGAATTCCTTGAGCTGTTCGTTGTCCGCGTTTTCCTTGCAGAACACGTGGACCAGTTTGGTGAACTGCTTGAGGGCCTCGCCCTGACTCATCAGGATCTTGCGCCCCAGCAGGTCCAGCGCCTGGATGCCGGTGGTACCTTCGTAGATCATGCCGATGCGGGCGTCACGAACGTTCTGTTCCATGCCCCACTCTGAGATGAAGCCGTGACCACCAAATACCTGCATACCCAGGTTGGCGGACTCGTAACCGATCTCGGTCAGGAAGGCCTTGGCGATCGGGGTCAGGAATCCCAGCATGGCGTCGGCTGCCTTGCGCTCTTCCTCGGTCTTGCCACGGGTCACGATGTCAGCCTGCTGAGCGGCCAGGTAGATCAGTGCGCGGGCGCCTTCAGCCACGGACTTCTGGGTCAGCAGCATGCGACGCACATCCGGGTGAACGATGATCGGATCCGCCGGGCCGTCAGGGTTCTTGGGACCGGACAGGGAGCGCATTGCCAGTCGCTCCTTGGCGTAGGCCAGGGAGCCCTGGAAGCCCAGCTCGGCCGCGCCCAGACCCTGGATCGCAGTGCCAATACGGGCGGTGTTCATAAAGGTGAACATGCAGTTCAGGCCCTTGTTCTCCGGACCGATCAGCCAGCCCCTGGCGCCGTCAAAGTTCATGACACAGGTGGCGTTACCGTGGATACCCATCTTGTGCTCGATGGAGCCGCAGGAAACCGCGTTGCGCTCGCCAGCAGAGCCGTCTTCGTTGGGCAGGCACTTGGGTACGATGAACAGGGAAATACCCTTGGTGCCTTCCGGCGCCCCCGGCAGGCGTGCCAGTACGATATGGACGATGTTGTCGGCCATGTCGTGCTCACCGGCAGAGATGAAGATCTTGGTCCCGGTGATGCTGTAGGTGCCGTCGCTGTTGGGCTCGGCCTTGGTGCGCAGGGTGCCCAGGTCGGAGCCGCAGTGTGGTTCGGTCAGGCACATGGTGCCGGTCCACTCACCGCTGATCAGCTTGGTCAGGTAGGTCTGCTTCTGCTCTTCGGTACCGTGGGCCTCGATCGTGTTCATGGCACCGTGGCTCAGGCCCGGGTACATGCCCCAGGACCAGTTGGCGGTACCCACCATTTCACTCATGACCAGACCGACAGAGCCCGGCAGGCCCTGGCCGCCATATTCCGGATCAGAGGTCATGGACGGCCAGCCGCCTTCCACGTACTGCTGATACGCTTCGCGGAAACCGGTGGGCGTCTTCACACCATCCTCGCTCCAGGTACAACCTTCACGGTCACCAACCTGGTTGAGGGGAGACAGCACCTGCTCACAGAACTTGGCACCTTCCTGGATGATGGCGTTCACCATGTCCGGAGTGGCATCCTCTGCACCTTCCAGGGCGGCGTAGTGCTGTTCGCTGCCAAGCAGCTCGTTCATTACGAATTGGATATCACGCAGGGGCGCTTTGTACTCGGGCATGAAACTCACCTCACTTCGGTCCGGCCCTGGGTATCAGGGCCCGGAGTCCAACTGGTTAAGCCGGCTGTCACGGTAGCGGAGCAGGCCGGGCGGTGCCGGGTCTGAAGCTTTCCCGGTGGCACAAAAGCAGGTTGGTTCGGGCGCTTCAAACGGTTGTTTGAAACATACGTTTATAGCGCTCAGCTTGTCAAGGGTTTTACAGGACAAAAGACGCAACTTGTCGACCGGGTGCTGAGAAAATATGGGCAGCATGACGCAGGGCGCCAGGTTCGCACTGCGGGTCTTGTTTTGAATGAGCCGGAAGATGTGCGTCCTGGTTCAGGAACGATTTCAGGCGACGGCGGTAAAGCCAGGGTCGGCCATGTCATAGCCACCCATACCGGAGATGGACCGGTAGGTACTGGAGGCGACGTTACGATCAGTGGGACCGGTATCACTTTCTGTGGCTTTCGGGGAGACAGACTGGCCTTCGAGAGCCAATTCTGACTGGGCCTGTAGCATGATTTGCATGGCCTGGGCGGCTACGGCCCGGTCCTGGCCGGACGGCTGGGCCGGAGCCATGGCGGCAGCGCGCACCTGACGCATTTTGTCGATGGTGGCCTGGGGATCACCTGCTACCGGGCTGAGGTCTATGGAGACTTCGCCACCGACGGCGTACTGGTTACCATCGGGGCCTCGCTGGTAGGTGTAGCTGACTGAACCAGCGTACTGGCCGCCGACGGCCTGGTGGGCCTGTTCGTGGGCGCGGACCTCTCGGTCGCGGGCCTTGAGGTCGCGAAGCTCCTTGAGCAGGGCTTCGTCCAGGGTCTGACGTCCGGTGGGCTCACCGCCAGGTTTGTCGCCCTCGGCCTTGCCGTTTCGTTCCCCCCGCTCGCCCCGTGTTTCGGTGGGCTGGTCTGTCGCCCTGGGTGTTTCGGGATCTCGGGATTCGGATATCGTGCGGCTGTCGGAGCTGGTGGCAGGTGCCATGGTTCCCCGACCGGTTGCCGGAGGTATGGTGGTCGGGCTGATGGATGGCAGTGCCGGGGAGATTGCCATGGCATAGTGGAGGGGGGTTCGGTTACCGGGTGAAAGGCCGGGGTCAGGCGCGGATGTCGAGCAGTGTGCCGAGGGTTTCGTCAGCAGTCTTGACGACCTGGGCGGAGGCTTCGACGCTACGTTCGTAGAGTTTGAGGTCGACGATGGATTCGATCATGCCGTTGCTGCCGCCATCGGCGGTACCGCGGGGGCCATCGACGCCGCCCCTGGCGATTTTGCGGGCAGCCCCTTCCACACCCTGCATGCCGTCCTGGATGCCCTGGATACCGATGTTCAGTGCGTTATTGATCATCATGGGGGTGTCCTCCCGGACTTTCTATCAGGCTTTATTGGGCCACAGGTGTGTACAATTTTCAAACACACTTGGTTACAGAATGTTGCCGCGCCCGGTCAGGCGAGGACCAGGCCTG
>Ga0098065_1000836_pt1 | contig 12593 bp, 9 predicted proteins | sample 25_taG_FD_75062 | JGI IMG/M metagenome (GOLD analysis project Ga0098065, IMG submission 75062) | Marine viral communities from Cariaco Basin, Caribbean Sea - 25_WHOI_OMZ | ecosystem: Environmental > Aquatic > Marine > Oceanic | place: Caribbean Sea: Cariaco Basin | collected 2014-11-08 | reverse complement strand
CGGGCCGCCAGCGGCGCGTTGAAAAAAATGTGGGCCAGGAGGATGCCGGTGATGCCATAGAGGTTCCAGGGCAGTGAGCCACCTGCCCATTCTGCGGCGTCGGCCAGCCAGCCATTGCGCCCGTAGACAGCAACCAGCCCCGATACGGCCACGATCGTGGGCATCACCAGGCTGAGTTCCATCAGCCGAAGCAACGCGCTACGCCCCGGAAACCCGGGGTTTCGAACCAGTGCCCGGGCAACCGGGACGGCAATGAGCAGGCTGCCGAGAACGGAGAGCGTTGCCTGCCAGGCAGTGAACCGGATAACCCCCTGAAGGTAAGGGCTTTGCCAGAGTTCCGCGGGTCCGCTCTCAGTGCGCAGGATCAGGGCCAGTAACCCACTTCCCATCAGCAGCAGGATGAGCCCGGAAAAAACCAACCCGGGAGCCAGCTGCCAATTGCGGTGGGAAAACGGCGGCGCGGGCCGGATAATCGCAGGCATATCAGCGGGTCATGGCATCCAGCCATTCGTTGATCCAGGCCTGACGATTGTTCCTCAGGGTTTCCGGCGAAAACATCAACGCCCGTGTTGGCTGGATCAGCCGGTCGAAGACCTCAGGCAGCTCATCGCCCAGGTTAATGGCTGGGTACATCACGTTCTTGAGGGGCATGTGGCGCTGGAAATCCGGCGTCAGCATGAACTCCAGGAACGAGCGCGCAAGCGCCTTCTGGTCCGAGCTTTCGGTCACAGCCGCGACCTCGACCTGCAGGTAATGACCTTCCTCGAACGCTACTGCCTGGTAGCGGTCGGTCTTATCTACCGCCATGTGGTAAGCCGGTGAAGTGGAGTAGGACAGGATCATGGGCGCTTCCCCGTTCATGAACAGAGAGAAGTAGCCATCGCTCCAGCTCTGTGTGGTGGTGAGGATCTTGCCCTGTAATTGCTGCCACCGCTCGTCGGCCTGGTCACCGAAGACGTGTTTCATCCACAGCAGCAACCCCAGCCCGGGGGTGCTGGTGCGCGGGTCCTGGATGATGATTTTCAGGTCGTCCGGAGCGTCGACCAGGGCCGCAAGGCTTTCGGGGGGATTATCGATCTGTTGGGTATCGTAGACAAACGCAAGGTAACCCCAGTCATAGGGCACGAAAACCGGGTCCTGCCAGTCCACCGGCAGCGACAATTCCGGGAGTGACAACTGGTGTTGTGTCAGCAGGCCGGTTTTCCTGGCCGTTTCCATAGTGGATGTGTCCAGGCCCAGTACCAGGTCAGCGCTGGTTCCGGCGCCTTCCAGTCTCAGGCGTTGGAGAATGGCTCCGCCACTGTCCAGTACGGTGAACTGTAGTTGGCAGTTGCAGTGCTCTTCGAAAGCCTCCTTGATGGCGGGCCCGGGGCCCCACTCCGCTGCAAAGGACGGGTGGGTGTAAACCGTCAGCACCGGTTGGCCGTAAACCTGAGTCGCGTTTAGAAAGATAAAGGTAGTCAGCGCAGCGCGCAGTAGCTGGTGGAGGTTCATCGCTGGCATCCTGGTGTGGTCGTAAGCGTTGCCGGGGTGACCAGGGTGCAGTAGAGGGCAGGCGCTGATGGTGTCTCATCGCAGGCTCAATCCCTTCGCCGGTATGGTCCGGATCAGGTTCCGCGGGTATGGTCTCAGCCCTGCTTCAGGGCACCCCGTTGAGTCCTGGCAGGATAACCCGATCATGGTCGTCGGTGCCAGATCCGTGACGGGTTGTGACAGGGTTTTGTCAGTTCTGAAAGGATGACTTTCTTAACCTGTACTATTCTTCATATTACCGGCCCTTGCAGTTCGCAGGAGAACGCTATTTTGCTGCAGTGCCTGGAAACTCGATGGGCATCCGAAGCTTTTTTGATTCTTAGAGCTCAAAACAATAAAATTGCGCCGGTGTAACGTTGCGGGAGGAATCTACCCCCCGTGAAATGTAGCAAGCCATAGTCTATGGGAGGCTCCACAGTGGGCGAGGTTGTCAAAGACGAATACCAGACAGACTACGTGGCAGGCCAGGACAACATCAATCCGTTCGGTCTGGACCTGCATGCACCCGTGTTCCCCATTACGGCGATTCTGGTGGTCGTATTCGTAGTGGGCACTCTGATGTTTCCGGAAGGGGCGAAAGAGCTTCTGGACGGGACCAAGAACGCAATCATCAACAACTTTGATTGGTTCTTCGTACTGAGCGCCAATATCTTCGTGGTGTTCTGTATCGCGCTGATCTTCATGCCGGTGGGCAAGATCCGCCTGGGTGGCCCGGACGCAAAGCCGGAGTTCTCCACTTTGTCATGGTTCGCCATGCTGTTTGCTGCCGGTATGGGCATTGGTCTGATGTTCTGGGCCGTGGCGGAACCGGTGGCCTACTACACAGACTGGTACGGCACGCCGCTGAATGCGGAGCCGAACACCGCTGAGGGTGCCCGCATGGCCATGGGTGGCACCATGTACCACTGGGGTCTTCATCCGTGGGCTGTCTACGCAGTGGTTGCCTTGTCGCTGGCCTTCTTTTCCTTTAACAAGGGTATGCCGCTGACGATCCGTTCCGCCTTCTTCCCGCTTCTGAAGGACCGTGTCTGGGGCTGGCCGGGGCACATCATTGATGTGCTTGCCGTAGTCGCCACCATTTTTGGTCTGGCTACTTCACTGGGTTTCGGCGCTCAGCAGGCCGCATCCGGCCTTGACTACCTGTTCGGCACATCTGCCGGCATCAACGTCCAGATGGCTATCATTACCGGTGTTACCTTCCTGGCACTGCTTTCAGTGCTCCGCGGCCTTGATGGTGGCGTGAAGGTGCTCAGTAATATCAACATGATCCTGGCGGCAGTGCTGTTGCTGTTCATCCTGTTCGCCGGCCCGACCATGGCAATTCTTGAATATGTCTGGGTGACATCGTCAACCTATGTGGCCAACGTGGTTCCCCTGAGTAACCCGTTTGGTCGCGAAGATGAGACCTGGTTCCATGGCTGGACCGTGTTCTACTGGGCCTGGTGGATCTCCTGGTCACCCTTCGTTGGTATGTTTATCGCGCGGGTTTCCAGCGGCCGTACCGTTCGTGAATTTATTACGGCGGTGCTGATTATCCCGACCCTGATTACCGTGGTCTGGATGAGTGGCTTCGGTGGTACAGCGCTTGAGCAGATCCAGGCAGGTGTTGGTGAACTGGCTTCTGAGGGTTTGACAGACGTTTCCCTGGCCATGTTCCAGATGTTTGAGAATCTGCCGTTCACCGGGATTATTTCCTTTGTCGGCATCGTCCTGGTGCTGGTGTTCTTCGTGACCTCGTCCGATTCCGGCTCGCTGGTTATCGATAGCATCACCGCCGGTGGCAAGACCGATGCACCCACAGCCCAGCGTGTGTTCTGGGTAGTTATGGAAGGTGCCATCGCGGCTGCGCTGATCTTTGGTGGTGGCTCCGATGCGCTTGGTGCAATCCAGGCGTCCGCTATCAGTGCGGGCCTGCCGTTTACGGCAATCCTGCTGGTCATGTGCTGGGGTCTGTTCAAGGGGCTCAGCCACGAGCGCAAGCTGTTGCTGGCTGAAGGAAAGCTCTAGTCTCTCCAGGCTGGTGACGAAAACCGGGGCTGCGGCTCCGGTTTTTTTATATCTGACAACTGACCCGCTGCCGGGTGTGGTGGGCACCCCGTAATCTGGTAAGCGGTGTGGTTGGTGGGGAATTTCAGGCCCCGAAAGTGGTCATGGAATAGGCTGCACGCTTTTCCGGCGTGAAATGCGGGCGTTTGAGGGACTCGATATTTCTCAGGCGTGGCAACAAGCCCTTGCCGTTGGCCATCTGGATAGCAAGGCCCGGACGGGCGTTAAGCTCCAGCAGCAATGGGCCTTCCACTTCATCCAGTACCAGGTCCACCCCGATGTAGCCGAGGCCGGTTGCTTCATAGCAGCGGGCGGCCATTACCAGCATGGTGTCCCAGTCATCAATGCGGATGTCACTCACGGGCAGGCCGGTGTCCGGGTGAAGCAGGATCTGGCGATTGAACTGCACCGCATTGAGCGCATGGCCGGAACCAATGTCCAGGCCAACGCCTACCGCCCCCTGGTGCAGGTTAGCCTTGCCATCGGATGCCCTGGTGGACAGCCGGAGCATGGCCATCACCGGATAGCCCTGGAATACGACGATCCGGATGTCTGGCACCCCCTGGAAGGAAAATTTTGAGAGCAGGGCGGTCGGTCGCACCAGGTCCTCGACGATGGCCACGTCCGGTGTGCCGCCCAGACTGTAAAGTCCGGCGAGGATGTTGCTCAGGTGCCGCTCCAGGTAGCCCAGGGTGAGATGGGCGCCAGACGCCTTGACGTACTGGTCTCCTTCACGGCGCTGGATCACGGTGATCCCCTTGCCTCCGGAGCCCTTTGACGGCTTGATGGCAAACCCTTCCAGGTCCACTGCCATGTCACTGAAGTGACTGATTTCGTGCTGCTGACGGACGACCTGCCGCAGGCGGGGGGTCTTGATATCAAACTCTTCGGCCAACAGCTTGGTCTTGAGTTTGTCATCCACCAGCGGGTAGGAACGACGATCGTTGTAACGGGCGATGTACGACACATTGCGTTCGTTCATCCCTAGGATACCGGCCTTGCGCAGGCGGAAGGGCGATATCCATGCACTCATGAAAAGTCCCTCACCGGGCTGAACCGCCGTAGCTCACTCAGCTTGTAGCCGGTGTACTGACCCATCAAAAGTACCAGTCCGAACGTCACCAGGTGCAACTCGGGGAAGTTGAAGGTCAGGTGGCTGGCCAGCGGGGCGTCCATCAGCAGGTACGCCAGCACGGCGACAAACAGGCTGCCAAAGCCCTGGGTCAGCACTTCCCGCGCGCCGTCTTCTTCCCAGAGGATGGACATCCGCTCGATGGTCCAGGCCAGAATGACCATCGGGAAGAAGGTGACCGTCATGCCGGTATTGAAGCCCATCTGGTATCCGATAATGCTGATACCGGTGGTGATCGCGATGACCAGGATAATCAGGGCGGATATCCGGGCCACCAGTAGCAGGTTAAGGCTCGACAGGTAACCACGCATCAGCAATCCCACGGTAACCACCGAGAGGAACGCAACCAGTCCTGGTATCAGCGATGTCTGCACAAAGGCCACCGCAATGAGCACCGGCATGAAGGTACCGGAGGTGCGGATGCCAATGATGATTCGCATAAAGGCTACGACCAGGGCACCGAGGGGGAGTAACAGCAACATACGGAACATGCCCTGTTCCTCGATGGGCAGTTCGTAGAGGCTCAGAAAGCCGAGGCCGTTGCCGCTGCCCTCACGGGTAGCCAGTTGCAGGGCGGGTACCGTCTGCTGGAGCATGGAGAAACTGATCTGCGAGTCTTCGCCCCCCATCACATCCAGCAGTGAATCGGCATCCTGTCGCCATAGCAGGACATCGTCCGGCAGCCCCTGCTGGCCGGTTTCCGGATGGAAGGTCAGCCAGCGTTCGCCGTTGTGGATTTGCAGGAATGGCCGCAGGGGTTGAAGGCGCCGGGCGTCTTCCAGTTTCAGGCCGTCGGCCACCCGGGCCGGTATGCCGGCCTGGTTGAGCATGCGTTGGACCAGGGTGACGTAGGGGTTGTTGTTCAGCAATAGCGAGATGTTCTGGTCCGGTTCCGACGACTGCATCAGTTTGATCAGCTCCCGGGTCATGCTTTCCGGGCTGGCGGACTTGGCAGCGGCTCGCTCCAGTACCTCGGCCACCGCGGTAGCCTGTGGCTCTTCCCAGAACACCTCCTCTGGCTCTGGCGGAACCGTTATGATCTCGCCATCGGTGGAACCATCGGGTGTCAGCTGGACATTGAAGTACAGGGTCTGCGAACCCTCCGCCTGGCGGATGCTCCATTCGGCACGCAAGTCACCGGAATCTTCGATCAGCGAGAAGCCATAGCCCGGTGATGCCGCCTGCTGGGACAGAACCCGAAACCCCGGCGGGTTATCCGGCACGTTAAGGCTGACCAGGACTTCCTCGCCACTGGCCTCAAAATCAATGCGTGCTTCCACCATCCATACCGGCTTTTGTTCCCCCGCCAGCCAGGGTATGCCCAGTTGCACATGGCGGGTCACCGCCAGGGCAATGCCGGCGGCAATCAGTAAAAAAATGGCGAGGTAGAAGGGATAGCGGGAACGCTGTTTCAAGACAGGGGCCTCAGTTGTTCCGGATGGCGTTGGTGCGAATGGAACGGGGCAGTTCGGTGCTGTATTCCTTGCCCACGTCGATCAGCATGACGTCTCTCAGGATGTTGCGGCCAATCAGCAGGGCGTAGGTCAGGTGGGCCCGGTCACTGAGGGTGAATTCGGCCTTCTGCTCGTGGTCCCCGAGACGGAACTGAAGCTCGACCACGGCCCGTCGCTCGTAATCCTCTTCATTCGCCTGGATGATTCGCACGTTGCGAACGACTTTGCGCTCCAGTGTCTCGAAGGTCTCGTCCTTACCCGGAACGGGAATGTCAAACCTTACCCATTCCTGGCCATCTCTTTCAAAACGGCGAACATTGCGGGCATCCATGGAGGAGGTCTCCGCACCGCTGTCAATACGCGCGTCATAGATAAAGTTGGGACCGACCAGGAGGGCCTTTTCCACTTCACCGACGACCAGCTTGCCCTTCACCCGGTCGCTGGTACCTGTGTCTGTCGAAGGATCAACGGTGCACACCGGTGCCTTGGGAACAGGCGGGCATTCCGGCGGCTTTACCTTTTCGTTGATGGTGTCGAGAATCTGCCGGGTCGACTCACGCTGAAGCTCGGAAAGCTCCTGGTGGTGGCGGTCACCGGCGGTTTTCAGGTAGGCGAGGTCGGCGTTCTGGTCCGCGACCGATTGCTGGAGCCCCCGCATGTCATAGCGGTCCACCAGAATCGAGTCTGCAGCGCAGCCGGAAAGCAGGGTGGTGAGGGCGAGCAGTGTGGCTGCGAGCGATTTGGAGGTCGACAACATGGGATCTCTCTGACTGTCCAGGTCGCGCGGATTATACATGAACGGTCCCTCGTTCGGGTTTACGGTAACTTCACGATGGCCTGTGGCAGGCCTTCGATAATCGCCATGGCGGGGTTGATCGGTACCCGGTGACCAAACAGCCCTGTCGGCCACAGCGTTGAGGAATTCGCGTATAGTACTGGCAACCGTAAGTTGATGAAAAGCACAGGCCCGGAGATCGCAGGAGAACGTCGCCTTGAAGCCGTTGTGGGAACAGATTATCGATCAGCCCGTGGCGCTGATAATCGTTGTTGTACTTATTATTGTCGCCATTGCCCTGAGTATCCAGTTGAGTCGTGTCCGGCGTCAGATGTCGGAGGCAAGGGAGGCGCACCAGCAATCGGAACATGAACTGGCGCGCAGTCGGCACGACCAGGAGCTTCAACACCAGCGGCTGGAACAGGCAGAGTCCCGCGCGGCTGAATTAACGGAGCAGTTGCGGGAGCTTGAGCGGCGAGTGGAGTACTGGCGCAACCAGGCGAGCACACTTGAGCAGCGCAGCGCTACCCTGGAGGCGGAGAAACAGTCGGAGCACAATCGTGCAGAAAGCCTCGTTCGGGAACGCGAAGAACTCAGGGTCCGCCGGGATGAACTATCCGCCAGCCTGGAAGCGGCCCGGGTAAAGCTTCGGGAGCAGGACGTCACCATCGACAAGGAACGCAAGGCCACGACCGAGAAGCTGGAGCTGCTGGAGCGCAACCGGGACGCCCTCAAACACGAGTTCGAAAACCTTGCCAACCGCATCTTTGAACAGAAAAGCGAGCACTTCAGCAAGCAGACCCGTACCAGCCTGGACAGCCTGCTTAACCCCTTCCGTGACCAGATCCAGGACTTCCGCAAGCGAGTGGAGGACGTTTACACCACCGAGACCAAGGACCGGCAGGCCCTGCGCAGCGAGATCAAGTCGCTCCAGGACCTGAATCGCCAGATCACCGAGGAAGCTGCCAACCTCACCCGGGCACTCAAAGGTGACAAGAAAATCCAGGGCAACTGGGGGGAACTGATCCTGGAGCGGGTGCTGGAAAAATCCGGCCTGCGTAAGGGCGTGGAATACGACACCCAGGGCAGCTATCGGGACGGCGACGGCCAGCTGCTGCGCCCGGACGTGGTGGTGCACCTGCCAGACCAGCGCAACCTCATTATCGACTCCAAGGTATCGCTGCTGGCCTATCAGCAGTGGGTCACCGAGGAAGACGAGATCGAACGGGAAAACCATCTGAAGGCCCATGTGGAGGCCGTTCGGCAGCATATCCGCACCCTGAGCGAAAAGGACTACAGCCAGCTTAATGGCCTGCACTCGCCGGACTTTGTCCTTCTTTTCATGCCCATCGAACCGGCTTTCGTGGCGGCATTCCAGTATGACGAGAACCTGTTCGCGGAAGCATTCGAGAAAAAGATTATCGTAGTGACACCAACTACACTCCTCGCCACGCTGAGGACCATCGAGAACATCTGGCGGTACGAGCGCCAGAGTCAGAACGCCCGTAAAATTGCCGATCGCGCCGGTGCGGTCTATGACAAACTACGGGTATTCGTGGAAGCCATGGAGCGGATGGGCAGCCAGATCCAGACCGTGCAGACCACCTATGACGGCGCCATGAATACGCTGACCCGTGGCCGCGGTAACCTGATCTCACAAGCCAGCAAGTTTGTCGAACTGGGGGTGCGGGTGAAAAAGGAATTGCCACGGACGATTACCGAACAGGCAGATGCCGGTGGCGAAGACGATGACACGCCGGCGGCACTCGACAGGCAGTCGGACGAAGCGCCAGCAGGGGCCGGCGCAGAGCCGGGTGGGGCTGAAGGTCATGACCCCTCTACCGCGCAAGATTCCCAGGACGAACCGTCAGGCGAACATGAGGAGAATGACGATGTACTCAAGGATTAAGGTGCCGGGAAAGAAGCACATGGCTGGCCTGCTGCTGGCAGGCAGTCTGATGGTCACCGCTGTAACAGCCGTAGCCTTACCGCCGGAACACGAAATCCAGCGCCTGATGCTGGCGGTGGAAGAATCGGTAAAGGGTGAAAACTGGGGCCAGGCGGCTGAATACCTGAATCGCCTGCAGCGCATAGACGGAGAGAAGCCCGCAGAGTACCTGTACTACCGGGGTGAGGTCATGGCCCGTTCCGAGCACTACAACGAAGCCCTCTCTGCCCTGGAGAACTACGTAGCCGGCACCGGCGCTGACGGTAAGCATTATACCGACGCCCTCAAGCTTATTACCCGCATTGAACAGGAGCGCTCCAGTCAGTCAGGCCGCTCTGATCAGGGCGGGGACGAACCGGTAGCGGAGATTGCCCCGGCCGGTGCTGAAGCATCCGAAGGGCAGGGGTCGATGACCGGCGACGCCAGTCCGGGCGCCCTGGTAGCACGCCTCAACCGGCTCTTTGACCAGGCTGGCTGGCGCCGGGACGCCCGTCTGATTCGCGAGGGCAGCAGCCCGGATGTTCACTACCAGGTATCGGTCAACAATGGTGAACTGAGCTTCCGCGAAAGCCGCCAGGAAGACGGTCGTCGACAGCTGAGTACCATCACCCTGCCGGTCTACGGGATCAGCCCCATGATCGAATGGAGCTGTGAAAACGCAACGGAATCCTGCTGGATCTACGATCCCCGCGATAATTCGCGATTCCTCCGGCTCGGCAATGACCGCGACAAGGCCGATCAGCTGGCCAGTACCCTGGGTCAGCTGATCCGGCGGTTGCAGCGGCCTTCTGAAGGGCGTTGACCCTTGAGCTCAGGAAAACCTGGAAAAGTCGGGCTTCCGCTTCTCCATAAAGGCCTTGAACGCCTCCGCCGCTTCCGGCGACTTCAGCCGCTCTCCGAATAACTCGCCTTCGGCCAGCATTGCCTCCCGCAGCTCGGCTGTATTGCGACGGTTCAGCAGGCGCTTGGTGGCACGAACAGACGCTGGCGGCTGGGCAACCAGTTGGGCGCAGGCGGCCAACGCCTCTGACTCGGTGGCAGAAGGCTCGCAAACCCGGTTAATCAGTCCCAGTTCAGCGGCCTTGGGGGCATCAAACGTACCACCCAGCAGAAGCAACTCCGCCGCGCGAACCCGGCCCAGCCACTCCGGCAGCAACAAGCTCGAACCACCCTCCGGGCACAAGCCCAGGTTGGCGAACGGCATCTGGAAGGCCGTATTGTTGCCGGCGAACACCAGGTCACAATGCAGCAGCATGGTGGTACCAATGCCCACTGCGGGGCCATTGACCGCTGCGACGACCGGCTTCTCGGCTTTCGCCATACCGAACAGGAAACGTCCAACCGGGGAAGTTTCGAACTCACCCACCGGCCCGGCAGCGAAGTCAGACAGGTCATTACCCGCCGTAAAGCATTCCTCGGTACCGGTAATCAGGGTACAGCGAATGTTCGCATCGTTCTCTGCATTGCTAATCGCATCCGCCAGCGCGGCGTACATGGCCTGGCTGAGGGCATTCTTGCGGTCTGGGCGATTCAGTCGGGCGATCTGTACCTGGTCGCGGACTTCAATGACAACGTGTTCGCTCACGGAGGGCTCCTTCATACATTTTTTTATGGTGACCGGCTCGCGGCCTGCGACTTTGGTCGCGGTCCGGATTAAACCCCAGAACCACGGGCAGATGCAAAGTAGCAAGGTATCTGTATAAAACCTGACCCGGCTGGTAAACTGTGCGCCGTTTTTGTGGCGCGCCCTCCTGACTCTCGCCGGCCGCGCTTCCAACCGAACAACCGAAAAACTGATGAGACGCCTATGACCACCGTAATCCGCCAGGACGACCTGATCGAAAGCGTAGCGGACGCGCTGCAGTTCATTTCCTACTACCACCCCAAGGACTTTATCCAGGGCGTATACGAGGCCTACCAGAAGGAAGAGTCCCAGGCGGCCAAGGATGCCATGGCGCAGATCCTCATCAACTCCCGCATGTGCGCCCAGGGTCACCGCCCTATCTGCCAGGACACCGGCATCGTTACCGTATTCGTCAATATCGGTATGGACGTAAAGTTCGAATGCGACCAGCCGCTGGATGATGTCATCAACGAAGGTGTTCGCCGCGCCTACACCCATCCGGACAACGTGCTGCGGGCTTCCGTACTGGCGGACCCGGACGGCAAGCGGGAGAACACCAAGGACAATACGCCGGCCATCATCCACTACAAGATGGTGCCCGGTAACACCGTAGAGGTGCACGTAGCGGCCAAGGGCGGCGGGTCCGAGGCCAAGTCCAAGTTTGCCATGCTGAACCCGTCTGACTCGGTTGTGGACTGGGTGCTGAAGATGGTTCCGCAGATGGGCGCCGGCTGGTGTCCGCCGGGCATGCTGGGCATTGGTATTGGCGGTACCGCCGAGAAGGCAATGGAGCTGGCCAAGGAATCCCTGCTGGAGCCCATCGATATCCACGACCTGCAGGCTCGCGGTGCGTCCAACCGGGCTGAGGAGCTGCGCCTGGAGCTATTCGAGAAAGTCAACGAGCTGGGCATTGGCGCCCAGGGCCTGGGTGGCCTGACCACCGTGCTGGACGTGAAGGTGAAGGACTATCCCACCCACGCGGCGAACAAGCCCGTCGCTATCATCCCCAACTGTGCCGCCACCCGCCATGCGCACTTCGTGCTGGATGGTTCCGGCCCGTCATTGCAGACACCCCCGAGCCTGGACGACTGGCCGGAAATCACCTGGGAAGTCGGCGAGAACGTGCGCCGCGTGAACCTGGATACGGTGACTCCGGAAGACGTGAAGGACTGGCAGCCGGGTGAAACCGTGCTGCTCTCCGGCAAGATGCTCACCGGTCGTGATGCCGCCCACAAGAAGATGGTCGACATGATCGAGAAGGGCGAAGAGCTGCCGGTGGACCTTAAGGGCCGCTTTATCTACTACGTGGGTCCGGTAGACCCGGTACGCGAAGAAGTGGTTGGCCCGGCCGGCCCCACTACAGCCACCCGGATGGACAAGTTCACCCGCACCATGCTTGAGAAAACTGGCCTGACCGGCATGATCGGCAAGGCAGAGCGTGGCCAGGTGGCCATCGATGCCATCCGTGAATTTGGTGCGGTCTACCTGATGGCCGTTGGCGGCTCTGCCTACCTGGTCTCCAAGGCCATCAAGAAAGCGGAAGTGGTTGCCTTCCCGGAACTGGGTATGGAAGCCATCTACGAGTTCGAGGTAGAGGATATGCCGGTCACCGTCGCGGTGGACTCCCGTGGTACGTCTGTACACCAGACCGGCCCGGTGGAGTGGCACGACAAGATCATTGCTGCCAAGGCGGTTTGAATCTTAGCTGATGCACCCTTCGACGGGCTCAGGGTGAACGGCACTTACCGGGACCCTTCGACAAGCTCAGGGTGAACGGAGTTTGCCGGAACGCTGGGGGAGGCTCAGGATGAGCGGATTGGAATGACCGTTCGCCCTGAGCCTGTCGAAGGGCGTGATGCCGTGGCGAAATAGTCCATAAATCCGTTTACCTCGGTTCACGAAGAGCAACTGATACTCATACGCCGCCCCCAGTCCGGTGGCACCTGGGCATAGCGCACGTACTCCGGCTGTTCGTCAAAGGGCTGTTTCAGTACCGTCAGCAATTCGTCCAGTGGCGCGTAGTCACCCTCCCGCGCCGCTTCAATCACCTGCTGGGCCAGGTAGTTCCGCAGTATGTATTT
>Ga0098065_1000832_pt1 | contig 12654 bp, 13 predicted proteins | sample 25_taG_FD_75062 | JGI IMG/M metagenome (GOLD analysis project Ga0098065, IMG submission 75062) | Marine viral communities from Cariaco Basin, Caribbean Sea - 25_WHOI_OMZ | ecosystem: Environmental > Aquatic > Marine > Oceanic | place: Caribbean Sea: Cariaco Basin | collected 2014-11-08 | reverse complement strand
GCTCTGCCGTCTCGTGTTGACGTCCCATACTGCAAGCATTTTCTGGTATCACCACCAGTTCCGCGCCTGCTTGACCGGCGGCAGCAATACTCGTTTCGATAGTGATTAAATTTTGCACGATATCTTGTTGGCTATTCATTTGAATAGCTGCGATTTTTGGGGTAGGGGTTGCAACCGTCATAAGGGACTCTCAGTAATCAGGGTTTTTTAGATATAACCAATTTAGATATAACCGTAACTATAACAATGAGTAGGTTTAACCGGCTTTATCTATGGCTATCGTTACCATAGCATAGGTTGGTTATAATAGTGACTGGGCTATCAAGCGGACGCTAGCCCTGTGTTAGCCTAGCTACGCACACAGTAGCGCTATGAGAATTAGCATAGCAAATTTATAAGAAAAGATGCTATCTTCCCGTTAAGCCCGTAAGTTTTAGCCATTTCTAAGCTTATTTTTGCTTAGACTTTGCTTAATTTAGTCCCTTTGTGTCAGTATACTAATAGGAGAGTTAACCCTTTCTTATTTCTCACGACTTGGAGTGCCCCCAGTAGCAATGAGTATGTCATTCGGATTAGGCGCGAAGCTTGCGACCTCACAAAAACTTACGCCGCAAATGCAACAAGCCATCAAGCTATTGCAGATGTCTAGCTTGGAGCTTGCGCAAGAAGTGCAACTGAAGCTGGACAGCAATCCTTTACTGGAACGGGATGAGTCTTCGGAGGATGCGCTCGATAGAAGCGAGAGTTTAGACGACTTGGCGGAAGAGGGCAGCAGCGCCGCGACCTTACTAGAGGCGCAGCAAAACAGCGAGCTATGGAACAATACCGCGACGACCCAAAGTAGCGACAGGGCGACAGCATCGACCAACGATGCAGAGTCAGACTTACCCGACAGCGCCGAAAAACTGCAACAGAATACGATAGAGGACAGTCCTTTAGACAGTGCTGTACAGACGGACTGGGACGACTCGTACAGTTATGAAGCGACTGGGCTGGCACGGCCAGATTACGATGATATGGATGACTATCAAGGCAGTACTACGGCTTGTATCCAGGACCATGTACGTTGGCAGTTGAATTTTAAGCACCTATCCGAGACTGATATGCTCATCGCCGACTATCTCGTGGATGCGATGGATGATATCGGTTTTGTGCAATTGGATATAGAAGAGCTCGAGCAAAGTTTGGCGACGATGGCTAGCTTCTATCAATGGGACGATGTGGTTGATAAAGCAGAAATTGAGGCGGTACTGCGGGTCATACAGTCGTGCGATCCGCTAGGGGTAGGGGCGCGCAGTTTACCGGAGTGTCTACTGCTGCAACTGAATAAGCTGCCCAACACTACCCCTGATTTAGCTTCGGCAAAAGCCTTACTGACAGCGCCCCAGCATCTGGTCAGCAATAATATCAAAGCGTTAATGGAAGAGACGGGACTGCGACAAGAGCAGATTCAACCTGCGCTCAACCTAATCCGCACCCTCAATCCCTCGCCCGGGTTAGCGTTCGTCAATGCCCAGCCCAATTACGATACCACCCCTGAGAGCTACGATATTCCAGATGTGCTAGTAGCAGCTACCGTGGCTAGGTCAGCAGCAGGAGAGGAGGTGCAGCATTGGCAGGTGCGGCTAAACCCCGATACGCTGCCCAAGCTGCGGGTAAATAAAGAATATGCCAATCTGGTCAAACGTGGCGATGACAGCCCAGACAATCTATATTTACGCGAGCATCTCACTGATGCGCGCCTGTTTATTCGCAGCATCGAAGAGCGCAATCAAAACTTATTAAAGGTGGCTACCTGCATCGTGAGCCGCCAACAAGCCTTCTTGCTGCAAGGCGCCACAGCTATGCAACCCTTGATCCTCAAAGACGTAGCAGACGAAGTTGGGTTGCATGAGTCTACCGTATCACGCCTGACGACCAGCAAAAGTATCCTAACGCCACAGGGCTTGTATTCGCTCAAATACTTTTTTTCCTCGCACGTGAACAGCAGCCAAGGCGATGTCTCTTCCACCGCTATTAGCGCGATGATTATGGAGATGATTGCGGCAGAAGACCCGAAAAAGACCTTGTCCGATAGTGCGATTAAGGAGCGTTTAGCCGGCGAAGGTATCGATATTGCCCGCCGTACGGTAGCGAAATACCGAGAAGCGATGAATATTGGCTCTTCGACACAACGCAAGCAAAAGTACTAAAATAGCCGATTGCGCAACAGAAGCTTAGGTTTAAAAATAAAATTTTTCGATTATATAAAAATCTGACAAAAACAAAAGCAATATTTACAAATAGTTACATAGTAAGACCTTGCCAGTGACGCGTTTTCATGACAAATTAAGGACATCTCCTAAGCACTTATAATCGCATTATAAAAGACAGTTGGTTATTGCTCTAAAAGTTAAATAAGCAGATAACTAATAGAAAAAGTCTTTTTTATCAAAATGTTAAGTAGCGTATTCTGAGATGGGACGCAGTTGTTCACATCGCTAAGGTTAGGCGAAACAACTGCTCTTTATGACACGATTATCACAAGGAACAGGCATATGAATATTTCCATCAGTGGCCATCACATCAGCATTACCGACGCAATGAAAGCAGCCGTCATGGACAAGCTTGAGAAGGTTGAACGCCATTTTGATCAAATTCAAAGCATTAAAGTAATCCTATCGCTTGATAATAACCGCGCAGAATCCGCCGGCAATGGCAAAAATAATCATAAAGCAGAAGCCATCATGCGAGTATCGGGACAAGAGATGTTTGTCCAAGCCAGTGATGATAATATGTATCAGGCCATTAATGAGATGGCAGACAAGCTAGATCGCCAAGTGCGCAAGTATAAAACCAGAATTGAACGCAAGGCTCGTGGCGGTAAGCGTGATGCCCAGCCTGTAGAAATGGATGAGACCGCTGATCTGGCGATGCCATAATAAGTGGGTAATTACCTACAATGCAGTAGAAGAAAATTGAGCGCAATGCAATAAAGAAGCAAGGTTATGAAGAATTGGTTTCACTAGATTAAAAGGAGATTTGCTAAGTCGTTTAAGTAGATATTTTAATAGACACGAAACCATAAAAAGCCCGCGATATCATCTGATAAAGCGGGCTTTTTCTTGCTAACCGTTTAATAAGATAGGTTTATAAACTCTCTTATATACTTTTTATCGCTGACTTTAGGACTGCTACCGTGGCTATCCCACTCTATTAGCGCATTTCTGCTATTGGCTTCATGGACACAATAGCTAGGATGAGCTGACTAATAAGCTTAACCACCACCTACGGCTTGCACTACCTCAATCACCATACCATCTTTAATATGCGTCTGATCCAGCTGACTCTTAGGGACTAAGTCCCCATCGACCTCTACCGCATAACGTCCTTGGCTTAGGCTTAGCTCGTTGACTAACAGCTGCACAGTTTGGTGGGTGGTCTGCATAGTTTTACCATTGACGGTAACAGTACTCATTATAGCGTCCTCTTTAGGCGAATATCGAAGGGGAATAGCAAATCGTTAATACTATAACAATTATGAGCTTAATAGCCAATCTCGCCTAGACTATGGGGGTAGTCAAGCTATGAAGTAGTCAAGCCACTGAAGATCTCGCACAAGGCCTACCCGTTGCCAACCGGATGGACTGTATGATTATAATAGTTATTTTATAGGAGCAGCGGCTAGCTCTGATAACGAAAAGCCAGTACAGCCAACCACAGCCAACCCACTATTATGAAGACCCCACCGATAGGCGTAATAGCCCCAAACCAACGCGGTGCACCCAATGCCATCGCATACAGACTGCCCGCAAAGATTAAACTGCCGATTTGTAGCAGCCAAGCGGGGGTCTGAGACACCATTTGCAGACGAATCATAATGCCGATAGCGAGCAGGCCTACAGCATGTACCAATAAATATAAAGTTGCCGTATGCCACCAGTCCAATTGGGCAGCACTAGCGACTTTTTTGAGACCATGCGCCCCAAAAGCGCCGAGCCCCACCGCTACGGCCATATTCACAGCAGCGATTCCAATCCAATTTAGCATAAGTGGTTCACTTTGAAATAGGGGTAGCAGAGACAGCGCTTAGATATCGTCCGGCATAATGACGCTTTCAATAGTCATGGCTTCTTTAATTTTTTCCATGGCATTTTTTTCAATCTGCCGTACCCGCTCAGCAGAGATATCATAAACTGCGGCTAGCTCGTGCAAGGTGGATTTTTGCTCAGACAACCAACGCTGTTCGACGATATCGCGTGAGCGCTCATCTAAAGTATCCATGGCAGCAATCAGCGCGGAGTTATTGTTCTCTTCCCAATCGGCTTCCTCGACCATTTCTGCAGGGTCTATGCCGTCCTCTAAGAACAACTGCGGCGCATAGCGGCCATCATCGTCATCGCTCGACTGCGCTTCAAAAGAGGCATCGTAAGAGGTCAGCCGCGACTCCATCTCGAGTACTTGCTTACGCGTGACGTTTAAGTCGTTGGCGATAGCATCTGCCTCTTCCAAAGTCAGCTGGTTATTGGTCTTTTTTAGACTGCGTAAGTTAAAGAATAATTTACGATGCGCTTTGGTGGTAGCGACTTTGACGATCCGCCAGTTACGAATCACAAACTCGTGAATTTCCGCTTTAATCCAATGGACCGCAAAAGATACCAAACGCACGCCTTTATTAGGGTCAAAGCGTTTTACCGCTTTCATTAAGCCTAAGTTACCTTCCTGAATTAAATCGGCTTGTGGCAAGCCATAGCCGGAATAACTGCGGGCAATATGAATCACAAAACGTAGGTGTGACATGACCAACAGACGCGCAGCTTCGACATCGCCTTCATCATAATAGCGATGGGCGAGCTCTTGCTCTTGCTCAGTGGTCAAAATAGGGATTTGATGCACCGTATTGATATAGGCCCCTAGGTTAACCCCAGGCGCACTTAAATGCGTCGGCATAGCGGGAACGAGATCACGCGTGCTAGTCGTGGCTAGCGCTGAGGCATCGTAAGGGGGTTTTGGCGTCATATTCGTCGCCCCACTAGCAGGCGCAGCGGACTTCGAGGCGCCAGTCTGCTTAGCGCTAGACTTGGTGGCGGCGGGAGAGACAGTGCCTGTGGTGGTTTTTGCCATGAGATAAACCTTAATATTGGACCGAAAACTAATAATATTTAAACGATTAATAATATTTAAACGACGGCTAGGCGCTTTACAGCGTAGCATTTTGTCTTATAGCGGCTGCTAATAGAGAGGAATGAAGCTTGTAAGTATGTAGGGCTGCTTTTAGACGGCTGTCCCTGTTTTTCATTTGAATAATTAAAAAGCTAATCTCTAGTGTACAAGTAATTAGTTTACAAATAATTAAAGACACTAGGAATATCATATTACTGATAGCAGAATTCAGTTTTTATCAAGCAAGCCTAAACCAGTATCAATCTCTCTTAAACTATAGCGCTCACAGGTTAGCTAAAGTAGCCAAACACTTATTCAATACGAATAACAGGCCAGTATAGCGGAGCCTAGACTAAAATATATATTGTACTTAACATTATATTGACTGCTGTTATTAGTGACCATCACTAGTGTTAGCAGCTATTTGTAATAACAACAGATTAGTCCTAATTGTAAAGGATATCTACGCTGAGTTGCTATCAGTTTTGGTAATGATGAAGTGAAAGAATGTATCAGCCGACCCCTTTTGTGCAGCGTTATTCGCTACCGTAGTCTCCGAGAGAGTGTCATTGGGCCTAACTGCTCTCGTACTTTCGCCATCGCTTTGATATTGCAGGCGTAAGTCTAGTTGAGCGCTCACTGTATTGCTCAAGGTTTTAGCGCCACTTTGGCGGCAGAAAGCAGCAATATCTGCGGTAGAGTTAGGGTCGGTAGCGATGACATACAGCGCTTCCCCGCTATTGACGCTGCGCAAGGCCACTTTAGTCTTTAACAGTGGTAACGGGCACGCCATTCCGCGACCATCTACTACCGCAACGATAGCCATAGCGTCACAGGCCTCAGACACAGTGACAGGAATTTGCGGTAAAAAGTGCGTGAGTAACTGTTGCTGTGGCTCGGATAGCTCAGGGCTTATGCTCACTGCATAATCGGATAAAGTAAGGGTAGCGCTCATAGATAAGGCCTAAAATAACAAATATTTATAATGCTCATAGGATAACGAATATTGAGAGATTTTTCAGCTTAGAAAGTTGCAGGGCATTGTAATTCATAGGGTAGCAGCCCCTAGCTAAGTCGCTTATTTATTGCTATAGCCTCACCCAATCATGTCATAACCGTGCGATAGATTGACCCTAGTTGAGCAAGCTCGTATAGTCAAAGCTGACCCTATTATAAACTATCCGTATATCCGCCGTATCTGTCCTACTATTATACAAGCGAGCCCTCATGACCCACCCTGTTCAGCAACGCCAACGGTTTAGTCAGCGGCCTTGGTCCCGCCTTAAAACTGTGCCTCTTGCCTTGCCTAGTATGGTGACCACTATATTATCAGGGACATTAGCAGGGACGTTGTCTTGTACGCTAGCGGCCGCACAACCTATAGCTATGATAGCGAACAATGCTTATGCCTATGATAACAGCGCCTATAGCAGCGCTATGGTAACGAATAGTGGGTTTAGTGGCAGTAGTAATAGCAATGGCAGTCCCGAGACCTTGCGTATCCCTGATTTAAGCCGGCAGGGTGTCAGCTTTGCCGATCAGCATCAGAACCGGCTGGTCGGGGAGTGGTCATTACAGCGACTCAATGGTGAAGTGACCGCCCTCAATGACCCTTGGGTACAGACGGTGATGAATGACGTTACTTGGCAATTAAATGCGCAGGTACGCCAACAAGCCCCGATAGCGTTAGTGGTGGTCAATGACCCCTCTATCAACGCTTTTGCGATACCAGGTGGGGTCATCGGTCTGCATACCGGAACCATTACCTCAGCCAAAAGTATGGATGAGGTGGCGAGCGTCTTGGCCCATGAAGTGGCGCATTTAAGCCAACGTCACTATGAGCACAGCAGTGAAGCCCGCCGCAATGCGCTGCTGTTACAAATTGGTGGCCTGCTCGCAGCCATTGCCGCCTCGTCAGCCGATGGCGATGCCGCAACCGCGATTATGATGGGCAGTCAGACGGCGGCGTTGGATAGCCAGATGTCCTTTAGCCGCTCTAATGAGCGCGAGGCCGATCGCGTTGGTATGCAAATTATGACGCAAGCCGGGTTTGACCCTAAGGCGATGCCGCGATTTTTCGCTACGATGAATGCGCGCAGTCAATTAAATCAATCGGATAAGAGTTTTCTACCCAGCTTTATTCGCTCACATCCGCTGAGTAATGAGCGCTTAAGTGAAGCGCAAAGCCGTGCCCAACAATTCCCCAATGTGCCGTTAAATCAGCAACTGCGCCATGAGGCGCTATTTGATTTGCTGTATTGGCGGGTGCAACTGCTATCAAAGCAAGCGAATGAGCCAACGTTACAAACCGCGGCTAGGCACAGCCTTGGTGCCACACTCGCACTAAGTCATTGGTATGCTAGCCAGCAACGTTATGATGCTGCAGAGAAGACTTTAGCACCGCTGCTACAAAAGAGTGCCAATGAGCAAGCGGCGCTAGAGCCTTTACTGTCTATCACGCGCAGTGAGTTGGCCAGCGCCCAAGGCAATTGGCAACAAGCCGCCGATATTTTACAAGCGCAGCAACGCTTATATCCTGAGCGCCGTGATTTGCGCGTTTATTTAGCAGAGGCGCTGATTAATCTAGGCCAAGCGCAAGAAGCGCAGACCCTATTGAAACCTTTGGTGCAGCAGCAAGAGAGCGATATTCAGGCGTGGCAAGGTCTACAAAAAGCCAATGACTATCTGGCCAAGCACGCTACAGATGCGAAGCTGACGCAAATAGCCACCATTAATGCCTTACGCTATCGCGGCCAAGTCGAGCTTTGGCGTGGGCGTTATAGCGATGCTCTAGTGTCGTTCACGCAGGGTTTAAACGTCGCCAAACAGGCCAAGCAGAACGCGCTAATAGCTACCATCAATAGTGAAATAGCCAACACAAAAATAGCCCGAGACTTCAAACCGTAAATAGAGGTACCTATAATATAAATAGGGACGCCTATTAGGGTGAGCAATCGCGGGCTATCTTAAGGTCTGTAGGTTCGGGCTACATTTGCATTGGCAAGCTTTCATTAGAGCACTATTTTTATTGGCACACTATTTTCATTAGCGCATTAAACAGGGGTGACTAGCCTTGTAGCGCTTGTTTTACCAATTTCGAGACAATAGCAGGGTCTGCCTTGCCGGTGGTTTTCGCTTTTAAAACGGCCATGACTTGACCCATATCGCGCATAGAGGTGGCGCCTTGCTCAGCAATCTCGGCATTGACCATAGCGGCCAACTCTTCATCGCCCATCTGCTGCGGCATGAATTCATTGATGATATTGATCTCAAACTGTTCTTTTTCTGCTAAGTCTTCGCGGCCATTATCGGTAAAGATAGTGAGCGACTCTTGACGCTGTTTTAGCTGCTTTTGCAGAATGTCTAAGACGTCGGTATCGGTCAATTCAATTTGGCGATCGATTTCAATCTGTTTGATGACCGCTTGCACATTGCGCAGTACCTTCACTTTTTCTAGCTCACGCGCTCGCATGGCAGTTTTTACAGCTTCAGTCAGGGTATTTTTTAATTCGCTCATTATTATTCCTTAAACAGACAATCAAAGAGTAGCGGCTGTATAAAGCCCGCAAAATCGACAAAAAGTGTAGCATAAAAAACGCCACTGATATCATTCGATAACAGTGGCGCTTATAAAACTCTTATTAAGAATAAAGTTGTAGTATAAAGTTACAGCAACTTACTCTCAATAATGACGACTAGTATTTACGAGTCGTGCGGATAGACTCACGCTGTAGTTTTTTCTTATAACGCTTTACCGCGGCTGCTTTTTTACGCTTACGCTCTTGCGTTGGTTTTTCATAAAACTCACGCTTACGTACGTCAGACAATACACCGGCTTTTTCGCAAGCGCGCTTGAAGCGACGGATAGCGATATCAACAGGTTCGTTTTCTTTAACCTTAACTGCAGGCATGAAGACTCCTTCGTTTGGATTGAGACAATAAGGGCATTAGCTTGGCTGTGTGATTAGTATTAGCCGCACGGTCTCAACTGTGCAGGCATCAGCTCAAACTAGGAAACTATAGGAAGTAATAATGACTAGATAAATCAAGCCTTTATTATTATTCCACTATAGCTAAGAGTAATCTTTATACATATAGTCTGTGAAACAGCTATAGCATAAGGGCGGATATAGTACAATAATTAACTCGCCATGTCAATATAGCGCAGGCGGTTATTATAGCGTTTTTTAGGCAGGCAGTGGCAGATATTCCAGCGCATAGTTGTCCTCATAGAAATACCATGATATGACTAGGGACTATGTTTTTAGCCATGAGATTTGCCCGAATTATGCTATGATATTATTAAAATTTAATGCGTTTATTTCATTTTACGGCAAACGTTTTAATAATCAATTACTGCCCGTATTGGGCACTCATTTGGAGTACGGTATGACTAATTCAGCAATTCAAGGTAAGCCCGCCTTTCGTAGCACCCTAATCAAGCCTACATTAGCGATCGTTACCGCTATTATGCTCGCGACGGGCCTTAGTGCTTGTGGTGAAAAACATGAAGCGGTCACTGCTCCTGATAAAGTAGACGAAGCGGCTGAAATGGCCCGTGCCAACGCGCCAGAAGCGGAAGTTATTGAGTTTGAAACGACGGCCGCACCAGCAGCTACGACGACGGAAGGTACTGATACTGCTGCGGCAGAGGGCGATATGGCCACAGATGCTGCTGCACAGCCAGACACTACTGAGATTGCAGCCGATGCCGACGCGCCAGCGGCTGATGGCACTGTGCCAGTAGTAAAAGAGGGTGAGCCTGCACTTGACGAAGCGCCTGCTACAGATACTACTAAAGTAGAATAGCTTTATGCTTCAATAGCTTTATTATTAATTAATTGTTTAGCTATTAATAAGTTGCGCGACCTACGACGATTCGAGACCCTGTATGTTTCATTTATCACCTGCTAACTCTCAAGGATGACCTATGATAAGCAAAACTTTAGCCGCCCTATTAGTCATTAGCGCCGCCACTGCGATTAGTGCGTGTAGCAGTAATGATACGGCCAGTACCGCCCCAGAAGCCGAAGCCCCAGTAGCGGAAACACCTGTCGTTGCTGAGCCGGAAGCGACTACTGATGAGGCTGTGGAAGAAGAAGTGCCTGCCACTGAGCCGGCTGCTGAAGCCCCTGTAGAAGAGAGCGCGCCTGCTGAAGAAACGGCTGCGGCCGCTGGCCCAGAAGTGGCCTTAGCCGCTGATGCGGGCAAAGTGCTGTATGAAAAGCAGTGCAAAGCCTGTCACGAATCAGGGCTGTTAGAAGCACCGAAGTATGGCAATAAAGAGGCGTGGGCGCCGCATTTAGCAAAAGATAAAGCCACTTTATATGAGCACTCAGCACAAGGCTTTAATAAGATGCCTCCGCAAGCGGTCAATGGGGTGAGCGAAGCTGAAGTACATGCTGCGGTAGACTATATGATTGCTAGCGTTAGCTAGGTCCAAAGTGCCTGCTTAGCTTAGTCCAAAGTGTTTATGCTACTCAGTAAATAGGGTCTATCTTATAGAGCGTTTATAGTAGCGCAACCGTTATAGCGGCGTATCAGCCCCTTGTAAATTTGCTACACTACCGTCATTGTCATCGGCAATGGCGGTTTTTATTTTTTAATCGCCGGGTAAATCGTGTGGTGAGGCACGGTTGCAATGGCATTTTGACATCTTCTTGAAGCATAAGACAAAGTAGGTAAGACTATGAAAGTATTAGGACTAGAGACCTCGTGTGACGAAACGGGTCTGGCGATTTTTGACAACGAGCAAATAGACAGTCCTAATCAAGGGCTCGTCGGCCAAGTGTTATATTCACAGATTGAGCTACACGCTACCTATGGCGGTGTGGTGCCTGAGTTGGCGAGTCGCGATCATATTCGTAAGCTAGTGCCTCTATTGAATGAGTTGCTCGAGCAGTGTCAGCTCAAAAAGTCAGATATCGATGCCATTGCTTATACTAAAGGCCCTGGATTGATTGGAGCTTTGATGACGGGCGCGCTATTTGGCCGCAGCTTGGCGTATGGGCTCGGCATCCCCGCTATTGGGATTCATCATATGGAAGGGCATTTATTGGCCCCGTTGATGGGCGCAAACCCGCCGGCTTTTCCCTTTGTTTCTTTATTGGTTTCCGGTGGCCATACTATGCTGGTCGCAGCGCGCGGCGTGGGCGAGTACGAGATATTAGGCGAGTCTATCGATGATGCCGCAGGGGAGTGCTTTGATAAAGCAGCGAAGATGCTCGGCTTGCCTTATCCGGGCGGCCCCAACATTGCCAAGCTAGCGGAGAGTGGCAATCCCAATGCTTATGAGTTGCCCAGACCTATGCTACACAGAGGGCTCGATTTTTCCTTTAGTGGCATGAAGACAGCCGTACATAATCTGATTAAAGATACCCCAGGCTCTGAGGCTACAGGCGACAACAGCGACCCACAAGTACGCGCAGATATTGCGGCCAGCTTCCAGCATGCCGTCGTCGATACCCTAGTGAAAAAATGCATTAAGGCGCTAAAGCAAGCTGGGATGAGCCGGTTGGTAATCGCCGGTGGGGTCAGTGCCAATACTTATTTGCGCGCCAGACTCACGAGTGAGTTAGCGAAGATACAGGCGACTGTCCATTATGCGCCACCTGCCTTATGTACTGATAACGGGGCGATGATTGCTTATGCCGGTTATGAGCGTCTCGCCGCAGGACAAGCCGATGATTTGTCAGTCAGCTGCGTGCCACGCTGGAATATTGATGAGTTGCCGCCAGTGAAGCTGGGTACGGAAACCCACACCGCCTCAATAGCGCTCGGAGAGTAGTCGATGCAATGGTTAGCTATCGGTTTCGGAGCCGCTTTAGGGGCGTGCTTACGCGCGTGGTTGTCCCGTTTTAACGCAGGCGCACATTGGTTGCCGCTCGGCACTTTAAGCGCTAACGTATTGGGTGGCTTACTGATTGGGGTGGCTTTATTGCTGTTCGAGCGCTTTGGGGCTGGCCTTAGCCCGCATTTACGTCTGTTCGTGGTCACTGGGTTTTTAGGCGGACTGACTACCTTTAGTACCTTTAGCGCCGAGGTCTTTGACCTGCTTAACAGTGGTCGCTTGTTAGCAGGATTGATGCTGATAGGACTGCACGTCACGTTGACGCTATTGGCCACTGCTATAGGGTATTACCTCGTTAAAGGGATATTTTAACGGTAGCCAGTTTTAGTCCAGTACACGTTAGTGTTGTTAATTGAGGACACGCTCTAGGGCTTTACCAAATCTTCTAATAAACTGGCAAACCCTTGCATATAAGCGGTATCACGACTCGAAGTGCGGGTCGCGGCATACAATTGACAATAAACCCCATTGCCCAAGGGGCGCGACACCACCCAACCTTTTTTCTCATACTCGGCCACCACCCAATCAGGGAGGGCGGCAACGCCACGCTCGCTCGCTACCAACTGAATTAGCATAGCGGTGAGATCCGTCGTGCGTATCTGTTTAAAGCTGGCTTTGGCTGGGGTCATAAATTGAGCGATAATATCTAAGCGTTTGGCCTC
>Ga0098065_1000830_pt1 | contig 12683 bp, 13 predicted proteins | sample 25_taG_FD_75062 | JGI IMG/M metagenome (GOLD analysis project Ga0098065, IMG submission 75062) | Marine viral communities from Cariaco Basin, Caribbean Sea - 25_WHOI_OMZ | ecosystem: Environmental > Aquatic > Marine > Oceanic | place: Caribbean Sea: Cariaco Basin | collected 2014-11-08 | reverse complement strand
TCAAAACAGCAACTTTCAGAGGAGTCAATTAAGTCGAATATAATTAGTAATAATCAAACTTTAAAGTCTCCTATTTATAAGCTTGAAGACCATAATTTACTTAGAGGCTCAGTATCAATAATGAGGCTTACAGAAGATAATGATATCACTATCTATGCAACTATGTTTGATACTATATTTTCAAGAGATACGGACGAAAGCTATAGGATGATTAGCCGTGCCATGATGTCAATAGACGATTATTCTCAAGACTATAGTTACGGTAAACGGCGCATTGGTAATAACAATGCTTCGATATGGCGAGAACTATTTACAAAGAGCGATAGGCGCAAAGGCTTTGATAATACCCGAGAAATTTTACAACAATACCTAAAAATATTTTTAGATAACCCTGATACTAGTAATCAATCTATTATTAATAACTATTCGCAAGAGTCTTACCCTTGGAACTACTACTTTGCAAAATACAGTAGCTTTAGCAATTTTAAGTCTGGGTACTATTTTTGGGGTCAATATAAACTCAAACCATATGAATGCTTTATGATGAACCGAAAGCAATTCAATGGTCACCATTGGAATCCTTTCCTTTTAGAACTACGTAATCAGCATAAAAACTATTGCAGTATCGATGACTACGGTAACGACCTTCAATTTGCGTATAAAAACTACATTTTGAATATCAGAATGTACAATAATAATTTCGAGTTTTACGCTCCTGAAGAGGACTCAGTTAGTAATATTGCAATATCAAGAATCATTGAACATGGAATACTAGATAAAAATGCAAGCATTGTAGTTCCACAAGATACTGAAGGCTATGATCTAAAGGATCGTATAAGACTATGCTCAAATACTTTACTAGACATAGAGAGATTTTTGATGGATCTTTAAATGCAGATCAAATTAACTATAATTCTGCTTTCTCTAAATCCTAGTCTGACGTAATTGATATTAATAGACTGGACTAGGTTGAGACTTTAATATCTAACCCACTACCCCTCAGCATATATTGCTCTTAACCGAAAAGAGTTAGGCTCATCACTAATACTGGTACAGTAGTACGTATTTAATTTATCAGCTATAACGTTCTTTTCAAGAAATGCCACTATATAAGAAATAGTATCTAGTGAGGGGCTTTCGCTACTCTCTATACCTAACAATAGCCCTTTGACATTAAGGTTTTTAGGGAACTGACCAACCAACTCATTGGCTGCTTTTTTTGCCATATCTATGTCAAATCCATCTGTTATATGAGCTTGAATAAATTTATATGATTTTTCTCTTTCGAATAATTTTTTGATATCGTTAACATCTATACCTACTAAGCCACGTGGACTGATATTCAATAACTTAACTACTTGATTTACATCTTCAGGCTGACACCTAACAATGCCCTCTATAATATCTAAGCGATCAAAATCCATATCATTTATTTGCAATCCCACTAAAAACCAAGCTTCTGACTTCTCTTTTAGCTCTAGTAGTGCCTGCTCATCCCAATCCTCGCTGATAATAAAACAACCAATAACAGACTTAGGGTAACGATCCATAATTCGTTGGCATAGGAATGCATTAGTTGTGTCATCTATATATGATTCGTCCATATGGTATTTCATCGCTATACTCACTGATAATTAATGATTTTTGATGTATAGTCAGCGAACTACTAAACCGCTACGGTGTTACCCTCCCTAGAGGTACGATATGTACAATCTGCGGTCGGCTGCCTTGTAGCTGTTTTATATTTCTTTGACTATAGTTAGAAGTATCAAGTTTTAGTGCTAGTTAAATCACATTCGGTTTTATTCACTTATATTGCTGGTCATTGATTTGCCTTAGCATATTGATAGTGTTTATATCGTAACTGCCAGCGAAGAACTGGTATAAAACCTGTTCAAATACACACTTGTTACCAGCGGCAAAAGCAAATAACGTTAGCGAAGATTGCAGCTTCAAGTTATCAGGTGAATCAAAGATATCTAAAGCACTTTTATCAGGATGCAACAGCAATAATTCAGCGCACTCTATTAACCGTGCTCCAAGCACCTCGTGCTGCAAATACGTTTTTGCTTGCTCCAGACTCCCTATTGCAAATCGTCGAGACATTTTACTGTGCCCTAACCCTTTCACCTGTGGGAAGATAAACCACATCCAATGTGTGCGCTTATGACCTTCGGTCAGCTCTTCAATCACTTGTGAATAAATAGTATTTTGAGCTTGGATAAAATCATCAAACAAATCTTTATCTATTGTTGTCATTTCATGCACTCCTTACGATTTAATTAATGAGCGTTTGCCTATCTGCCACGCTAACCAGCCACATATATCGCCCCCATCCAGCAATGGTCAGGTTTATCAATCATCCTATTGCCGTAAAAAACTTCTGAATCGTCAGCAGTCCAACTTTCAACAGCAGTTGTGATACTAAAGAACTCATCAAGAGATAGCTTATGATTGCTTTCAATATCAAGCATCATATACTAGATACTAAGACCTTCAGGAATTTGATTGAGCAGATGATTAACAGCACTTTTTACTTGTTCTGAGTCTGGCTTACCGGTTACAGTATTCTGTATAAATTTAGCAGTCTTTTCAGCCCCGCAGGATCTTTTGATATCATTAATATCTATACCAACTTTATCCCGATCAGATAGTATTGATTCAAATACGGTTGTTACCTGCCCGACTTCATCCGCTTTGCAAATAATGATCCCGTCTATTACCTCGAATCTATCAGTACACTTATCTGTGGTTTGTAGCGCAAACAATGTACCCAAACCTGTTTGTTGTTTTAACGCTAGCAATGACTACTCATTCCAGCCATCTTCGATAACAATAAACCCAACCTCAGACAAACGATAACGATCTGCCTGCGGCTTGTACAATGTGGTGAAGGCTACTGGCTTTGTCTGAAGCTCATCATTATGTTCTTCGTTGATGTCGTTTTTTAGAGTCTGTTTATCTTTAACACTACTATCTACTGTCATATTCGGCTCCTTTCTAAAGTGAAATCATTAATTACGGTTATAAAGCTGCATCCCACTTTCTAGTCGCTCAAGAATAACTATCTTTAACTCTAATGGTTCAATGACGACGAACAATTGCGACATACTTACCAGCCAATCTTGCAGACGAGTAGTATTAGCAACCGTAGCGCTGACCTGATTCCAAGTGTCATCGATAATAGTAATTTGCTGATCTATCGATAGTGGGCGCTCATAAAGATGCTGACAGGCATATTTCTGTACTTTTAAAACCAAGTTGATTTCAACATTTTTACCAAACTCTAGCTTGCCTAGCTTCTGTAAGCTATTTAATGTAAAAACGTCACGCCCTACCCAGTCAGGTATTAACTTATTTATTATGCTAGCTTGGGTAATACGGTTAATTGCAAAATTGCGATGTGCTTTTAACAACTCCTTATTATCGATATGATCGTTTACTGGATAAAAGCCTGTCAGATACATCATGTTATCGATAAATACCAAACCGCACGTGATAGATCAAACCTATATATTTATCATAAAGGTTAGTATATCTGACTACATATAATTTTATTTTCTAGGTTCGATTATAAAATCACTTAAATAGCATGAGAGTAATACAGAGTTGCTTTCTATAAATAAAAAGGCGATGAACGTTTCGCTCATCACCTTCTATACATTATTTGAGGACAATAAGTTTTAATACTCTCTCATCATATCTTTTTGAGCTTTATCGTATTTAAAGCAAAAAGGTTGATCTACATAGCTGTCAGACATTCTATAAGCATCGATATCACCAGAAAAACAAAAGCGGTTAGATTTGATACTAAAATCAAAATCAATCGTATCACCTTTCTTGTTAACAATTATTGGCTTACCATTTGATCCAGTTGCCGCTGATAATGAATAACCAAAAGGCACTACTGTCTTCTTAGCAGGGTCAATCACGACTAAGCGATAAGGTTTTTTGTTGACGTACCCTGTGATATTGGTGTCAAAGATATAGATAATCTGATTACCATTGAAGTTAGGCTTACGTTCTTTCATAACGGTTGCATAGCTTTTCAAACGACTGTCTGTGCAAAATTTCTCGTCCTCATAATCAAAATCACACTCAACCACTGTGACACCATATTTCGTTTTAGGTGCTGCATTAGCCGTAGAGGATAGACCTAAGATAATTATCGATGCTGCTAATAGCATGCTTGTCTTTTTGAACATGAGATTTTTCCTATAAATTTAAATAGATTGAGTACTGTTATTTTTCTATGTGGCTCACTTTTAGATCTCAGTAAATATGCATCTTTGATGATATATTTTAGAAGTCACTGATCGTTTTGCGGATAGCGTTCTTGATCTATCTCACTCCAATCTGTATAGGTTTTTTTGGAGAGCACTTTGCCTTGGTGGTCTAGCGTATAGCGCGTGATACTGTCATAGCCCTCATCATAAGCATTAGCACCTTTGGTATTTAGGTTATAAACATCGAGCTTTCCATTTTCATAGCGGCCGCCATCGACATCTACCGCATCCCCCATTGGCTCTATATAAGCCATGTCATATTTTGGTGAAACAATGACCTTACCTGTTTTATCGATGACGCCCCATTTACCACTTCTATAATCTCCAATCTTGACAGCAGACAATCCTTCTGAAAACTCCATTGCCTCATCCCATTTGGCTGCTATCACGGTTTTGCCAGTGGTATCCACAAAGCCTGTTTTGCTATCTTCATCACCCAATGTAGACGTGTTATATCTGGCCAACCCTTCTGAATAGTCATCTAGCCAATTAAATTTAAATGGCACGACTGTTTTACCTGTTTTATCAATTGCTCCAAATTTATCGTCCTTACTGACCACTGCCAGCCCATCATTGAAATCACCAGCACTCTGATATAAGTAAGGTATGGTCATTTTCCCTGACTTATTCATATAGCCATATTTACCGTCTTTATATGCGGCTACCATACCTTCTTGGAAATCTCGAAAATCAATGTAATATCCACCAGTCATCGGTGCTTGATGCTCAACAGGTATGACTAATTTGCCCGTTTCGTTAATATAGCCTTGCCAGTACAGATAGTCTTCGTAGTCCTCACCGCCGTCATAGCCTTTGACCATACCCATTTTCATGATTGCGACACGAGCCATGCCTTCAGAGAAGCCACCGCAGCTATCATATTTTGCAGGTACGATGACTTTTCCTCCGGCATCTTTGTAGCCACACTGAGGTTGCTCCGTATTCTCCAACTCAAAGGCTTGTAAGCCAGCGGTTGTACTACCTGCGCCAAATGCTGCACATAGACCCAATATCATTGCCACTTTTCTATTGTTTTTTTTCATTTCAATCTCGTCGTAAGGTATAAACGCTATTTATAATCCACAAATACATCTCTAAAAAATAGCCAATAGATATCGCTAAATTTAATAAACAATAGTAGTCAACTTTATTTTAATAATCAATATATATGTTATCCGATGCAGTAATTTTAAATAGTCTTGAAGAATCTATAAGCATAAAAAAGGACACAACGTCATCGTTATGTCCTTTTTTGTGCTTATAAAGCTTTAAGTGTTAAATGATCGCAGGTATTGATAACACAGCAACGTAATAACCCATGAACTGACAGCCTGTGTTAAACGAGAAGTGCTTTGATAAGAGACCACCCAATAGACCCAATCCTAGTACGGTAAACACTCCTACTAATCCGCCTTCCCATATACTAATGACTAAAATTAATCCAATAAAGGTTGCAATAATAGCTTCATGACTTATTTTTTTCACTACGAATAAAGCTGCATTTCTAGCGTAGTTCATTGAAAAAGGATAAGCAATAATAGCGGCAAGTATCACAGACAAGAGCCCGTAAAAAAGGAAATCCATCGGGCTCAGTAGATGATGCAGGTTATTACCCGCTACTTCAGCTGTCTCCACATTAAAAACAGGCGGTGCATTAAATAAAGGAGCAGCAGGGCCAGCAGCAACTGGACTGAGTGGTAGACCAAAAGCGATTAGTGGAATCAGTGCTTCAGCAATATAAGTCGACTCAGTAACACCATTTTTAGAAGATAATACCGTCGTCAATCTATGATACGTATTTTTGATACGTGAACCCACAAACTCTCCCAATATCACAGTCATAGCCACAGGACTAAATACGAAAGTAGCACTAGATATTAAGGAAGTTATAACCGTAAACTTAATCTGTGTCTTATTCAGAATTTTAAATGGATTGGGAAAATAACCCTGCCACAACTTTAAATCTGGTGCGACTTGAACCTCATTCTTTTTTTCTCTAGATTGAGCTTTTCTACCTGCAGGACTCATAACTGTAAACAAGTCTGCTATTAGAGGACCAATGGCAATAGCTAAAAAATAGGTGACACCTAGACTAGTATCGTATTGTGCTGTAAATGCTTTTAAAGCTAAGATGAACGTCACAAAGGGAATGAGTAAAAGTACAGAAGCCCACTTACCTTTCGAGAAATATGCAATGGATATAGCAGCTATTAGAAATATCCATGGTGCAAACTTGGTAATAATATCGCCAAAGGGTGCTAAAATTAGGGCAAAACCAACTGCAGCAACGACCGCAATAAAAGCCGATATGATTGAGCTAGAGATCATCTTTTTGAGGGCGATGTGTGGTATGCCCAATTTCCTTAAGAGATCTGCCTCCTCTAGCATAGGAGTCGCCATCGTATCACCCGGTATACCTAGAAGCGCTGTTGGTATGGCATGAGTCATATGTTTAGAAACTGCCCCTGCCATCCAAAATGTGAAAACCGCTGCAGGAGGTGCCCCAATGATTATCACCATTAAGGTAAGCGGCACCATTGTCGCTGTCTCGTCCGTCCCTGATACCATACCAATTAACGAAAAAATAATAGCACCCGCTATACCATACATAAGCGCTGGCCAAAACTGAATCAAAATTTCATGTAACATTACCTTCTTCCTTGAAGTCTGTGTCAGACATTGTTCTGACATAAGTGCTTATCTAACTAGATAACATATATTAATTATTATTTTTCTTCGCTATTACTTCAGCTTCCTGAAACACTGACATCAATTGCAATAATTCAAGCTCTGTTTTAACTTCAGATGGCAGATCATTGACACTGGTATAATTTGAATCGTCCTTTATCAATTCAACAATAAACGCTTTAACGTTTTCACTATTGTCTTCCTGACTTGAGATGACGATCCTTGCGGGTTTAAATATGACTGAACAAATAAAGCCTGAGAGTAAACAGCCTCCCAGACCAATCAGCATCGCATAACCGTTGAGAAGGGTTGCATCTCCAGATACAGAGGACATGAAAAATTTGGCCAATAAAAAAGTCCCTGTACTCACAACACTTCCTATTACAATAGAGAATAGCATTGACCTAAAGTCAACCGTGTCTCCCCATACTTCTACCAAATTACTATTTGAATGTTCCATATTTATATTCATCCTTGTCATTATTTCTCTTATAGAATCACTGTCTAGGATTCAGCATCATCCTTGACGCCATACTAAATACTTATACTGATTTAAGCTTTTTAACTGAGACTTTTTGGCTTCAGTTTTCTACGCATTTTCATGACGTAAATTGGCTAAAATTTCTTCAGCCACGTCTATACGTATTTTGCCGCCTTTAACCAATAATTCGGTGACTTTATTGACTTCATTTGCTTTAGCACCTGCCATCACAGCGATATTTTTTGCATGCAATGACATATGACCTTTTTGAATACCTGTGGTCACTAATGCTTTCATTGCTGCAAAGTTTTGTGCTAGTCCAACTGCACAGGTAATACGAGCCAACTCATCAGCAGAATCAATATCGAGAATCTTTAAATTTTGCTGGGCAGTGGGATGCACTTTAGTCGCGCCACCAATCAATCCGACAGCCATGGGCAGCTCTAAAGTGCCGCATAAGTTACCATCCTTATCAACGCCCCAGCTAGATAAACTGCGGTAGCGCCCTGTCTGGCAAGCATAAGCATGAGCACCTGCTTCTATCGCCCGTGTATCATTTCCTGTCGCAAGAATCACGGCTGATATGCCGTTCATAATACCTTTATTGTGAGTGGCTGCCCGATAAGGGTCTGAATCTGCGAATCTAAAAGCGGATAACATAGCATCTCTTACAGCTTCGCCTCCTATATCCTCAGTACGCCACGTTGCTCTTGCCATAGACAATCGTTTGTCTGCAAGATTTGATAAAATTCTCATGTTGGCTTTGGCATTCGTCCAACGCTCCAACACAGGTGATAAGGCTTCAACCATAGAATTAACGGCATTTGCGCCCATAGCATCACAGGTATCTACAAAGATATGAACAATGACATTATATTCATGACCATCATCTAAAATTCTTATTTCCATTCCTTTGAATCCACCTTTTAACTGAACCAAAAGCGGATCGACTTCATTACAAATATTTTTAATCTCATCTTCATTTTCAAGAATGATTTGTTTAGTAATCATGGGGTTAATGACATTGATCAATTGAACCTGGCCAATCATAATATGCTCAGAGGTATAGGTATAAAAGCCACCAGTGTCTCGGCACTGTCTTGCCGCATTACAAACAGCCGCCACCACTGATGACTCCTCTGTTGCCATAGGAATCAGTTTATCCTTACCATCGACGATCATGTTAGTCGCCAAGCCAATGGGTATATTCATGGTCCCAATGGCATTCTCAATCATATTGTCAACAATCTGAAAATCGGTATTGCCTGTGTCTAGAAAGTGATCTTGATTAAAAATGCTTTCGCCCAAAAATTCAGCGATTTTGTCTAAACGCTGCTGGTGTTCAAGTTTATAAAAACTAGTGATTCTTGAAGAAGCGGTTGATCTTCCCATTGGTATACGTCCTGTAAAGTGATTCCTTGAAGGAGAGCCAAAAAGTGTTTAATTTGTACTCTACAGAAGATAAAAGCAGAAACTGTCATAGCACATTTAATCACCCAAGCCCTCAGACTCCCCCCAGCAGAACTGCTGAAGTTAGCTATTATAGAAATACCATGGGTAGGGACTTCTTCCAAGGGTACAGAAATGCTTTTCTAGGTAAAACTGTACCTATTTTCATAGCGCTTTGCTGCATTAGGAAGTGTGGTTGATTTAAAAAAGAAATATATGGAGAAATAAAAAAATTAGATATAAAAAACTCTAGAGTCTGTTGAATATTTCTGTTTCAATAAATTTGATAGTTATCTCATCTATATAGAATTTATTTATTCTTAATGCAAAGTACGTACTATCACAAGGAAAGAAAAGATTGCCTGGTGCAATAAAAATATTGTTAGTTTTTGCGTAGTTAACCACTTTTTTGTCATCCATTGGGATACGAAACCATAGAAAATGGCCACTAGGATTGTGAGGATAAAGTCTTAGTCCATCGATTTTACTCAAGACTGTTGTGGCATTGGCCGATTTCTCATATGAGAGGCTTTTAAGGGCTTGTAGATGACTATGTAAAGTGTTACTGCTTATCAAATGATTGAGGATATTTTCAGTGATCGAAGACGTGTTAATAATCGTAATCATTTTTAACCGTGTAAGTGATTCAATCACGGGCTTAGAGGCTGCTATAAAACCACATCTTAGCGAAGCTGATACAGTCTTTGAAAAGCTACTTAAATAAATAACAGGATAGTCCTCACTAAAGAAGTAGCTGGCATCTTTATCTCTGATTAATAAGAAAGGGTCATCTTCAACGATAAGTACATTATGCTTTATACATAATGACTTAATAGATTGCATATTTTCTAACGTCAAATCTGTTCCGGTCGGATTATGGGCGAAGGGCTGCAAAAATAATATTTTAGGATGATGTTTCTGAATTATCGACTCTAAATTATTAACATCCAAACCAAATTTAGTTCTTTTGATAGCTTTCATATTAATTTTATTTAATTCAAGCTTACTAAATAATGGGTAATATCCAGGAGACTCTACGATGACATGATCGCCTTTGATTAAAAAGTGTCTGATGATCAAATCTAAACTGTGGTTGGTCCCATATGTCATCAATAAATTCTGAGATTCAATACTAAGGGCACGGTTTTTGAGTATGTCAGTAATAAACCCCCGGAGCATGCCATTTCCAGCTGGATCACCATAGCCATGATCAAGATACAGTGGTTTGTCTCCATCATTTGAGTACCCCAAGTAGCTTTCGAGATTTAGCCTATCCATATACTCTCTAGGATACCTTCCTTCACCAGGTTTATGGTTGTACTCGTTGATAAGCTGCTGTTCTAATAAATCGACTCCATTATGAAAAGTAGTCAAATTTAACATCGTACTATTAACTTGCTTATTGGATAAATCTTCGCCAACGTAAAACCCCGACTTAGAAAGCGCCTTGATCCAATGTTGTTCTAGTAAAATACTATATGCATTCACTACTGTGTTCTTGGACACATTATATTTTTTTGACATGGCTCGGATTGAAGGTATTTTATCCCCCACTTTCTTTCTACCAGACTTAATATCATCAATGACAGATAAACATATTTCTTCAAACTTCTTCATATTTAACTTCCGATTTAAACAAAATTCTTGCTAGCTATCATAGTAAATTTCCAGAAGTATATTTATTGAATAGGTTAATACTCTATTTATCAAATTACTTTAACTAACAATAAGCGGAGCTGAACCGCCCCGAGGAGGTTTGACCTATGCTGTCAATCTCGTAGTTATTAACTTGGGATATTTTACTTACACAGGCTAACGATAATAATCAAACCACACTTGTCTTGGCGTTTTATAGGTATAACTCTTCTGCACTCTAGTCCCACTTCGAACATTCTGAGAGAATACGACAAGCTTGAGGCAGTTCAGACTGATAAATCAACTTATATTGAAATCAAACAGCGCTATGATATCAAGTATCTGCACGCATATCTGAGAGCTAAAAATTATCGTATTAATAAACTATCTAGCAACCGATACGCTCACAACTCAACGCTTTCAATACCTCAGAAATTCTGATAAAAGTATTAAGGGATTAAGGTCAATATCGCGCTCTGTTTATTATAAGAGTTATAAAGATCAATAGTGTTTACACAAGGAAAAAGATCATGCCAGATATTAATATGAATGGAACTACCCTATTTTATAACGATGAAGGGCATAAAGACGCTCCGGTGTTAGTGCTAAGTCACTCGCTATTTTTTGATCATAAAATGTTCTTGCATCAAATAGAACATCTATCTAAAACCATTCGAGTAGTGAGCTATGATGATCGAGATCAAGGGCAAAGTGCCCGTTCAGAATTGAAAAGCGTCGATATGGATACTCATACCAACGATGCTATAGCATTAATTGAGGAACTCGAACTAGGACCTTGCTTTTTTGCTGGCAACTCTATGGGCGGGTTTATTGCGCTACGTTTAGCCGCTCGCCGCCCAGATTTGCTAAAAGGTTGTATTGTACTTGGATCTAGCGGTGAGCTTGAATACAAACTGGCCGATTTTTCGCCTTTGGTTGAAGGCTTAGGTGCACAAGGTATTGAACCATTTATCGATACGCTCATGTACATCATGTTTGGCGATGACTATTTGGCAGATACCTCCCGAGCAAGTGAGCGTGAGTACTGGCGTGATCATATGCTAAAACTAGGACCGGACATCGCGCGCAGTGCTAATGGCGTTATTCATCGCACTGGCATATTAGATGAGCTTAAAGGCTGCAAAGTGCCTACGCTAGTATTGGCAGGGGAACAGGATCATGCCTATGAAGTACCTCTGTCAGAAAATATTACTAATACAGTAGCAGATGGCCAAATGTTTGTGATTCCAAAGGCCGGCCATTCGGTAGCACTTGAGCAGCCAGAAATCGTTAATAAATATATTTCAGATTTTATTTCAGCGCATTCATAATGCTATCAGTAATGCTTAATAGATACTGTTCTTAAGGTTTTGATTCAGCGAATTTCCAGGCATAGAACAATAATAAGAAGTAGATGCTATATGCCATTTTTTATTATTGTTTGACAGCTTTACTATATTGTCAATCCTCCCCCTACTGTCAAATCCTTAGGAAACTGACTTAGGAGATTTTACTCAACCAACTTGACGATAACAATCAAACTACATCTGTCTTGACATCTTATAGCCTAAATCCTTTTGAATCCTACTCCCACTGCGGGCATAGCTCTTGTCTTGTGTCGCTGCAAAGCAGTGCTTTACTAATCGCTTCTCATTATACTTCGGCTTGATGTATTAAATGATATCACTAATAGCTTCAGATCCTGTTTCATAGTCTTAGTGATACATCGGGTCCTTCTTCAACGTATAATCCATCTTTTATAGATAAGATACAATGCTTTTAAAATAAGCGACACGGCAGAAGAATACAGGACCTATTCAGCAGACTTTCGAGCGCAAGTGATCAAAAGTGTCCAAAACAAAGACATGAGCATTCGTCAAGCTTGTACTTTCTATAATGTTAGCAAAACCGCACTACAGCGTTGGTTAAAAAACCCAAGTATTAAGAAAACGCGGGATAAGCCACCAAGTAAAATACCGAATGAGGCTCTTCTCAAAGACGTCGCTCAATATCCAGATGATTGTATGTACGAGCGAGCGCAGCGTCTAGGCTGCAGTAAATCGGGTATTGAGATTGCCTTGAAGCGCCTTGGTATCAGTCAAAAAAAAGACCTTAGAACATCCAAAAGTGTGTCCAATAAAAAG
>Ga0098065_1000829_pt1 | contig 12692 bp, 9 predicted proteins | sample 25_taG_FD_75062 | JGI IMG/M metagenome (GOLD analysis project Ga0098065, IMG submission 75062) | Marine viral communities from Cariaco Basin, Caribbean Sea - 25_WHOI_OMZ | ecosystem: Environmental > Aquatic > Marine > Oceanic | place: Caribbean Sea: Cariaco Basin | collected 2014-11-08 | reverse complement strand
GATATGGTACGTGAATATACCGTTCAAAAGGCTTTAAAAGATGCCTATCCTTACGTACCTGAGATGATTGCGCTATGTACAGATGAATCTGTCATCGGTGCTGATTTTTATGTTATGGAGCGTATGGAAGGGATCATTCCTCGTGCAAACTTACCGAAAGGGGTCGATCTAGATCCTGAACAAACCCGTCTACTTTGTACCAATGTTTTGGATGCTTTGGTAGAGCTGCATCAGATAGATTATACCGAGCATCCTGATTTGGTTGATTTGGGTCGCGGTGATGGCTATTGCGCGCGCCAAATTAGTGGTTGGGACAAGCGTTATGTCAAAGCAAAGACACCCAACGTCCCAAGCTTTGCCTTGGTCAGACAGTGGCTCAAAAAGCACACGCCTGCTGATAGCAAAACGTGCATTATTCACAATGACTGGCGCTTTGACAACGTCATACTCGATGCAAACGAGCCGACTAAAGTGATTGGCGTGCTTGATTGGGAGATGGCAACGCTTGGCGATCCATTAATGGATTTAGGTAGTGCCTTGGCCTATTGGATTGAAGAAGACGATAATATGGTCATGCAGCAGTTTCGTCGTCAGCCAACTCATTTAGAAGGTATGATGACGCGTGATGAAGTGGTTGCTTATTATTTAGATAAATCTGGACTTAAGATAGACAATTGGACCTTTTATGAAGTATTTGGTCTGTTCCGTCTTTCAGGTATCATTCAGCAAATCTACTATCGCTACTATCATAAGCAAACCACCAATCCAGCATTTAAGAATGCTTGGCTCGCTATACATGTCATGCACGCCAAATGTCTCAAACTGATTGCACAATATGAAGGCGAAGCGCTGTTCAATGCACACGTTCAGCCGCATTTAGAAGACAGAGGAGTCGATGCGGCGACGATTGAGAAATTGCCAATCCCTGTACAAAAAGTGGTGAAAGGTATCTTACCAAAGGGCTATTTTGCAAAATCCTCTGATTCATCTGAAATATAAGAAAATAGTATTTTGGATAAAATAATAAAAGGCAGTATTTTATGACAACCATACTTTTAGCCCGTCATGGTCAGGCCTCTTTTGGGCAAGAAAACTACGATCAACTCTCAGAACTAGGCGAAACTCAGGCCAAAATGCTGGGTCAGCATTATGCAAATACCCAGCGCCGTATCGATGCGATATTTACGGGTAATTTGGTCAGGCAACAACACTCTGCGCGCCATTTTTGGGAGGGTTATCAACCTCTCGTTCATATCAATAACGGCGATGGTACACCAACTGTATCAGCCATCGACTTTGATGAGCCTGATAGCTATATTCTGCCGCAATTTGATGAGTTCAATCATAAAGACGTGTTTGTGAAGTCAGCTGGGGATTTTGGCAATCGAGCCGATATATCCGCTGAAATTGCCAAAGCACAATCACCGTCCACGCGTTTGGCTGAGCTATTCGACCAAGCGATGCAGCGCTGGCATGCTGGCGACAATGATGAGGACTATATTGAGAGCTGGCCGCAGTTTAACGATCGTGCGCAGCAAGCCCTTGAACAAGTACGTACAAAAATAGTCAATATGAGCCTAGATCAGGACAGTACGGTGTTGGTCTTTACCTCAGGTGGCGTCATCGCTGCCATTACCGCGCAGCTCTTAAAACAAGGCCGTCAAACGGCGTATCAGTTAAATAAAAGCTTAGTAAATACAGGCGTGACATCGATCACCCTAAAAAATCAAAGCACGCGTTTGTTGTCTTTGAACGAATACAGTCATCTATTCTCTGAAGGTAAGCGTTTTGTGACGTGGCGTTAGGCTGAACGCATGTCATGGTGATATATTAAAGCCATGATAAAGTAGCTATTTTAAATACGTGACCGCTACGTATATCGTTAACGTCAGTCATTATATTTGTTGAGTGTTTTTCGTTTATTTTTACAACTGACAAGCTCAATCTATCGATTTACGATATTATAGGCTATCGATTTTATCTAATATTGATACAAACAGGATTGTCTATGAAAAATAAATTGATCAATTTGGTAACCAAAAGCGCTAAACAAAGTAAAAATCAGGTGTTTAGTGCGATTCAGCCATCGCGATATCTAAAAGGGCTAAATGAGCAGCAAGTAGGGAAAAATAAGACTGTATTGATTACGGGTGCCAGTTCAGGATTGGGCGAGGGCATGGCAAGATTGTTTGCTAAGCTTGGTTACAACCTTGCTATCTGTGCGCGCCGTACGGATCGTTTAGAAAGCCTGCAGTCAGAGCTGGTAGCAGCATATCCTAATATACGCGTTGAGTACCGAGCGTTAGATGTCAGTAATTACGACGCTATTTTCAAAGTATTTGATGCATTTGCTGCTGATTTTGGCACGATTGACCGCGTAATAGTCAATGCCGGTATTGGCGATAGCCGCCGCATTGGTAAAGGGCGCTTTGATACCAACCGCCGTACTGTTGAGATTAATTTTATCTCAGCATTAGCACAATGTGAAGCGGCGATGAATATCTTTCGGGCTCAAAATAGCGGTCATCTGGTGGCAATGTCGAGCATGTCAGCGATGCGCGGTCTACCTAAGCACCTGACAGCTTACGGCGCGAGTAAAGCAGGTTTGGCACATCTTGCAGAAGGGATTCGTGCTGATATGCTATTGACTAAGTTGCCTATTAAAGTCTCTACTATTTATCCCGGTTACATCCGTACTGAGATTAATACGAATGCCAAGCCATTGCCGTTTGAAGTCGATACTGAGACAGGTACCAAAGCGATTGTTGCAGCGATTGAGGCAGGTGTGGAAGAAGCATGCGTACCAAGCTTGCCATGGTCGATTGTAGGTCAGGCAATGAAGCGTTTGCCGCTGCAAGTGATGAGTCGATTGAGCTGATGCAACACGCTCGTGCAATAAAAACAAAAAGCCCACTCTAATAACAGTGGGCTTTTTTGTCTCTATGGCAAAATCATAATATATAGATTACAACGTTTGCGGATTGTCTGATAGGTGCTGCTCACGTAGCTTTTGACGCAATACTTTACCGACATTACTTTTTGGTAGTTCGCTGACAAACTCGATATGACGCGGGCACTTATAACCCGTTAAATTGTCTAATGCAAACTCTTTGATGTCTTCTTTGGTGACATTGTTGTCTGCAGGCACAATATAGATTTTGACGGCTTCACCTTGGTTTTCATCAGGGATGCCAATCACGGCGCAATCAACGATACCCTTGTGGTCAAGCATAACGGCTTCGATTTCATTTGGGAACACATTGAATCCTGACACCAAAATCATATCTTTTTTACGGTCTAGTAAAGTGAAGTAGCCTTTTTCATCCATGCTCACAATATCGCCAGTACGGAAGTAACCATCGCTTGTGAAATCATTGGTATTGTCTCGATTGAAATAGCCTGACATGACGTTTGGGCCTTTGATGCACATCTCACCTGCCTCATGCATGGCGACACGTTCACCATTTTCGTCAACGACGATGATATCGACACTAGGAACTGGTATGCCGATTGTACCGTTGAACTTACGATCAGTAATGACGTTGGCGGTACCGCCAGCAACCCCTTCTGTCATACCCCAGCCCTCGACCATAGGGCAACCAGTCACCTCTAACCAACGGGCTGCTGTTTGCTCGGTTGCCGCCATACCACCCGCCTGAGTGATACGCAGTGAGCTAAAGTCCAATTCTTTGAAGCTTGGCTGATCAAGCAACCCTTTGAACAAGGTATTGACCGCAGGGAAAATATGGAACGGTTGTTTTGATAGCGTTTTGATAAACCCTGGCATATCACGCGGATTGGGTACTAGAATAAAAGTGTAGCCTGAACGCATACCAAGTAAGCTGAGCATAAACGCAAAGATATGATACAAGGGTAGGGCCATGACCATGTTGATGTACACCTCATTGATATCAGAGGTCACTGGACGGTACCATGCTTCTGATTGCATCGCCGCTGCGACGACATTACGCTGCGTCAAAACAGCACCCTTAGACAGACCCGTTGTGCCGCCTGTGTATTGTAGAATCGCTTTTTGTTGCAGCGTGGTTTTGGGTGCTTGAAGCGGTAGATTACGTCCTTTTTTCAGTACTTCAGGGAATTTCGTGACGTTGTACTTAGGGTCATTTAGATTGTATTTAGGCACTAAGCGTTTGACTTGACGGATAACGGTATTTACCAAAATACCTTTTAAGCCCATCATATCGCCCATTTTTGAGAGTACAATACGCTTGATATTGGTCTCTTCAATGACTTGCTCTAGCGCTTGAGCAAAGTTATCCACCACAAAAATCACCTGAGCGCCTGAGTCATTCAATTGATGGCGTAGCTCACGACCTGTATATAGTGGGTTGATCGGGGTACAGACGTAACCTGCGCGTAAGATACCAATCATGATTGGTAAATATTGTGGGACGTTTGGCATCATGAGTGCCACTACGCTGCCTTTAGGTAAGCCTTGAGCTTGTAACCATGCTGCTACTGCCAATGATGCTTTGTCAACGTCATCATAAGTATGAGTCACACCCATGCAGATAGTCATCGGATGCATACGAAAACGGTTGAAGCACTCTTCATACAACTCTATGAGGCTTTCATATTGATCAGGATTAATGGTCTTGGGTACGTTTTCTGGGTATTGAGCAAGCCAAGGTTTCTCTACTGTCATGCCAAGCGTCCTTAAATTAAGATAAGTTAAGGGTCTATAAAAAAGTAGTCACATCCATGTCGACGATATACATCAGTGCTCTTTGAGCGATGAATTGTCGAGTGCTATCCTTTGTTTTCACATACTGCTAACGTACAGAGTCCTCTATAAAATTTGATTTAACTACCAAGAATGAGCTACTAAAAAATAAGCATCTGAGTAGATTAAATAACGGGTTACTGTTTCTAAAATTGAAATACCTTTCAAATCAACAGTTTTGACGTGTCTAAAGTCAATATTCGATTAATCTAAATCGACAGAAAACTTAGTGACACATTGCGGGCTTACATTAACATAACTACAACTAAACTCGTTACAGGCATACGAGAACTTGATAGTTTATATTTGGGTTTGATATAGGAAAAAATATATGTTGGAGAGTGAAGGGTATTCAGAATTGATCAGAGTAGATAAAAATTTGTGCTCGATACATTTATCTTTCAATGAGATATTCAAAGCAAATAGGCGCAACAAAAAAGCGCCCTATTATTGATATAGGGCGCTTTTTTCAAGAGAAGTTACTTATTGTTGAGGGTGGTCTGCATGATGTTTCTCACGCAGTTTTTGACGTAATACTTTACCTACATTACTCTTTGGCAGATCACTCACAAATTCAATATAGCGCGGACATTTATAACCCGTCAGATTGTCTAATGCAAAATCTGTAATCACTTCCTTAGTCACGTTATTGTCTGCAGGAACCACATAGATTTTGACTGCCTCACCTTGACGCTCATCAGGAATGCCAATCACAGCGCAGTCAATCACCCCGTCACAGTCTAGCATCACAGATTCAACCTCACTTGGGAATACATTGAAGCCTGAAACCAATATCATGTCTTTTTTACGGTCTAATAAGGTAAAGTAACCTTTTTCATCCATACTCGCGATATCGCCAGTACGGAAATAACCGTCGCTTGTGAAATCATTAGTGCTGTCTCTATTATAGTATCCAGAGGTTACATTAGGACCTTTGATACACATCTCACCTGCTTGGTGCGTGCCCACACGCTCACCATTTTCGTCAATAAGAATGATGTCAACATTGGGGACAGGTATCCCAATTGTACCGTTGAATTTGTCATCGGTGACGAGGTTCGCTGTACCGCCTGCGACCCCTTCTGTCATACCCCAGCCTTCAACCATGGGGCAGCCTGTCACCTCCAGCCATCGCTCGGCTGTTTGTTTGGTGGCCGCCATACCACCAGCTTGAGAGATACGTAATGGCGCAAAATTCAAGTTTTTAAAAGAGGGTGTATCAAGCAGCCCCTTAAACAACGTATTGACCGCAGGGAAAATATGGAAAGGCTGTTTTGACAAGGTTTTGACAAACCCTGGCATATCACGCGGATTCGGTACCAATATAAAGGTGTAGCCTGAGCGCATACCGAGTAGGCTCAGTGAAAAAGCAAAAATATGATAGAGCGGTAATGCCATGACCATATTGATATACACCTCATTGATGTCTGAGGTCACCGGACGATACCAAGCTTCTGCCATCAAGGCCGCAGCCACGATATTACGTTGGGTCAATATCGTGCCCTTAGACAGACCCGTTGTGCCACCTGTGTACTGCAAAATCGCTAATTGATCTAAAGTCATTTTGGGTGCATGAAAAGGCAAAGTTTTGCCTTGCTTGAGCACGTCAGGGAACTTTGTGACTTCATGCTTTGGATCGTTGAGCTCATATTTGGGTATCAAGCGTTTGACTTGACGGACGATGGTATTCACCAGCATACCCTTAAGTCCCATCATATCGCCAAGTTTAGATAAGACGATACGTTTGATGGCGGTTTCATCGACGACTTGCTCAAGAGCTTGGGCAAAATTATCCACCACAAAAATCACTTGAGCGCCTGAATCATTTAGCTGATGACGTAGCTCACGACCTGTATAGAGTGGGTTGATTGGGGTACAGACGTAGCCTGCACGTAAGATACCAATCATCGTCGGTAGATATTGCGGTAGGTTTGGCATCATCAGCGCGACGATACTTCCTTTGGGTAACCCCTGAGCCTGTAGCCAAGCTGCGATTGCCAAAGAAGCATTATTCACGTCGTTGTATGTATGGGTCACGCCCATACATATACTCATCGGATGCCCACTAAAGCGCTCGAAGCATTCCTCGTACAACTCTATCACGCTGCCATAAGTATCAGGATTAATGGTCTTTGGTACACTTGCTGGATATTGGTCCAGCCAAGGTTTATTTGGCATCATAGTCAGCGTCCTTGCAGTTTGATATGGGTGAAAGGGTTATAAATAAGCGGTCATATACGCGTCAATATCACAAACCTGTATGGATAAGATCAACCAGATAATGGAAGTGATAACGTCCTTGTTTTTGACTGCTTACTGTGGTTGCAATGATCCAATTCTGTTGAGCCACCAAACGCGACCTTATGACTGTTCATGATGATTACTTATGGATCAGTAAAATTTAGAGCAGTCAAGGCGGCGAGTTAGCAAACGAATTAAATGGTTAGATAAGCGACTAATAAAAACAATCTGTGTTTCAAATAAAAGCTATCTTGTCTTACAACCAAGGTATCAAAAAAACGATACATGTAAGCAATACATTAGCATGAATGAAGTTTAAGACAATAATACAAAGCAAGACTGATCAGTACATAGATAAAAATGAACATTACAGCAGGTATATGATGTATAAGAAATTTGCCACCGCAAGATAAGTTTTTGAGTGAGTCAAACGTGTCAATAGGGTATAAGGATTTATTGAGAAAACAGAGAGGTGATTGCGTAAGTATTAAAATGGATATGACTCATCCATGGTGCAAGTCGCTAAGCTGGCAACGTTTGATGGTCAATAAGATGAATGTCATGCAAAGAGAAAATGGTATCAATGAGGCAGAATAAACTGCTTGTTCTTATTAAAAAAGCGTCGATAAATGAGCAACGCGCTGATGGTACAGCCAAGTGTGCTACTCACACAGATCAAAAACATCGTGATTATCTGATAGCGGACCGCTTGGGTGGGATCAGCACCAGCCAGTATTTGACCGGTCATCATGCCAGGTAAGCTGACGATACCGACGACTAGCATAGAGTTGAGCGTTGGGGTCATGCCATTTGTGATTGCGGCACGAATCTGCTCATGGACGGCCTCAAATGGTCGAGCTGAAAGGCTTAGCATCATCTCAATGCGCCCTTGCTGCTCATGAAAAGTTTCAATCAGCTGATTGCTCGTTAAGGAGATGGCAGTCAAAGAGTTGCCTAGTATCAGGCCCAGTATAGGAATAATAAATTGCGGCGTATACCAAGGCTGCACTCTTAGGATAACGATCATCGCTACCGCAGTGACCAGTGTCGCTGAGGTACCTAAGGCTATCAGAGTATCGCTTAACAATCCTTTATAGCTGCGTTTGACACGATTTTTGGCAGCACTTCCTGCAATCAGGGTCATAATGGTCAAAATCAGCAGGACCTCATACCACTGCTCACGGGCAAAAATCCATGCCAGTATCAGCCCGATAAAGCTCAGCTGCACGATAGTACGAACAGCGGCCATTAAGAGTGTGCTCGTCAGCTTCAAACGCAGCTGCCATGATATGAGTAATACGATGATAATCAGACCGCTGGCAAGCGCAATATCACTGTAAGTTAAAAATACTTGCATATGATTCATACCGTTGAGGGGGCTCATTATAAAGGAAGGCAGTAATGTCATGAGCACGATGTAATGAAGGTTTCGAGCAAGTTTTTGAGCATCATATCGTGCCCTAGAGCGCTTCGGTTAGTACACCTGCTTGCATATGCCAATGTCTACTGGCCAATGACATAATCTCTTTGGTATCGTGAGTTACCCATAATAACGAGCGCTGCCTGTTGGCCTGCAACCATCTCATCAGCAAGCTGACCAACTGCGCTGAGGTGTCGATATCTAGCGCGGCGGTTGGCTCATCTAGTAATAGTACTCGCGGATTGAGTTGTAGTAGGCGTAAGGTATTGACCAGCTGACGCTCACCACCTGATAAGTGGTTGGCCTCTTGTTGCAAAAAGTCTGCATTTTTATTCAAAGACGCAAGTTGGGTCAAATGCCAGTTTATATCAAAACTTTGGGTCTGATGCGCGTCTAAAGCATAAGGCATCTTTAAATTATCAAGGACATTGCCCTCTAACAGCTGTGGCTGTTGAGCAAGCAGCGCCACTTGCTTGCGCCAAGTAATTGGCGATGTGGCGTGAATGCTTTCATCTCGCTGATGTGGCGTGGTATCACTACGCAAATGAATATCACCAGTGCTCATCGGCAACAATCCTGCCAGCACCCGCAAAAGGACAGATTTGCCACTACCAGAAGCCCCTGTCAACACGGTGATTTGTCCTGACAAAAGCTCACCGCTCACACCCTTTATCAGTGCTTGGTGGGGCGATGATAGATTCTTAACTAACACACGTTTTTGGCGTTTGTTCGACCAGCTTTGATAAAGACGATACGGAGCAACGCCTTTTGCTTGTTCACCATTGTGACGCTCAGAATGATGCGTGTTGACTGTCCGTCTGCTGTGTACCCAGAGGTCGTCAAATCGAAACAAAGGCTTTTTGGTATCAATGCTCATAGAGAGGTTAGTGATTCATCTGCTCGCTAATGGCTTGTTCAATGGCATCTCGTAATTCTTTTGGTACACGGATAGGTCGCATGGGTGTGGTATTTACTGCGTTGTCAGGTTGAGCGCTATTTGTTTCGTTATTAGCCATCGGCTCTGGTTTGACAAGGTTTTGTACACAAGCAATGACGATCTTAGTGCTACTTAATATCTGGCTAGTGGTTTTGTCTGTAGCGCTATTATCTGATGTGCTACGGCGAATGCTTTGATAGAATATGATGCTGGCAGGTTTTAGCTCCACTTTATCAATACATACAGTAATGATTTCATCTAAGAGAATGGCTCTCTTGTATTGTAAATCTGCCTGACTCACGACAAAATGCTGTATGTCGCCATCATCAGTTTGCAAAAAATAACCGTTTAGACCCAGCTTGGTAAACCAATCACGGCGGCAGTTCTCAAAAAACACCAGATGGTTGGCATGATAAACGATGCCGCCTGCATCCGTATGGTTGATGTAGACGTTATAATCTTTAGTAAATAGTGGTTCAATGTCGTTATTTACGGCTGTATTTGTATTTTTATGCTCAGTTGTCGTCATAACGGGCTCAGTATTTTTGATAAAGGTTGTTTAGCGAACGTAATTTATATATGTGGGCAAATAAGAAACCCGACAAAAAATAGTCTCTATTATATTTATAATAAGCGCTACTCTAGCTCAAGATATAAGGCCATGCAACAGCTAGGGCAGCCTAGGTCTGTTATCATAGGCTTTTGTATCAGACTCATCTATATCAGCACAGTCTTTTAACCAATCAGTATAGGACAGTTTATGACCCGTTTTGTCAGTTTTAATATCAATGGTATCCGCGCTCGCCAGCATCAGCTTGAGGCAGTGCGCGAGGTAATCGATCCTGATGTCATGGGTCTACAAGAGACCAAAGTCCATGACGATCAATTTCCACTTGATGACACAAAAGCTCTAGGATATCACGTAGAGTATTTCGGGCAAAAAGGACATTATGGCGTGGCATTACTGTCAAAAGTGGCGCCTATATTTGTACAAAAAGGTTTTCCTAGCGAAGATGCTGAAGCACAAAAGCGTTTTATACATGCACGCTATGAGCTTGAAGGGCGTGAAGTGGATGTGCTGAATGGTTATTTTCCACAAGGAGAGAGCCAAGACCATCCGACCAAATTTCCGATGAAGCGTGCTTATTATGCAGATTTAATGGCTTATATTGATACACTAAAGGCAGAAGGTCGTTCGATCATTGTCATGGGTGACATGAATATTGCACCAGAAGACATAGATATCGGTATCGGTGAGGTCAATGCAAAGCGCTGGTTAAAAAATAGAAAAACCTCATTTTTGCCAGAGGAACGCGAATGGTACTCAGCATTAATGTCGCGTGAGTTGACCGATACGTACCGTTTGCATTATCCAGAGAGTACCGAATTATACAGTTGGTTTGATTATCGCAGCCGCGGCTTTAATGATGAACCCAAGCGCGGTTTACGTATCGATCATATCCTATGCACCTCAGACCTCGTTAGTGGATGTATCGATGCTGGCATCAGCTATGAGCTACGCGCTATGGAAAAGCCCTCTGACCATGCACCCATTTGGTCGGCATTTGATCTAAGAAAACCGTAATATTTATATGATGTTTATCACATTACCTCTAAAAACAACGATAAAAATTGAAAATAAGGATTTTACTATGTCTGTTGGAAACGTAGCAGTACCTGATATTATTTATCCCATTGATGGCATTAAGCTGAGCGCAACTGCCGCGGGCGTACGTTATAAAAATCGTGATGATTTGGTCGTGATTGAAATCGCTGAACAGGCCTCGACCGCAGTTGTCACGACTAAAAATACATTTTGCGCCGCGCCTGTACGTATATTACGTGAGCACTTTACCAAGGCTAGTCCGCGTTATCTGGTAACCAATACAGGTAATGCAAACGCAGGGACGGGCGCTGATGGTAAACGCCGCGCTACTGAAATTTGTATTGCCTTGGCTGAAAAAGCTGGCGTAGAGGCTAATACAGTACTGCCATTTTCTACTGGCGTGATTGGCGAGCCATTAAATAGTGACGCGGTCATTGCAGGTTTAGACGATGCGCTAGCAAACTTAGCCTCTGATAACTGGTTGGCTGCTGCTAACGGTATCCGAACGACAGATACTATCCCTAAGCTTGCAAGCCAAAAAGTCGACGTTGCAGGTACTAGCTATCATATCACTGGCATGTCAAAAGGCTCAGGCATGATACGTCCAAATATGGCGACTATGCTGGGTTATGTCGCAACCGATGCCAATATCGCGGCCGACTTATTGCAAGAGATGCTAAGCGCTATCAATGAGCAGTCGTTTAACCGTATTACCGTTGATGGGGATACATCGACCAACGACTGCTGCGTGTTGATTGCGACAGGTGCTGCCAGCTCAGAGGTGATTGATAGTCCAGCGCATCCGCATTATCAGGCCGTTTTTGATGCACTGCGCGACGTCTTTGTACGCCTAGCGCAGCTTATCGTGCGTGATGGTGAAGGGGCGACCAAGTTTATGACGGTTAAAGTGAGTGGCGGGCAGACCACGCAAGAGTGCTGCGATGTGGCTTATGCTGTGGCGCATTCACCACTGGTAAAAACCGCATTCTTTGCGAGTGATGCAAACTGGGGGCGTATCCTAGCAGCCGTCGGTTATGCTGGTATTGATGACCTAGACACCGAGCAAGTCGATGTGTATTTGGATGAAGTCATGATTTGTCAAAATGGCGGTGTCGCGCCCAGTTATACAGAAGAGGCAGGTAAGGCCGTCATGAGCCGCGCTGAGATTACCATTCACATTGATCTTGCTCGTGGTGATGCTAGCGATACGGTGTATACCTGCGATTTGTCATACGACTACGTCAAAATCAACGCGGACTATCGCAGCTAGCTCCTATTGTTTAGTAACTTTTCAAATATCGCCAAACAGCCAGAGTAATGATTGCTCTGGCTTTTTTGTGTCTAATACTAAGCTGTTATCAAATTACTCTGCTATTCAATACGTAGTATTAACAACAGTTGCAAAAGCTGACGTTACTTTACAAAGCAGTTATAGAGAGTAAGGTGAGTTGCGACCTATACTTGCTGGGGTAAACAGATGATATTCACTACACCGCTAGTAAAGCTGGCTAGAGATTTCAATTAGCGTGACTCTAAATATCATCATGGTAGAAAGAAGCTTTGTTGTATGAAGAAATGCAGTAGAGTTTTTAAAATAATAAATTTAGATAGAAAATGAAGAATTATTACCAATTATCTGAGGATTGAATAATGAAAAGATTAGCACTTGCAGCGTTGATGACAACTTTTGCTCTAACTGGTTGCTCTACTATGAGCATGGACAATGAGCGTACAATGGTCGTAG
>Ga0098065_1000828_pt1 | contig 12696 bp, 9 predicted proteins | sample 25_taG_FD_75062 | JGI IMG/M metagenome (GOLD analysis project Ga0098065, IMG submission 75062) | Marine viral communities from Cariaco Basin, Caribbean Sea - 25_WHOI_OMZ | ecosystem: Environmental > Aquatic > Marine > Oceanic | place: Caribbean Sea: Cariaco Basin | collected 2014-11-08 | reverse complement strand
TCAGTAACTATTAATGAGTATAAGAGAATATATGATGTCTAACATTGAGCGAATCCATTACTTCGGTAAACTACGTAGAAGAAGAGAGTTCATAAAAGCCACTGGGTTAGCGCGAGATTATTATTACGAATGGGAGGTTTGGTTTAATAAGTGCTCTAATACTAATAGCTTGCTGCCTTTTTTGAGTACTAAAAATAAAGTTAAACCAGTGTGGTTATTCATTATAAGCGAAGGTGATATCCTGAAAGTGGGACTAACTACTTTGAGCTCAGATCTGGCAGAGCGTAAACATCCTTTTTTTGTATACTTTGAAAATGAAACAACTCAATTAGAGGAATCAGACAGAATACTAGCGTCAATTCTATCGATGGCTGGCAAGTATGAAGGGTTTGTGAGCACGGTTGCAAATGGTGATTTTACGATTGCGGAAGAACAGTATTTTACATTACCCTCTAAACAGTACGAAGTAGCAGACCAGTTCAAAGACATACTAGACGATATTAATTCAGAAATTATAGAAAAAAAACATGACTCTATTATGCATTCGTATTGGGTTAATTTGGAGAATTTTTCTACTATCAATCACCAAGGGGCTTTGACTTGTACGCTCTACAATAAAATATACGGCTAAATTATGACTAAAAATTTTTCAGATTTCGTTGATCCTATCTCAGCTGCACAGCCAACTGGAATTGATATCGAATATGATGCACGCTTTATCGATATACAAACTTTAGTTGAAGGTAAGCCTGAACAACAGTATGGTGATGTCATCATAGAAGCGGAAGAGCCTGATTGGAGTACCGTTGAAAAGCTCTGTCGCCAAATATTATCTGAATCAAAAGATATAAGAGTTTTCTGCTTTTATGCGCAAGCACTAACGGCTAACTATGGTGTTATAGGCTTCAAAAAAGGTTGTGAGATAATCTATACTAATATCGAAAAGTATTGGGAAGACTTATATCCAAAGCTAGTTGATGAAGAAGATAACTTTGATGATTTTTATAGAACAGGATCTATAGGACTGCTTATTGATGAAAGCGGCATTATTCAACAGTTGAATAAGTCTAATATCATATACTCTGCCAGTAAGAAGAGTTATTTTACGCTCAAGTCTGTGGCGTCAATGTTAATAAATAACGAGGACGGCTCGTATTCTGGTGGTAAAGAAAAGCTAATAGAGGATATAAAAGTAGCCTATCAAAATGATCAAGAACAACTTTTGGCTCTAAAGGATGCTCTAGATCTCATACATAATATCGAAGCTGCCTTTGATAAAAATATTGAAGATTTTCATTTGGATTTCTCTACTATAAAAAAGCCACTAGAAGTCATTGCTAGCTTGTTGGTCAGCCCATCCAATGTGGAAGAAAATGAAGAAGAGACTTCTTCTAAGGAAGAGCTTTCAACCGCTGTAAATAATGCGGTGATCAAATCGGCAATCGATATTCAAAGCTTAGATGATATTAAGATAAAAGATAGAAACGATGTAAAGATAGTATTGGAAAAATTGAATCTATATTTTAGGTTGAAAGAACCAAGTCATCCAGCCCCACTTTTTATAGAAAGGTTACAGAAGCTTATGGATATGAGTTTTTATGAGATGTTAAAGAATATAAGCCCCAATAGTCTTAATGATTTAGACCTGATCATCGGTAAAGATGAGCCAGATCAAGATAGCAATGACCACTGATGTTGACTTGTATTTTTTATAACTATCTTAGTCAATTAAAGTAAAAACCTTGTTTATAGGGTAATTATAGCTGTAGTGTAACGGTTGGTTTAAATCATGGATTTAATTCGTTTAATAAACTATAGTAGGGAAATAAAATTTCTCAGTTAATGTAAATATTAGAAATTCACAATTATAATTTATTTAAAAGTTAATCTTTATTAGTCAGTAATTAAGATGCAACTTAATAAGGAAGCCTAAATGTCTAACGAGAATCCTAATAGAAAATATTCATCAAGTCAAAAATTTGTAGGTCGCAACCGTGCCCCTCGTGTTCAGATTGAATATGATGTTGAGTTATATGGGTCAGAGTCAACAGTAGAGTTACCTTTTGTCATGGGCGTTATGGCTGACCTTGTAGGTAAATCACAGGTTCCAGTACCAGATTTATCTGAGAGGAAGTTTTTAGAAGTCGATATAGATAACTTTGATGACAGAATGAAAGCTTTGAAGCCAAGAGCAGCCTTTCAAGTTCAGAATACATTGACCGGAGAGGGTAATCTGAATGTCGAGTTAGAGTTTGAGAGTATGGATGACTTCTCACCGACTGCAGTGGCCAATAAAGTTGAGCCATTAAGAGAGCTTTTACAGGCTCGAACTGAGCTTTCAAACCTACTATCTTATATGGATGGTAAATCAGGAGCTGAAGAATTAATCTCTAAAGTTCTAGCAGATAGTGAATTACTGCAAGCGCTAGCCAGTAGTAATAAGGCTTCTGCAAACAATAGCATTGAAGAATAAACGGTTTAAAAATTATAGGGTTAGAGACTACTATTATGAATAAAGTCCAAGAGTTAAATGAAGCAAATGTAAACCCTGAGCTTTTACAAGAAAAAGAGACGGGATTTTCAGATTTGTTACAGAAGGAATTCAGACCTAAAACTGAAGATGCGAAAAGTGCCGTGCAGCATGCCGTAACGACACTTGCTCAGCAAGCGCTGAAGAATACAGTAGTCGTTTCAGATGATGCTTATCAAACTATTGAATATATTATCGCTGAGATAGATCGCAAGTTATCGGAGCAGATCAATCAAATTATTCATCATGAAGAGTTTCAAAAACTAGAGGGAGCGTGGCGAGGATTGAACCATCTTGTCACCAATACAGAAAGCGATAATTTGCTAAAAATAAAAGTTTTGCCGATTGCAAAAAGAGAAATAGCCCGTGATATAAAGCGTTATAAAGGGGTTGCTTGGGATCAGAGCCCATTATTTAAAAGAATATATGAAGAAGAGTACGGTCAGTTCGGTGGTGAACCATTTGGTTGTATGGTTGGTGACTATTATTTTGATCACTCACCACAAGATGTTGAGCTGTTAAATGGCATGAAAAAGATAGCTGCCGCATCCCACTGTCCTTTCATCGCAGGGGCTTCTCCTGATGTCATGCAAATGGAGACTTGGCAGGAGCTTGCCAACCCAAGAGACTTAAGTAAGATTTTCCAAAACACAGAATACGCTAGTTGGCGTAGCTTGAGAGAGTCAGAGGACTCTCGCTATATTGGCCTAGCATTACCTAAGTTTTTATCAAGATTACCTTATAGTTCAAAATCAAATCCAGTCGATGAGTTCGATTTTGAAGAGAACACTGATGGCTCGAACCATGATAAGTATACTTGGTCAAACGCAGCTTATGCTATGGCTGTCAATATTAATAGGTCTTTTAAGCAATACGGTTGGTGTACATCTATCAGAGGTGTAGAGTCGGGCGGCATAGTAGAGAATTTGCCAACGCATACTTTCCCTACTGATGATGGCGGCGTAGACATGAAATGCCCTACTGAGATCGCTATTAGTGACCGCCGAGAGTCTGAACTGGCAAATCTAGGTTTTATGCCCTTGGTGCATAGAAAGAACACTGATTTAGCGGCCTTTATAGGTGCGCAATCGCTCAACAAGCCAGCTGAGTATTATGATGCTGATGCTTCAGCAAATGCTAAATTAGCAGCACGTCTGCCCTATCTATTTGCTTGTTGCCGATTTGCCCACTATTTGAAATGCATTGTCAGAGACAAAGTTGGTTCATTTAAAGAGCGCGAAGATATGGAAAGATGGCTCAATGAGTGGATCATGAACTACGTTGATGGAGATCCTGCTAACTCTACTCAGGAGACAAAAGCACGAAAACCATTAGCATCGGCAGAGGTTGTAGTTGAAGAAATCGAAGGCAATCCTGGTTATTACACTTCGAAGTTTTTCTTAAGACCTCATTATCAACTAGAAGGGTTAACGGTTTCTTTACGTTTAGTATCTAAACTACCTTCAGCAAGAGATGAATAAAGAAAAATATTTCTTTATTTATTATTAATCTATTAAATTTAGGAGAGTAATATGGCTTTAGATATGTTTATGCGCATCGAGGGCGTTAGCGGCGAGTCTAAGGATTCTAACCACAAAAGTTGGACTGACATCCAAAGTTTTAGTTGGGGTGCTGAGCAACCAGGATCTATGAGTTCTGGCGGTGGTGGTGGTGCTGGTAAAGTAAACTTTGATGACTTAACGGTAGTTGCAGCTATTGATAAAGCAGCACCGACCGTACTGAAAAATTGTTCAGTAGGCCAGCATTTAGGCAAAGTTGAGATCTCAGTTTGCAAAGCGGGTGGTAATCAAGTTGAGTATTCGCGTACTACTTTAGAAGACGTTTTGATCACTGCCGTTAAATTCGTTGGTGCTCAAGAAAATGAGTCACTAATGATGGAATACTCATTCCAAGCCGCGAAAGTCAAAAATCAGTATTGGGAACAGAATGACAAAGGTTCTAAAGGCGCTGAAGTGCAAATGGCCTTTAATGTTAAAGAGAATCGCTCTGCTTAATTTGTTCCATTATTATTTATAATACAAAGATCTAGCTTAAAAGTTTGAGTTAGGTCTTTTTTTTAGATATTTACGCTATGTTTTTATTAAAAGTCGTTAAGCAACATAGTTTTAAGACTTATTTGGATTGTTAATGAAAGATGAAATCGGTCTAGTTCCTTGTTTATTAGATAGGCTAACAGATACGAACCCTAGAAGTAGCCACGATGCTAAGTACTATCGTGGCATTAGTATTTCTAAATATCGTGAAGCTATACTAAGAGATATTTTATTTTTACTGAATACGACTTGTTTGCATAGCGAACAGCTTGAAATCTTGTTACCTAATCATGTGAAAAGCTCGACTCTTAACTATGGCATTCCTGCATTTTCTGGTGTCAATATTTCAGATATCGACTGGGTCGGTGTACAAAATCTAATTTTAGCGTCATTAATTAATTTTGAACCTAGACTTGAGGAAAATGGCTTGAAGGTATTAGTTCATATCGAAAATGATTTGCATTTTAATCATAATCAATTGTTGATAGAAATCAAAGGTATGATTAAGCTTAATCCTTACCCAAGAGAGTTTTGGTTAAGAACAACTATAGACGTTGAAACTGGACTTTTCTCGTTAGTGGACGGCAGTGTAGATGAATAAAAAAATTGTATCTTATTATAATAAAGAGCTCAGATTCTTAAGAGAGATGGGGCAAGAGTTTGCTAAGCAATATCCTAAGATAGCCTCTCGTCTCAAATTAAGCGCTAATGAGACTCCAGATCCCTATGTGGAACGACTGCTTGAGGGCGTAGCTTATCTCACAGCAAGAACACAGCTCAAGATAGATGCGGAATATCCGCGCTTTGTTCAGCGTATTTTAGAAGTTATTTATCCGCAGTTTCTTCATCCTACTCCCGCCTCTACTATTATCAAATTCGATACTTCAAAGCATTATAATGTCAACGTTCTTAATAAATTAAAACGTGGACACTTGCTTGAATCTTTACCTATCGACATCGATGCTAATACTCTGAGCTGCCATTTTTCTTTGACTCAAGATACGGAGTTGACTCCTATTGAGCTTGAGGCATCGCACTATACCAACTCATTAAGTTATCTACCAGATCTTAAAAGTGTGAAAACTGGCACCAGTTTATCTGCACTAAGATTAGATTTTTCAATTAGATCGGCAATTAAATGCTCTGAATTAACCCCAGGAGACGTAGTGCTCTACTTAGGTTCAGAGCTGCCGGTAGCCTCGCAACTATTAAATCTACTGATGAACTCTTGCACTAATGTAGTGTGTCACAGTTTCGAAGATGCGCGCAGATGGCATTATCCTATAGAGGAATATCCTAAGCACAAAGGATTCACTAAAGATGAAGCATTAGTATTTGATTTAAATAAATCCATCTCATCTTTGAGACTGATGCAAGAATATATTCAATTGCCAGAGAAGTTCTTATTTGTCAGCCAGCGAGGCATAAATGAAGCCGTAAGAAAGGCAGAGCTAAATGGTGACTTTGCTCTTTCTGCACCACAGACTGAAGATGTCATAGTCGAAAATGGGGTCAATAAACGAGTAGTAGGGCATGAGAAGCGCTGGTTTAGTGTTTCGTTCTTGTTCGACAGTTATGTACCTGAATTGACGCAATTGCTTAAAGAGCAGGATATCGCTATCAACACTGCGCCAATAGTAAACCTTTTCAAAAAAAAATCTGTACGCTTTCCAGTCACTATGCAGGATACAGATCACCACGTCATTGTAGATCGAGTACAACCTTTAAACTTTGAGGTACATAGTATAGAGCGAGTTAAAGGGTTCGATAAGTTCAATAACCAACAAGTTAATTTTACTCCAATCTATAAGGCTGCCGATCAAGAGGTTTTTATTAATAAAAATAATAGCAATGCCTTTTTTTCAATGAGACGGGAAAAAAGAGCGCCTTCTACATCAGCAGGTTTATACGGTGGTCGGACTTCTTATTTAGGTAGTGAAGTTTACCTATCAATGATGAGTGAAGGGCAGTCTGTCTTTAGTTTCAATATTGATCATCTTGCCGTAGAGACATGGTGCACCAATCGTGATTTGCCATTGATTTTGACCAGATCACTAGAGTCAGACTTCTTGATAGACGCCGCACTGCCCATACGTGCCGCTCATATTATTTCTGAGGTCACTAAGCCTATTGACGCAGTCAGCGAGGATCATACGCTTTGGTCATTACTCAATCAGCTGAACTTAAGTTACATCTCTTTAGCAGATTATTCTGACAAAGACAGCACTTTACTATTAAAAGAGCTGCTCTTAGCGTTTCCTCACGAAAATAGCGAGCTTTATAAGTCTGAAGTCAACAGTATCAAGCAACTTAAGGTTGAGCCAATGACTAAAGTGGTTAGGCATAAAGGAGCAGGAAGTCTAATCAAAGGGATGGCAATAAAACTAACTTTCGATGAAAGTTTATTAGCAGGAGTACATCCCTTTTTATTTGCTTCTGTACTAAGACATTATTTTGCCCGTAGCATTTCTATAAATTCATTCGTTGAAATGACCGTACTGACGGTACAAAAAGGTCAAATTATTAAATGGAAAGACATACAGGGTGAGAAATCTTTACTATGAGTGACAACCACATAAATGACCACCCTCTATTTAATGGGCACAACACCCCGCCTAATAGCCTGAATAAATTGGATGATGAGTTTGATCTTGAAGAGATAACTACCAATCTTCATAAATATAGTTTTTTTTCGATTTTAAGGCATTTAGAGAGTAAGCAAGATATCTCTAAGCCCTTAGTTGGTGAAACAGTCAGCCCTTCACAGGACTTATTTAGGTTATATCAAAACCCATCGATGTCTTTTATTTACAAGAATATTGATAGCGTTTCGCTTAAAAATAATAAGGTTCAAATTGCTATCAATGAAATAGGGCTATTAGGAGCTAACTCGCCACTGCCATCGCATCTGATTGAGTTTATTTTTCAAAGAAAGCATCAGTATGGTGATGGTGCATGGGCTAGCTTCGTTAATATGCTACAGCACAGAGTGCTGACGATGTTTTATCGTAGCTGGATGAATGCTCAAAGCGTTCTATCACTTGAAAATAAGGGTACTGATAAATTCAGTAGATATATAGCCAGTCTAGCAGGTTTTGCGGTTTTGGATGAAGAGCAACCTGGTCATTACGTTGAGCATTTTTCAAAATTATACTTTGCAGGATATAGCTTGCAAAGAAATCGTTCCGCAGATAATTTCCAAGATTTATTATCGCAGTATTTCTCAATACCCATTCGTATTGAAGAAAATATAGGTCAGTGGTTTAAGCTACCTAAAGAAGAGCAAACTCGTTTGGGCTCAGATAGACGTTACAATCTCGGTGACGGCTTAATGTTGGGAAGTAAAATTTATGATGTGCAAACTAAGTTTCGGATAACTATTGGACCGTTAACATTAAAGGAGTTTGAGTCTTTTTTTAAAAAAGGTTTTAACTCAAAACGACTGATAGAGTGGGTGCGTTTTTATGTAGGCGAAGAATACGATTGGGATGTACAGCTCATACTAGCTAAACCAGAAATACCGAAGTTAGTTTTAGGGGATCATAATAAACTAGGCCTCACTACTTGGCTTGGCTCTATTGATAAAGGTGGAGATAACTTACTACTAAGCTATTAACTTTGAGCTATTAACTTTAAGTTATTAGCTTTGACAAATTCTTTTAATTAGGTTTTATTTACAAAATAAACAGCTCTAAATTAAATCACTTTTTAAGTTTGCAAGTTATAAAAAATTTAGAAACTGACAACTTAGGATCTGCAAGTCACCACTTAACATAACGATTGAAAAATTTAATGGAGTAAAAATGTCTAACATTAGCCGAAGTATACTATTTGCAAAGTTGAATGACTCTCTCTATAAATCGTTAGAGAGTGCTTTTACCTATTGTCGTCTGAGAGAAAATAGCTATGTAGAGCTGGTGCACTGGCTACATATTTTAGTACAGAAATCTGATAGCGATATCGATTGTATCAACAGATACTTTGAGGTTAATGCCGATAAGTTAAGAGAAGATGTTTTGGCTGCGGTTGAAAGTCTACCGACGGGCGCTAGTAGTGTTGCTGACTTCTCAAAACATGTGGAGGAGGCCGTGGAACAAAGTTGGACTTATACTTCGCTACTGTTTGATAGCCAAAAAATACGTAGTGCTTACTTGCTTTATACTTTACTGAAAAGCTCAGAGCTATCTAATATTCTGTTTAGAATATCAAGCCAATTTAATAAGATTACACCAGATAGATTGGTTGACAATCTTGAGACTATTTTAGAGTCTTCTTCCGAAAACCGGCTACAAGAGTCGCCAGTAGTATCAAAGGAGCATTTAGAGCATTTAGAAAAAACAGCATTGGCTAAGTATGGTAGCAATTTGACCGAAATGGCCGCTGCTGGCAAGATTGATCCTATCGTTGGTCGTGATAATGAGATACGACAAATCATAGATATCTTGATGCGCCGCCGTCAGAACAATCCTATTTTGACAGGGGAGGCGGGCGTTGGTAAAACAGCAGTAGTGGAAGCATTGGCGCTCAAATTAGCCTCAGGAGATGTACCGCCAAGTCTAAAAAATGTTGCGCTTATCTTACTTGATATTGGTGCTCTAAAAGCGGGCGCTAGTGTCAGTGGTGAATTTGAAACTCGTCTGCGTGCGGTCATGGAGGAAGTAGAATCAAGCCCAACGCCTATCGTACTGTTCATTGATGAGATACATACTTTAATTGGTGCGGGCGGTGCTGCTGGTACTGGCGATGCTGCTAATCTACTCAAACCCGCGCTGGCTCGAGGTAAGCTCAGAACTATAGGGGCAACCACTTGGGCGGAATATAAAAAGTACTTCGAAAAAGATCCGGCGCTTACACGTCGTTTTCAAGTCATTAATGTCGATGAGCCAGAAGAAGATGAAGCGATAGAGATGTTAAGAGCCTTGGTACCTTCGCTTGAGTTGCATCACAATGTGATCATCCTTGATGAAGCTATCGTATCGAGCGTACAGCTGTCTCACCGTTATATTCCTGCGCGTAAGCTACCGGACAAAGCTATTGGCTTAGTCGATACCGCCTGCGCTAGAGTGTCGCTCAGTCAACATTCAACGCCTAGCCGAATCGAATATATCAACAGAAAAGTGCTCGCTTTGGAAACGCAGAAGCATAATGTTGAGCGTGAGATGAAACTTGATTATGATCAACAGGATCGACTACTTGAGATTGAGACTGAAGTTGATGAATTAGAGACTCAATTAGCAGAGCTTGAGACTAAATGGCAAGAAGAGTCTCGTTTGGTACATGCGTTGATTGATGTTCGTCAACAAATTTTGAATTATGTGACAGAGACAGAAGTTTTAGACGTAAAAGATGAAAAGCTTCCAACAGAGAATAATGATGCGGAAGCTACTGATTCTGTAGTCGATAGCTATAACGCAACTGAAGTTAATGATGAAATGGTCAGCAGTGATGCGATTGATGATGGACATCTTGGCAGTGATGCCAATACTATTACCGAAGACAATACTAATGATTCAACTAATACGTTACTAAAAGTAAGCGATACGGTTACTGATATCGAAACCCTACTTAAGACGCAAAAGGACATCATTGAACAATTAAAGCAGCAGCAAAATGATGATCCGTTAGTATCGCCACTGGTAGATTCTAGAGCCGTAGCCAATGTGGTCTCGGACTGGACAGGCATACCGGTAGGTAAGATGATGAAAGATGAGCTACAAGCCATTTTGGAGCTTAGCTCAACTTTGAGCAAGCGTGTCATCGATCAAGATCATGGTATGGAAGCTATTGCTAGAAGAGTACAAACCTCAAGAGCCAGTCTTGATGATCCCAATAAGCCTATCGGTGTCTTTATGCTAGCAGGACCATCAGGAGTAGGTAAGACAGAAACCGCATTAGCATTAGCAGATTCACTATACGGTGGTGAGCATAATGTCATCACTATCAATATGAGCGAGTATCAAGAAGCACATACCGTCTCTACTCTAAAAGGCGCACCTCCGGGCTATGTTGGCTATGGAGAAGGCGGTGTGCTAACCGAAGCCGTCAGACGTAAGCCTTACAGTGTGGTATTACTCGATGAGGTCGAAAAAGCTCATCCTGATGTCCACGAGATATTCTTTCAGGTATTTGATAAAGGCTGGATGGAAGATGGAGAAGGGCGCTATATCGATTTTAAGAACACTATTATTATTTTGACTACTAACGTTGGAACAGAGCTAATAATGAATCGTTGCCATAATAACGATGACGCCATCGACATGGAAACTCTACAAAAAGAGCTTAGAGCGCCTATGTTACAAGTATTCCCAGCCGCACTGTTGGGCAGGATTCAGGTCATTCCCTACTATCCATTGAACGATTCAACGTTGAATAAAATCGTTGACTTGCAGCTTAAGCGTATCGTCAAACGCATCAAAAATAATCATGGTATAGCGCTCAGCTATTCCGATGACATTTTGACGCTTATATCTGATAGATGTAGTGAAGTTGAGTCTGGTGGCCGTATGATCGATGCCATATTGACCAATACCATCTTACCTAAGATTAGTAAGGATTTATTGACTTACATTATCGATAACAAAACGGTGAATTCTATTCATTTAGCAACTGATGAAGATGATATAATTTACGAATATTTGTAGAATTAAATACCCTGTATTCTACTGTAAATCGATCATAAGCACTGATTTCAAAATTTTATCCAAACATATATTCACAATTTAATATTATAAAAAAGGACCTCTTTATGCGCACTATTGGCATCCAAACCCCCTTTGGTCGCGACTTGGCCTTTGTCGAACTAAAGGGAGTTGAGGGGTTATCCACGCTCTATGAATATCGTCTTGTTCTCACCAGTAAAAACCCCAATCTCGCCGCCTCTGACATCATCGGACAAACCATCGCCGTCACCATTGACACCAAAGGCGGTGAACGTGTGTTAAATGGCCTCGTCACCGACTTTGGCTACCTCTCTGAAGATGAAGACGAACAAAGCTATCATCTGTATACCTGTATCATGCGCCCCAATATGTGGTATCTCACCCAGCGTCATGACAGCCGCGTCTTCGTCGACAAAGACATCCTTGAGATTACCCGCACCATCCTAGATGAGTTTGGCTTCCCCTATGAGATACAGTGCTTAAACAGCTACCGCAAATATGGTCACAGCACCCAGTACCAAGAAACCAGCTTTAACTATCTGAGCCGTCTGTTTGAACAAGAAGGCCTGTACTACTACTTCACCCATACTGAGGGCAACAACACCCTCATCATCGTCGATGACAACAGCGCCCATCCACCCATTCAAGGCCGCACAACCATTCCTTATCACTCAGCCGTGACCCCAGGCACCCCTGATAAGAACTACATCGATATCTGGCAACAAAGCGATCGTCTTGCCACCAAAAGCGTCAACGTCAACGACCACAGCTACAAGCTCTCTAATCGCAAACTGGACCACAAAAGCAGCACCCATGAGCTTGGTGGTATTACCACCGAACATTATGACTTCTACACCGGCTTTACTACCAAAGAGGAGGCTGCCTCCTACGCTCAAGTCCGTAGTCAGGACTACAATGCCCAAAGCAAACGCATTAATGCCGCTGGTAACGTGCTCACCATCGCTCCAGGACAGATCTTTACCCTAAGTCGTCATCCGCACAATGCCGCCAACACCGAGCATCTTATTATCCATGCCGAGTACGACCTCAAAGAGGCCGGTTATGCCAGTGGCACCCAGCAGTCGCACTACCGTATCCGCTTTACTGCTATCCCTTTAACGTACCAGTACCGAACCCCTAGAGTCACGCCTAAGCCGCAGATCATCGGTAGTCAAGCCGCCACCGTCACAGGCCCAGCAGGAGAGGAAGTCCATACCAACGACTATGGTGACATCAAAGTACAGTTCCACTGGGATCGGTACGGGACTAAGAATGAAAAAAGCTCAGACTGGATACGCGTGGCGCAAGGATCAGCGGGTGGTAGCTTTGGTTCTATTAATACCCCGCGTATCGGCGAAGAAGTCCTTATTGACTTTATCAATGGCGACTCTGACCGTCCTATCGTTATAGGAAGACTGTACAACAGTGCCAACCCACCACCTTGGGGCTACCC
>Ga0098065_1000827_pt1 | contig 12702 bp, 8 predicted proteins | sample 25_taG_FD_75062 | JGI IMG/M metagenome (GOLD analysis project Ga0098065, IMG submission 75062) | Marine viral communities from Cariaco Basin, Caribbean Sea - 25_WHOI_OMZ | ecosystem: Environmental > Aquatic > Marine > Oceanic | place: Caribbean Sea: Cariaco Basin | collected 2014-11-08 | reverse complement strand
ATGATAACGTTCATAGATAAATAAGCGGCAGCCTTGCTGGACCCAATCACCATAGAGATGACCGCGTAGCCAATAAAGGCGCTGTTAGAGAATGATAACGCCGCAGAGTTCAAAGCTGCGGAGACGTTATCTTGTCGCCAGATTACTTTGGTCAGCACGATACCGACTATAAAAGCCATGACTGACCCTAAAGCGTAGGTCATTAGATAATGCGGCAGTACAACCTCGTCAAAAGGGGTGCCAGCGATAGCGTTGAACATGAGCGCTGGCAACGCAATATTCAAAACTAGACTGCCCATACCTTTAGCATGCTTAGGATCAATGGCTTTAAAGCGTACACATAAGTAGCCAAGAGCGATGATAATAAAAATAGGGGCAGTAATATTAATGATATCTAACACAGTAATGATTGCCCTGTATGACAATGGGTATAGTCGCTCTATTTTAAAATAAATAGTGACTCAAAACCTAACGTATTGCTTTAACGCCCTTTAAACTCAGCAGCGCGCCGCTCAACCATAGCCATAACCCCTTCTTTAGCATCTTCAGAATGAAACAGTGGTGGCAAAAAGCTATGAATGTTTGCCATAGCCGCCGCTGCCCCATTACGACTCGCATCTTGCGCCGAAGATAACAGCGCTTGCACCCCTAATGGTGCCGCTTGGCTAATCTCTTGCGCCAACTCTAAGGCTCGATTAAATTGCTCACCTTTTGCCACTACTTCACTCACCAGGTTTAACCTATCCGCAGTCGCAGCATCGAACGGCTTGCCCGTTAGGAGATAAGGCATGGCTTTTTGCCAGCCCGCAGCCGCTACAAACCTTACGGTTGCGCCACCGAACGGCATAATGCCACGCTGTACTTCCATTTGTGCAAAGTTACAGTCGTCACTGGCAATCACCACATCGCTGTTGAGCATCAACTCGATACCCGCAGTAAAGCAAGTCCCTTGTACGGCAACTACAATAGGCTTGCTACGTAGTTTACCACTGATACCCCATGGGTCGATTTGGTCATCAGCGAATTCAAACACACCTTTATCCAACTTGTCTTGCAACTCCATTAAGTCGAGACCAGCAGTGAAATGCTCGCCATGAGCAAAGATTACAGCACAGCGCAGCTCGCTATCATTGTCATAACGGGTCAATGCCTCAGACAATTGCGCAATCATATGGCTGTCAAAAGCATTGCGTTTATCCGCTCGATTGAGTCCGATAAGGCAAACATAACCTTGGGTATCATAAGTTAGTCGTGAGTAGTCAGTATTATTATCTATGCTCATAAGGGCATCCTTGTTATTGATTTATAGAGGGTGATTGCCTTTAACGGCTTTATCTTTATTCTTAATCGCGTAAATCATGTAATTTTTAACTCTCTTCAATATAGTAGCACCCCTACCTAAGTGCAAGCTTATCCTATAGATGTTATTGCACAGATAAGCACAACTCCCTACGCTTGAATGGGTCGAAATCTGCTACACTGCTAGCATTATTTCCCCTATTGAAAGATATCCGCTCATGACGACGACACCGCAAGATAAGCCAAAGCCCGCCTCTAGAACAGAGCATAAAAAACCTGCTGCAAAAAAAGCCTATAGCGATAAGCCAAATAGCTCAGGTGCTGCTGATAAACCAACGGGCAAACCCAACACGAAGCCTAGTAACCAGACTAGCAAAAAGCCACAATCGCGTGCTTATTCAGCGGAAGCCCATGCGGTCAAAGCCAAGCCTGCAGCGACGCCACCCGCCTCGACCTTGCACCCGCGCAATCCGCATCAAGGCCGCTATGACTTTGAAGTCTTAACCAAAGCTTTTCCAGAGTTGGCGAAATACACCATTACCAATCCTAATGGTGAGCCTACGGTCAATTTCTCAGATGCGAAATCAGTGATGACGCTAAACAAAGCACTACTTGCGCATCATTATGGGGTCAAGCTTTGGGAGTTGCCTGAAGGCTATTTGTGCCCACCTATTCCTGGCCGTGCCGACTATATCCATCAAGTAGCCGATTTATTGAAAGATAATCCTGCCTTGAATAGCAATGACGTGCCGGCATCCGGTCAGCGTGTGCATGTTCTCGATATTGGTGTAGGCGCGAGCTGTATCTACCCTATTATTGGCTCACAAAGTTACGGCTGGCGCTTTACTGGTACCGATATTGATCCGGTCTCAGTGAATACGGCCAAGGCTATTTGCCAAGCCAACCCTAACCTTAAAAACCTAATTAAAATCAAACTTCAAGAAGATCCCAAAGCCATCTTTGCTGGCATCATTGGTCCTGAAGATTACTTTGATCTGACGGTTTGTAACCCTCCTTTCCATGCCTCTCTTGACGAAGCCATGGAAGCCAATGCGCTAAAAGAAACCAAACTGGCGAAAAACCGGTTGCGCCGTGGTCAAGCGGTAGCCCCTGCTCCTAAAAACAACCTAAACTTTGGCGGCCAGCAGTCAGAGCTGTGGACCAAAGGTGGTGAAGTGGCTTTTATCACCAAGATGATTAAAGAGAGTAAAAAGTACGCCGGCCAAGTCGGTTGGTTTACTACCCTTATTTCAAAGTCTGAAAACTTGAAGCCATTGATTGAACAGGCCGAAAGAATAGGCGCGCGTAAAGTGACCGTTTTGAATATGAAACATGGGCAAAAGATGACCCGTATCCTAGCGTGGCGTTTTGCGCTCAAGCAGTAGTGATTTAACCTTATCGCGACTCTTGTTTAGCGAGTCGCCTAGCTAAGGTATATGACGCTGTGTATTGCCCATAAAAAAAGCCACCTACGTTCGCGCAGGTGGCCTTTTTACATTTAAAAAAATATTTTATGAGCCTATATGCTGCCGTTGTTACAGCACCATTTTAATCCCAATAGCAATCAGCACGAGCCCACCCAATATCTCTGCTTTCTCCTCTAGCCAAGTCCCCGACTGGCGACCTAGATAAACCCCAAAGAAGCCAAATACAGCCGTCACTACGGCGATAATGAGACAGGCTAACCAAGCATTCACCGGTAGTAGATTTAGGGTAAAACCGGCGGCCATCGCATCGATACTGGTCGCAATCGCTAACGATAGCATGACTCGCTGACTGACTATCTCGCTAGGACTAGAGTTGTTTTCTTCAGCGGCATGGTCGATGAGCTCGTCGCGATCTTCCGGTTTTAGTGCTTCATAGAGCATTTTTGCACCTAAGCCCACTAGGATAATAGCGCCAATCCACGGGGCTGCCGAAGCCAACCAACCGAGCATAACGGCGCCGAGAAGATAGCCAATCAACGGCATTACGCCCTGAGCAATCCCAAAATAGAGCGCCGCTAATACGGCCAACCTCAAGGTATAGCGAGTCTGTGTAGCCGCTAGTTTCGCACCCAACCCTATCGATACCGCAAACGCATCCATCGCCAAAGCAATGGCTAAAAATATCACTTCTATCATGCAACTATCACTCATTCGCTATCTGTTTATAATGGCTATAAATAAGGTTTCACGTGAAACAAAAACACCATCTTAATTTATAAGACGGTGTTTTTAGGTGTCAATATTATTGAAGCCAATGCTAGATATCTAGGTTAGATACAGTCAGTGCGTTCTCTTCGATAAAGGCACGACGCGGTTCCACGTTGTCCCCCATCAAGCAAGTGAACAGATGGTCGGCGGCGATGGCATCTTCGATAGTGACGCGCAGCATACGGCGATGCTCCGGATCCATAGTCGTGTCCCATAGCTGATCCGCGTTCATCTCGCCCAAACCTTTATAACGCTGTACGGATAGACCACGGCGGGCATCCAACATCACTTGCTGCCATAAATGATCAAAGTCGCGTAATAGCGTGTCTTTGTCACCGCGGCGAATAAAGGCAGACTCTTCTAACAGCGTATTCCAATTAGCAGACAGACGTAATAAGCGGCTGTACTCACCTGAGTTGATAAAGCTAGCATCAAGGAGATAATGCTGGGCCAGTTGATGCACATAAATAGTCACGCGCGGTAACCACTGTGGTTTACTAGCTGGTACCTCGGCGCTAGTCACAGTCTCATTAGCTAAAGCGGCTTCCCCATCCTCTAGCACCAATTCTTCTTGTGAGTCACCCTGCAATGCCGCTTCTTTCTCTGCACGCGCATGGATATTATCTAGCTCGATTTCTGGACGTAAGGTGCTGCCAAAACGCTCAAGTTGGGTTTGCAGCGTCTTGCTCCAAGTCTGCATAGCCTCATAATCATACGTCATATCGGTCGTGAGCTTAGGCGTATACGTTAAAGCGTCTAGCAACACCGCAGGATAACGAATCTGCAAACGGGCTTTAACCAATTGAGTTTGGTTATAATCGTTTAATAACCCTTCTAATGCTTGACCGGTAATAGCTGGAGCGTCTTCATTGATATGCAACTTAGTATCATCAATCGTTGACGATAATAGATAAGCTTTTAGCGCTTCATCATCTTTGAGATACAGCTCTTGACGGCCTTTTTTCACCTTGTATAGCGGTGGCTGAGCGATATAAATATAGCCCCGCTCAATCAGCTCAGGCGTTTGACGGAAGAAGAACGTCAATAGCAGCGTACGAATGTGTGAGCCATCGACGTCGGCATCGGTCATGATGATGATTTTATGATAACGAACTTTGTCAGGGTTGTACTCATCTGGGCCAATACCACAGCCTAGTGCCGTAATCAGCGTACCGACTTCGACAGAAGATAGCATTTTGTCAAAACGTGCGCGCTCAACGTTTAAAATCTTACCTTTTAGCGGCAGGATAGCCTGGGTCTTACGGCTACGACCTTGCTTCGCTGAACCGCCTGCAGAGTCACCCTCCACAATATAAAGTTCTGATAAAGCAGGGTCTTTTTCTTGGCAATCCGCCAATTTACCCGGCAGACCAGCGATATCTAAAGTGGTCTTACGACGGGTCATTTCACGGGCTTTACGAGCCGCATCACGGGCACGCGCAGCATCGATAATCTTACCGGCGATAGATTTCGCTGAGCTTGGATTCTCTAACAGATAATCGTTAAATTTATCGTGCATAGCCGATTCAACAGCCGGTTTGACTTCGCTAGAGACCAGCTTATCTTTGGTCTGACTCGAGAATTTTGGATCCGGTACTTTTACAGAGACGATTGCGGTTAGACCTTCGCGCGCGTCATCACCCGTGGTGTTGACCTTCTCTTTTTTCATCAGCTTTTCAGCGTCCATATAGCTGTTTAAGCAACGTGTTAGGGCTGAGCGGAAGCCTGATAAATGCGCGCCACCGTCTTTTTGCGGGATGTTATTAGTAAAGCACAATACTTTTTCGTTATAAGTATCGGTCCACTGCAAAGCGGCTTCAACCGTAATCCCGTCATCTTGCTCACTGACGAAGTGAAAGACTTCGTTTAATGAGTCTTTGCCGGCATTGATATAAGCGACAAATTCAGACAAGCCACCTTTATGCTCAAACTCATGACGCTTATCAATACGCTCATCGGTCAAGACAATACGCACCCCTGAGTTCAAAAATGATAACTCACGTAAGCGCTTGGCTAGGATGTCATAATCAAAGATGGTGCCGGTGAAGATGTCGGTGCTAGGGTAAAAGCGAATTTGGGTACCGGTCTTGTCGGTTGCCTCTAACTGCTGCACATCGCTGTCTGGCACCCCATCAGTATAGCGTTGCTGATAGTGATAGCCTTCACGCCAGATGTTCATTTCGAGCTTTTTAGACAGGGCGTTAACTACAGAGACCCCAACGCCATGTAGGCCGCCTGAAACTTTATAGCTGTTGTCATCAAACTTACCGCCAGCATGCAAGACAGTCATGATGACCTGAGCGGCAGAAACGCCCTCTTCGGGGTGAATATCGACTGGAATACCACGGCCATTATCCATGACACTGACCGACTCATCTTCGTGGATAATGATATCAATTTGGTCACAGTGACCGGCCAAGGCTTCATCAATGGAGTTATCCACGACTTCAAAGACCATGTGGTGCAGGCCAGTCCCGTCATCGGTGTCGCCGATATACATACCAGGACGTACGCGAACGGCTTCTAGGCCACGCAATACTCGGATGTTTTTAGAGCTATAGCCTTCAGGCAGCTGCTCAAGCTCAGTTTCGGACAAAATTTCGGCATCAATTGGGGACTGTTGCTCACTCATGAGATTTCCTTTATTAAGGAGGATGTCAGCAGACATCTATATTTTGATATCGATGTTTCAATGCGGCCGCCACGCTAATAACGACGTGTGACGCCTATGATCATGAAGGATACTCGATTCGCATGGCTCACACCAATGCTAGAGACCAGATAATGGCTCTCTTATTAGACCCAGTTTGAATCTTAAATGTCGTATCATCCCAGCTCTTACGCTAAGAATTTAACCTCAATTTAATCCGGTAATTTCACCGCAAAAAACATAAATTTTTGATACCGGATTATAGCATTTTTTCGCCTGCAAGTCATGTTTATCCTCGTTTTTCCAGAGGCTTAGTAACTTGATAGTATTAAGACGATTATCGTGAATTTTAGTCTCATCGAGCACAGAGTGATTAGCAGAGATTTATAGCACAGCTCAGAGAGTCAGCGCTATTATTGGATAGGATGTTTAGGTCAGTGTTTCGAATTATGGCGAGACATGGCTTAGGGAGTGTGGACTGAATACAGTAACCGCTGAGACCCCTTGAGAAAGGAGACTCTTTAAATACTGCTTAGTCTTGTCTAGTGATGATCCCTTGTTTCACGTGAAACAGTTTAAAGTCCGGCCAATGTTGTTGCAGCATTGGTAAAATATCTTCGGTTAGACTGGTAATAAAGACTTGGCACTGTAAGGCAGACAGCGTCGATAACAAGACTTGAATAGCAGCGTCATCAAGCTCAGCGGTAACATCATCAAGCAAAACGATAGGGGTAAAACCGGTAATATACACCGTACTATCAGCCTCTATATCTTTGCTTGCTATCTTGCCCTCTACTGCCAATGCTTCTGCATCGGCGGACTGCTTTGCGGCTACTGATGAGCGATTCTCAGCCAGTAACTTACAAGATAACAGACCACTATCAGCTAACAGGTCACCATCCGCTAGCAATAACGGCAATTGCGATAGCTTTAGCGCCGTAATTAGTAGCTTTTTTTCACCGCGCGAGAGCACGTTGGCAGCCTGCTCTTTTAAGGCAGCAGAGGCTTTAGCAGGACTAGCATTGCTAGCAGTACCATTAGTCGCAGTCTCAGCAGCACTTGCCTCACTTGAGCCTTGCGAGCGCCAATAGACCTGAATATCGGCACGGTGGCTGCCAATGCGGGTAAAGCCCTGCTGCAAATCTTGTACTATGCGCTCGGCTAATTGCTCATCTAACGGGGCGTCAGCATCATAGCCTGCACTATAGCTTAGCGAAATTTTACCGGCATAGCGCGGCAATAAAGCAGCGACACAACGCTCAAAGTAAGGCTGCCAGTCGTTAAAGACTTGCTGGCGATAATAATGAATGAGGGCGGCATGGTTGGCTATGCCCTTATCCCAAGCGCTCAGCTCTTGACGTTGATTATTAGACAAATGCCGGCTTTGTTTTAGCAATTTATTACGCTGTTTCAGCAGTCGTTGATAAGCTAACCATTGCGCATGGAAGCCCGGTTTCATGTGAAACGCTAGCCAATCTAACAGCTGCCGACGACTGGCACTGCCCTGCTCCAACATATCCATAGACGAAGGGTCAATCAATAGCGTTGGTAGTTGTTGGGTCAACGGGCTTTGCGTATAAACGGTGTTTTGATTGAGCCGTAACAGCGTGGTGGCATCAAGCTGTTTTTGAATCGCTAGGGTGGTCGCATCGGTCAGGGCAACATGGACTGTGACCGCGGCTTGATGATGTTGGATATAGCGCTTGGGTTGATGGTGACGAAAGCTTTTGCCGCGCGATAATAAAAACACGGCTTCGAGTAAAGAGGTTTTGCCACTGCCATTAGCGCCAATGAAGACATTGCAGCCCGCCACTTTTAGGTCGGCACGAGTGATATTGCGCAGATGCGTCACTTGCAGGCGGTCAATCATAGCAGCTCTCCATCCTACGGTTTTTATATGGTTTATAACTATTAACGATGCTTGATAACTTTGTATGACAATTTTTATTACATTTTATAAAAAGGACGCCCCTATAACCGGTATTGCGGCTGTAGGAGCGTTACTTTTATTTATTGCTATCAACAGAAAGCTAACACGGGCTCGATTCCTGTGACCGTTCCTGCAAAGTCTACTGACTAGATACGCATCGGCATAATGACATATTGATGCAACTCATCACCCAGTTGGTTGACCAGTACTGAGGCATTGGCTTGGCTCATATGCAATTGTACGTCACCCTGCACGACATCGAGCACGTCTTGCAGATAGGCTGCGTTAAACGACAACTCAATGGGCTCGCCGTTATATTTCACTTGTAAATTTTCTACAGCTTCATCTTGCTCAGCATTATTAGCACGTATTTCCACGTTACCATCTGCTGCAAAGCTAAATACCACACTACGCGACTTTTCGTTACTCAAAATTGAAACGCGGCGCAGCACTTCGGTCATTTTTTCTCGGTTAACCAAGGCTAACTTATCGCTGCTATTAGGAATGACGCGGCGATAATCAGGGAACTTGCCATCGATCAAACGGGCGGTAAAGGTAATGACTAAGCTATCACTAATTTGTCCGGTACTATCGACGTCACCAAACGGCATACTGACTTGCAAAAACTCGCGACCAAAGCTTAACGTCAGCATATTGTCTTGTTCGGACAGCATCTTAGCCAGCTCTGTAGACAGACGCTCTAGCTCGATGACCGCCTTGCGAGGTAAAATCGCTTGCATATTCACTTCGTCACCGACATTGACAGCCGCTCTAGCTAAGGCCAAACGGTGACCATCGGTAGCGACGGTAGTCAATTGCCGCTGGCCTACTTCGAATAACATCCCCGTCAGATAATATCGTACATCTTGAATAGCCATAGCAAACAAGGTCTTATGCATTAAATCTGAGAGCTTATGACGGCTTAAAGTTAGTGGAGTGATATGCTCAGGCGTGCCTAGCGTGGGATAGTCTTTCGCAGGCAGCGTGCCCAAAGTAAAGCGACTCTTGCCACTGGTGAGTAGACAGCGGCCGTTGTCCTGCGCAGCCAATTGAATCACGGACTGGGCAGGCAATAACTTACAGATATCTTTTAGTTTCATCGCTGGTAGCGTGGTGCTGCCTGGCTCAATACACGCCCCAGCAGGTAGCTTCAACGTGGCCATCAACTCTACTTCTAAATCTGAAGCCGTTAATACCAATAACTCTTGGCTCACTTCAAGACGAATATTACCCAGTATCACCATGTTATGACGCTTATCAGCGGCTTTGGCAATCAGGTTAATGGCCTTTAGTAATAACTCACGATTAATCGTTAGCTGCATAGTAAATACTCTTGTCTCAAGTGTTTTAAAGGATCGCTTTGGATTTATAGTATTGCATGTAATAGTTTTAGCAGGTTATGCTCAGTCGCTAGCCTACTTAAATTGGTGGATTCAGACCAATACTAGGCTTAATTCCTTACCGTTTTATTATTCTGCTTGTGTATTTAGCCTAACACCACAGCAGTGTCATTATAAAATATAAAAGGGTGAAAAGTTACCCACAACCTTATCCAGTATAAACCATATCGATAATAGATAATATACAGGCTGCAAAGCCTATGGTTGTAAGGTTTTGGCCTTAACAAAGCATGAGGTCATCAAAGTTATCCACAACCCACTTTTACTTATCCCCAAGGGCACAAGCTATTTAAGCCACAAGCTGCCAAAACTGATACGGAAAGCACCACTAAATTTAACCCGCCTGTAGCATCATTGACAGCGATTTATAGTCTTTGTCCAACACGGGGTCTTCCGCTCTTAGTTGGGCAATCTTATCGCACGCATGCATCACGGTTGTATGATCGCGCCCCCCAAACGACTGGCCGATATCGGGAAAGCTATCGCCGGTCAACTCACGAGCGAGCGACATGGCGATTTGGCGCGGTCTAGCAATACTGCGGGTGCGCTTTTTGCCCATCAAATCTTTGACCGAAACATCATAGAATTCAGCGACCACCTTGCGGATATTATCCATATTGACCGCTTGCACGCGCATGGCCACGATATCTTTTAACGCGTATTGCACCATCTCCAGAGTGATAGGCGCGCCCGTCAAGTTGGCATTGGCGACCACTTGATTTAACGCCCCTTCCAATCGGCGCACGTTTGAGACGACATTTTGCGCGATGAATAACGCACACTCTTTGGGCAGATCAATCCCCATCAATGTCGCTTTCTTTTGTAAGATTTGCATGCGGGTGTCGATTTCTGGTGGCTCAATGGGCACAGACAAACCCCAAGAGAAGCGCGAGCGAAACCGTTCATCAAACTCAGTTAATTGTGACGGATGGCGATCAGACGCCAAAATGATTTGTTTATCACCGGTAGTAAAATCTGCAAATAAAGATAAAAACTCATTACTACTTTTTACTTTACCGGCCAATACATGAATATCATCAACAATTAATAAATCTACTTTTTTAATTTTTTTCTTAAATTCTTCTATTTTATTATTTCTTAAAGAATAAACTAATTGATTAATAAATTTTTCAGAAGTGAAATAATAAAAACTTCTATTTTGTTTTAAATATCTATGCGCCACAGAATGCATTAAATGAGTTTTACCCAAACCCGATGGACCATAAATGAATAACGGGTTATGACGGTTTTGTGATTGGCGTTTGGTTAATTCGTAACAGGCTTTATAAGCCAGGTTATTGGTCTTACCGGTGACGAAGGTGTCAAAGGTAAAGTCGGAGTTCAGATAACTGAGCGACTTGGCATCTGCGGACGAAATCTGCCCACTGGCGGTTGGATCTAGCCCCGCTGCCGACACCGTACTGGGGGACGAAGGGGCACTGCCATAGCTACTGGCAGGCGCATTGATTTGCCTCTCATTGCCCGAGGTATTATGAACGCTTTCAGTACCGGTAGTGAACGGAGTGTCCGCTTGCGACTCTGGCTCTGCACTGGCTGAACTGGTGTTATCTACCCGCACGACCACTTGCTTGATTTGCTCAGCGCTGTGCTTGAGGACCAACTGCTCAATAGCCTGCAAATGGTTCTTTTGTACATAATCAACGAAATAATTATTCGGCGCGCGAATGATAAATATTTCACCATCTACTTGCGCAGATAAGGGCCTTAACCACATCGTGAATACGGTGGGCTTGACTTGATATTTTAGATCATCAAGACACTTGTCCCATAGCAGCGCTGCTTCAATCATGCCACTCACTCTACCCTATAATTTTATTGGTTAATTAATTTAAATACGCTGACACGCTAGCACGTTTTAGCAAGCTTTTAGGCGGTCAGACTAGTGCTTATCTACCGCAGGACTGGGCCAGTAAAATGGTCTTACTACTCAGTAAAGCCCCTACCCTGTTAGTCCACTTTGCTGTGCACAAATGACAGCGCATAGCGACGCCTAAGGGTTACCGCGAAGGTTTATTGGCGGTCCTAAATTTGCACACTGCTAGGAGAGGGGGTAATGTAACACATTTCGACTGTGGATAAAAACCTTATTTTTTGTGGATAAGTTTGTGGATAACTTTGGGGATAACTTTAAAACCCGACTTATCCCTATATTACCCACAGGCTATCCACAGAGTTATCCATAGCGTAAATCAATGTAAAATATAGATAATATTGACTTATCCCCAGATTATTAACTCCCTAACAATAACAAAAAATACTATTAATTAGTTATTATAGAGTCGGCTCTCTTCTGTGGATAACTTTAGAAATTTAACCAATACGGCTTCGGTTAATTTAAGGTTTTGTACCTGTAAAAGAGTTAGACAACAGGGGTTTATAGACAGACCTCACAGACCAGTTACTAGATAATCAGAGCAGCTAATGTTAATACTTCTAGTCACAGATAAGCATGATATAAACCAGTCAAGCAACGAGACAGCTAACTTAATTCCTACTAACCCTAATTGATATATTAGTGCTTAGAGTTTAGTCCTTAGCAACCTAACTTACAGATGAGTATTACTAACCTAATAAGCTGAGACAGCCCACGGACAATCCTAAAAATTCATGTCGCCTTTCAGCAGTTTATCTCAGTTATAGCCCTCCCCTCCCCCAGCGCAATAGCAAAAAAAAGAAGCTCGCAAGGGCGATATTTCAGGGGTAGAAAACGGTATTGATACCCTTAAAAAAAGATATAATTAACACCCTAAAACTACAGGTTACTTGGGTTAATCCTTAATAATGCATTGACCGAAGAAAAAGGCGGTGTTATAATTTCGCGTTATTACAATTTTTTCAGTTAACTGTTCACATAGGTGAGTTATGAAACGTACTTTCCAACCAAGCGTTATCAAGCGCAAACGCACACATGGTTTCCGTGCTCGCATGGCTACTAAAAAAGGCCGTCAAGTACTAGCTCGTCGCCGCGCCAAAGGTCGTCATCGCCTAACGGTATAGCACGAGTCTAATGTAGGGTGGCCTAATGGTTGCCTCATTATTGAAACGCCTTTCGGGGCGTTTTTTTATGGCTGTTATTTGTATATTTGAGCTGTTTTTTCGCTAGTCATGCTCCGCAGCCACAGTGAATTATGTTAATTTATAGTGGCTCATACGTATATGCTCGCGCATCCTCTCTCCTGTTTGTTTTCTTTTTTTTCCATTATTGAT